>Ga0310120_10001657_pt1 | contig 16707 bp, 10 predicted proteins | sample CB27_AW_983_MG_FD_203506 | JGI IMG/M metagenome (GOLD analysis project Ga0310120, IMG submission 203506) | Marine microbial communities from Western Arctic Ocean, Canada - CB27_AW_983 | ecosystem: Environmental > Aquatic > Marine > Oceanic | place: Canada: Western Arctic Ocean | collected...
CAGGATCGAGGGGGCCGGGTGGTCCTATGAAGCCAAGGCGCTTCGGAGGCACACCTGGCCGGGGAAGGCAAGAACGTGAGCGAAAATCGCTCGACGTTCCGATCCCAGGGGAAAGGCCAGGCCGGCTCCCTCTACTTTCTGCTCCACTCGGGTATGTGGATCTCCAACACCTTTCATCCTCGGCGTCATGAAAATCAAGCACGGATGATGGCAACATCCAGTGCCATCGTGCTCACTCGCCGGGGGACGGGTCACTGGTCGATGGAGGTGGGGCATCTTCGGCGAGCCGATCGCGACCTCTTTGATCGACGACAGCCTTTCGCAGCAAGAACTCGATCTGGGCATTGACACTTCGTAACTCATCATCGGCCCAGCGCCGCAGTTCGCGGTGAACCTTCTCGTCGATACGAAGCAGGAATGATTTTCGGGCCATGTCAGTGATTCACGATCTTGTTGCCGTGAACCGATGGTGCCCCGGTGCAACACCGGATCATGTGTAGAGACTCCCGGTGTTGACCACCGGCTGGGCATCGCTGTCACTGCACAGAACCACGAGCAGATTGCTGACCATCGCGGCCTTGCGCTCTTCGTCCAGTTTGACGACCTGGTGCGATTCGAGGCCATCTATGGCCATTTCGACCATGCTCACTGCTCCGTGCACGATCTTTGTACGCGCAGCGATGATCGCTTCCGCTTGCTGGCGACGCAGCATCGCGCTGGCAATCTCCGGCGCATACGCCAGGTGGTTGAGTCTCGCCTCCTCCACCTCGACCCCCGCCTTGGCGAGGCGATGGGAGAGTTCTGTTTTCAGGGCTTCGCTGACCTCTTCGGTCGAGCTTCGAAGGGTGAACTCGTCGGAAGAATCATCGGTCTCCTCGCCGTGGTCGTAGGCGTAATCATTGGCCAGATGGCGCAGTGCCGATTCGCTCTGAACCCGGACGAAGTGGGCGTAGTCGTCAACATCGAAGGCTGCCTTGGCGGTATCCTTGACGCGCCACACCACGACTGCAGAGATCTCGATGGGGTTGCCACGCTTGTCGTTGACCTTCAATTTGTCGCCATCGAAGTTGCGCGCACGTCGTGAGATACGGGTCTTGGTCAGGAACGGGTTGGCCCAGAAGAAGCCACTGCGAATCTCGGTTCCGCGGTAGGCACCAAACAACAGCAGCACCATCGCCTCGTTGGGCTGTACCGTGAAATGCCCGAACAGCATCACGATCAGCACCAGCATCAAGATGGCGATGCCGATCTTGACCGAGATCGGAGCCACGATCAGCGCCACGATGGCACCGACCAGCAGTAACAGGTGCAGGAACAACCTTCCCCAGCCACCGGCAACCTGGATGATATTTTCCTTGGTTTCAGACATGACGCACTCCCTTCGAAAAGCAGGTATATCATTATGATATCATAATGATATACACTGACAAGGGGGCGGTGAGGGGCCCACAGGTATGCCTTAACCTCTGTATATAAAAATGGTTATGGCTATCCGTCAAGGTCCTCTTCGGACTCGGAGGCATCGGCATTCTTCATTTTAGGGCCGAATTCCCAGCCTAGCTGGAGTACGGGACCGCTGAAGTCGAGGCTCTGATCGAGTCCCCCGTACTGATCGATCTGTTCCATCCGCCAGCCCAGTTGCAGCCCGAGGCGGTAATCCGCAGGGGTGAATCCGATCAGGAACTCTGCCTGGACCGTCTTCTCCCCGCGAGCGCCATCGAAGGGACGAAAACGACGAGCATGTCCAACGGTGTACTCGGCAATCAAGTCCAGAGACGAGGCGCCAGATTCGGAATCGAGGTTGGCGGCTGTCGATAACGGCTGTCTCCAGCGTATTCCCGTCTCGAGGCCCAGCCCATGAAATCCACTGGCACCGATGGTGGATGTGGTGAAGGTGGTTCCCACCAGCAGGGTGAGGCGAGGGGGGACTCTAGAGAACAACGCATCGATGGCTCCGTCAGGATCGGGAACCGAGACCGATGCTCCGGTGCCGCCAGATAAGATGATCTCGCGACCACTGGAACCACGAAAGCGAACTCCTCCATCGGGGGTGTTACCGCTCCCGTCGGAGCCAAATGCCCAGGCAGATCGTTTGTAACCAAAGTTGGTCAGCTCGGTCCCGGGAATGGTGGCGGTTTCCCAGGTGGTCTCGCGGGTCTGATGCGACCACGCTTCCGAATCTCCACCCACGCCATCGAGAGTGATGGTGGAGTCGTAGAGGGAAAATCCCTCCTCCGTTTCGCGCTGCCCTTCCAGCGGCTCGCTGCTTTCCAGCGGGCCCATGGCGAGATTCCGAAGAGTGCCACAGCCGCACAGAAACAGCCCACAAAGAAGCAAAAGGATGGCGGGGGAGGTGAGATTCCCCCGCTGCCATCGCCCTGCAGTGGCACGCACCAGCATTCGCTCATGGACCATCGCAGCAGTGTCATCGATCACCATCATGCTTCCTCTCGTGGGGCGGGTGCCTGAAAGACGGAATATCCAGCCACATATTCAATTCAATATCTCAAATATCCACTATCGGTCTGAAATCAGACTCTGGAAAGGGATGGCTCATGCCCCTAAGGTGACCGATGAGCAGCAGCAGAGCGAAATCCGTGATGACCGAACCAGGATGGCCGCGACTCGAGGAAAAGGACCGACCACCATGAAGTACCCGACCATCAGTCGCAGGGGTTTTCTGGCCGCGACTGCTTCAGCAGGGCTGCTCTGGACGCCGGTGATCGCCGGCTGTGGCGCACTGCCAGTTCAAAGGGCCCGCTCCAGCAAGGCAAGAAATGTCATCTTCCTGGTTGCCGATGGTATGAACACCGGCACATGGAGCATTGCAGATTACTACATGCAGCATCTGGGCCAGGGCCAGTCCGAATGGGTGAAGTTGTACCAGCAACAAGCGGTCACTCGCTCACTGATGGAGACCTGCTCTGCCGATTCCCGTGTTACAGATTCAGCAGCGGCTGCCAGTGCCTGGTCAACCGGGATCCGGATCAATAACGGTGCCATCAATATCAGTACCGATGGAACAGTGCTGGCTCCGATCCACGAAAAAGTGCAACGCAGTGGGAGAAGTACCGGCCTGGTGACGACGACTCGCGTCACGCATGCGACCCCTGCAGCATTTGCGGCCAATGTCGTCAGCCGAGGCGAGGAAGATACCATCGCCAGCCAGTATCTCGATCGTGGAGTCGATGTGCTGCTCGGGGGAGGAGAGAAGCATTTTTCAGCAGCCACACGTGCGGATCATGCAGATCTGAAACTGGCATACCAGAACGCGGGTTACCAGTTGCTGGAGTCGCGAGATCAACTGTTGAACTCAGTCGAGGGAGCCTCCAGGCGGTTACTGGGTCTGTTCTGGCCCAGTCATCTGCCCTACACCATCGATCGCGATGCCAATCCTGACATCGCCAGCCAGGTGCCGACGCTGCAGGAGATGATGCGAAGAGCGCTCTCGACCCTTGAACGTAACCGGGATGGGTTTCTGCTCCAGGTCGAAGGAGGTCGGGTGGATCACGGTGGCCACGCAAACGACGTGGGGGCGATCGTCCACGACCAGATCGCCTTCGACGAGTGCATCGCCGTCGCTCGCGCCTACTGCCAGGAGAATCCCGACACCCTCGTCATCGTCACCACCGACCACGGTTGTGGCGGTTGTCAACTCAACGGTGTCGGAGCCGGTTACAAGAATACCGATGCGACCTTTTTTCCAGGGATCGATGCCATCGGAGCCAGTTACGAGCATCTACAATCGGCATTGCCGTCGATGGAGCAAGAAGCGTACGCGGCCCTGGTCGAACAGCGGCTACAGATCGTCATCGATGAGAAACGGTACCAGCAATTGCAGGTGGAACATGCCAAGGGCGGTTATGCCGTCGCCAATCTGATCAAGAAGTGGCACGGTTCCTTTGCGCGCACCGGTGTCAACTGGACCAGTGGGAATCATACGGGAGAGTTCGTGGAACTCTGTGCCTGGGGACCTGGAAGCGATTCCGTCGAACCATGGCTACCCAACACTGATCTTCACGATGTGATCGAGCAGGCACTGGGATTGTCATGAGCCGCGTGTTTGCCAGCTAGCGAGTGAGGGGTTACTTCAACCGCCCTGTTTCGATGTCTGTAACTTGTTTCTCAAGGTATCGACACGGCCCTGCAGTGATTGCACGGCAGGGTGAACAGGATCGAGTTCTTTCACTCGATTCAACGCGGCCTGCGCCTGTTCGAGGTTCCCCTCGATGGAGTGCAGCATTCCAAGGTTTGCCCACGCGAAGATGTTGGTGGTATCGATTTCGATTGCGGCGAGGATCGAGTCCATCGCAAGACTCTTATCCTTTGCACGCCAGCTGACCTCGAATAACCACAAGCAGATCTCGACAGACTCTGGCTCCAGTTCGCGCGCTTTCTTCAGGTGGGTCAGTGCCGAGCTGTCATTGTTCAACTTCGTTTCTGCACGGCCTCTGGCAAAATGAACGCGCCAATCATCCGGAGCGTAACGCATGGCTATCAAGGCCGATCCAGAAGCGACACTGTAATGTGATCGGACATCCTTGTTATTCGCCGCACCGGTTTCAGCGAGCCGATCCCCGCGCTGGATCTCGAAATCTGCTTTCAGCAGATAAGCGGGAACGAAACTCGAGTCGATACGAACCATCTCATTGATCACCTTCAGGGTCGCGGCTTCGTTTTCATTGGCCTGGTGCGCCTGGGCGAGAAGCAATCGCAGCGACATATCACCGGGATAGTCGGCAATGGCCCTGATCAGACGCGCCGCTGCGACATCGCCTCGATTTTGCTGGATGAGCGTCCGACAGACTTGCTTCTCGAATTCACGGCCAGCCCGAAAAGTCCTCAACTGCCGTTCCCTGGGATCCTCTTCGTACTTCCGTTCCGAGTCGACAGTCTGTTTCAGCAGATTTTCAATGATCTGACCGGTCTGTCCCAGCCGCAGGTATGTCTGGCCAAGTAGCATGTAAGCCCACTCGTACTGCCGATCCTCTGAAGTGACCTTCTCGAGGATTTTCAGTGCTCCCGGTGCATCCCCCGTGATGAGTAAGATTTCTGCTGCGGTGGTGCGGACACGGATCGATTCGGGAACCTGTTTCTGCAACTGCGCGAGTGCATCTTCCGCGCCCGAATCATCACCAAGATCCAGCCGAGTTGCGGCCAGCTTATGCCACGCCGGAGCGAAATTTGGAAACCGCTCGGTGATGGAGACCAGCTGATCGAGTGCCGGCTTCGTTTCTCCCTGGTCGAGCCGTACAGAGGCCTCGCGGTATTCCCACAGCGGGTCATTACCCGCCAGTATTGCAGCCGCTCGATACTCCTCGATGGCGAGAAGCCCGAGTCCGTTTGCTTCGAGCGCCATGGCGAGACTTCCACGCAACTCGGGATCCGAGATATCAGTGGATGTCTTTCGGCGTTGTTCAGAGATCATTCGCAACTGCAGAGAATCAACAGGAAGATTATTGAGCGCCACCACTGCTGGTGGGGGAGCAGGAGGAGTACAGCCGCCAACGAAGAGGGGCAGTCCCAGGAGCAGACGGAGAACCAGACTCCTGGCCGGTGAAAGGGACGCCATCACAGTTCTCCCAGTTTTTTCAGTCGTTCGGTGGAGAGTGGGTGATCCGGTTCCATCTCCAGAACATGGAGATATTCGGCGATCGCTTCCTTCCGCTGGCCCAGTTTCTCTCTGGCAAATCCTCGGTTGTGATAGGCGTTGACCAGTGTCGGATCGAGAGCAATTGCCCTGTCGAAGTGCAGGATGGCGTCAGCACTCAGGTCGAGACGAACCAGCAATTTCCCGATGCGATCCTCGATCTTGGCGTTCAGTGGCTGGCCAACTGCAGCAAGCTGGTACTCCTTCAGGGCACAGGCGTACTCACCAATTCGCTCGTGCTTCTCGGCCCTTGCGATGCAGGTATTGGAGTTGACGGCTCGCACCGTGACTGCGGCGCGCAGCGGATCGATCAGAGCGAGTGCATCGAAGAGCGATTCATCGTCTTTGAGTTGCTGCTGGATCTGTTGTGCTTTTTCACGATCCCCTGATCGAAGGTAGGCCTGGGCGATCGAGACCAGCGTCGGCCGGTCGAGAGGTTCTGATTCCAGCACTCTGTTCAACTCCGCAAGAGCCTCGTCGGGCCTGTTGAGTTGCAGAAGAGTCCTGCCGATTCTGGAATGCCCCATGGCACTCTCCGGTTGATCGACGATGAAGGTCTGGAAGCACGCGAGCGCTTCGTCGAGGTCACCATTTCTGAAGTGATACTCGCCAACTCGAAAGTTGGTATGGGGGTGGCCCGGGTCCTTGCTCAGTATCTGGTCCCAGGATTTCTTGGCGTCGTCGTTTCGACCGAGATACTCGAATACCAATCCGCAGTTGTAGAGGGACTCCACGTGATCCGGTCTGAGGGAGAGGGCCTTCTGATAGTAGGTGGCCGCCTCTTCCAGCAGCTCGTGGGCATCGAGGGTGGCAGCAAACTGATACCAACGCGCGTAGGAATCAGGTTCTCGCTCGATGCGACGGATCGCGCCCTCGATCACCCGGATGACTGGCGATTCCATGCCTTCGACGATGAAAGAGGCGCTGTCGAGTTGTCCAGAGCAGGTTGTGGGGCACCAGCAGCAGGCGATGAGCAGCGTCAGCAGCGCAGGAACTCCGCTGGCGATTTGAGAACAGGAACGTTGATCACTGTTCATTCGACCGCCTTTCCCTCTCCACGATAGAGGTCGATGGTGCGATTCCAATCCCCTGTGGCGAATTCTTCTCGCTCACCGGAGGGCCAGCGGACGACCACCCTGGAGCCGGGGTTTCTGGCACCGAAATGCACCATGGCGGGAATCGCCGTGCCGTAGCTGGAGGCGGCAGATAATGTTCGAACGATGGTTCGATCTCCATCGGTGGTGGTGATCCTGGCACCCAGTAGAGGTCGTCCTGAACTCCGATCGATGGCCCTGATTGCAAGCCACGATCCAGAACGAACCGCATCGTTTCGATAGAGTCGGGCAGGACCTTCGATATTGGAGACCACGACATCCAGGTCGCCATCACCGTCGATGTCCCCGGCGGCCAATCCTCGGCTCGATTCGACCGCGCGGCAGAAGTCGCCGGCGAGAGCACTTCCATCGACAAACTTGCCGGAGTCATTGTTGATGTAACAGAGGTTCGGTTCCGAGTAATTGTCCCAAGGTGGAGGTGAGACGGTCCCGGATCTTTTTGGTCCGAAACGAACCCTTCCGTTGGCGATGAAGATGTCGTTATCTCCATCGAGTTCGAGGTCAAATGCGACAACACCGAATCCAGTGAAGTTCATGCTGCTGGGGCCTAGCCCGCTGATCCCCGAATCATCCACGAAGCCCATCTGATCTCCAAGGTTTCGGTAGTAGGTGTTGCTCTCCATATCGAGGTGGGTGACGAACAGGTCGGTCGTCGAGTTTCCATCGAGGTCGGCGGCGACCACCCCCATCCCTGCCTCCTTTTGCCCGTTCAGATTCAACGAGGCACCGAGGATTGCAGCATCATCGACAAAGGTGCCATCTTGCTGGTTGATCCAGAGGTTGTTCTCGTAGGCATCGTTGGCGACATAGAAATCGATCCACCCATCGCCATTGAAATCCTCGCAACAGATGCCAAGGCTTGCTGCTGCTATCGATGAGATGCCGGATGACTCCGAGATATCGGTAAAGGTTCCATCGCCGTTGTTCTGGAACAGGATATCACGACTGGGTTCAAAGGCTTCTGGCCCACAGTACTCAGGCCTTCCAGCGGAACTGCTACATTTCTTGTCGGGCAGAAACTCCACGTACTGGGTGACGAACAGATCGAGATCTCCATCGCGATCAATATCGGCAAAGGCGCAGGAAGCGGTGAAACCATCCACCGAGATTCCCGCCTTGTCGGTGACATCCTCGTAGGTTCCATCGCCACGGTTTCTGAACAGCACGTCTGGCCCGTAGTTGCTGACATAGATGTCAGTCCAGCCATCGTTATCGAAGTCTCCTGTGGCAACCCCAATGCCAAATCCTCCATCACCGAGGCCACTCTCATCGGTGACATCGACAAACTTCCAGGGTGTTTCCTGGCGGTAGAACCGGTTGGGAGAATCTGTCTGTTGACCTTTTCCCGGTAACAGATTGTTTCCCTGAACCAGGTACAGATCGAGATCTCCGTCCCTGTCTGCATCGAAGAGCGCCAGTCCGGCACCCATGATGGCTGGCATCAAACGTGCTCCAGATTCGTACGAATGATAGGTGAAATCGATACCCGTGGCTGAAGTGACGTCGATGAGCCAGGGATCCTTGGCTACTGGTTTTTCTACCTGTGTAGGTTTCACAGGCTGTTGCCCCTCGGTAGCCACATCGACCGGGGGGATTATTGGGTTGTTTGCCGGGACTTCATCGCGCTGGCAGGAAGTACTCACCAGGATGATGATGGGAATCAGCCACAGAACCGAGAGGTGGTATCTAGCGGTTGGCACCAGGCGACTACCCCTCGTTGCTGGAAGGAACGGAATCAAGGCAAGAGATTGCCCGTCTACACGATCGAGATTGTAACTCCAGAGACTCACTGTTCAATCATCCAGGAACTTGTCACTCGCCTCCATCGCGTACGGGAAGAAGTTGAATGGCGTCGGCGATCATATGTCCCTGCGCAGAGATGCGTTGCATTTGCACCATGACATCGCAAGGCTCAACAACGGTGAACTCTGAAACGACATGCCAGTTCCCCTCATCTCCATCCGCGCGTTGATCGATGATCTTCCATGTATACGGCCCAGAGATCTTCAAGGATGACACCTGGATCGCCACACGAGGACAGCGATTCTCATGGCGGGAACTGCGCAGTCGTAACTTCCACTTCCCGGCGGGTACTTGCTTGAGCAGATACCTTGCGAGGCTGCGTTCGGTCGAGTGGTGATAGCAGGGCCCGACGAACCCTTCCACCGAGGTGGAGATGTTCCAGTCTCCTCTGAGCACTGCGTCCAGTTCATCGATCACGAGGCCATCGAGAGAGTCGGGATCGACACCTTCCGGGTCGGCGACGATGGCGGCACGCCAGCTGAGTTGTTGCCCAGCTGCTAGCAGCCGGTGCCGCAACAGCGAATATTCGATGTCCTGGACCGGTATCTGTTCTTCGATGGCGATGGCGGCTGCGATTCCTGCAGATTCGCCGAGCACGAAGAAGACCGGTTCCATCCGGGCGGAGCCAAAAGCGATGTGCGTGGCCGAGATCGCCACCGGTACCAGCAGGTTGGAGCAGGTTTGCGGTGGGGGCGTGATGGAGCGGTACGAGATGGGCCACGGCGAGGGGACACGCACCTGTACATCTCCTTCATTTCTGACGAAGCCATCGACCTCTCGCCGGTGAACATGATGGCTATCCATGCCATAGGATGCGAGGCCGATGGGGTCGTCGACATCGAGTTTTCCTCGCACGTGATTCTCGTTCATCACCACCGGGGAGATCATGCGCCGTCCCTCGCGAACATAGATGCGCCATGGCCACCCGTCATTGTCAGTGAACTCGTCAGCAGCGCGTTGCCATCGGTTTGTCTCCTTGCGCACCTTCTCAGGAACCCGGGAGTGATTCGCCAGCGTCCAGATCAGTCCCTGTTGCCATTGGAGATGCTGGGCGATGATCTGCTGGCGATCTTCATCGCTGGCACCGATGTAGCCGTGATTCCCGCCGATGAAGTCGGTAGATACAGCACCGTTGTTATTGACATCGGATTTGCGGTTTGGCATCCGAACGACGTTCCAGGGCACATGAGAAGCACCTGCGTCGAATGTACGAAGTAGCAATTCATAACGGCCAGGATCGTAATCTGCAGGCTTTTTCCACGGCAGTTGATTGTCGGGATCGTCGGTCAAGCACATGCGAAAGCAATAAGCCTGGATGCCATCATCTGCGCTTCCATCTTCTGGGTGGGGCCCGGCCACGATACCAGGAAGCAAGCCGGAGGCGGGATCGTCGGGGTCGACCCTGGCGCTGACAGGTGTGTTGAACTGGTGGTGTCTTGCCCGTTTCAGTTGAACACCATCGAGAGTTTCGTCGTGTTCGGAGTTCGCTTCCCGCCCGAGGGTGAAGGGCACGGATGAAATGGGCAGTAGATCTCCTTCGTAGGAAGCGTCGATGAAGATACGGCCGCGCACCGTCCGACCATCCTTCAGTCGAAGTGCCAGCACTTGCCAGGGGATGGATCGTGTCATCAGAGCAGCATTGCGATCGATGCCGACTCCGCGGACCACCAACACTCCGGCATCTTCGAGCATCTGCTCGAGAACCGCTTCCGCGACATGAGGCTCAAAGGTCCACGCCAGCGCATCTCCTTCGACATGACCTCGCCCCCGGAAGTCGGTTCGAGCTTCCCGTGTCCAGTGGGCTTCCTCGTTGTAGTGATCTCGCAGTGCCCGGTAGAATTCGCGACCGATACCGCCGACGGTCGTTCCTGCACCGACGTCGGTGGCGCCGAGTCCGCTGGTGGTGAGCCCGCCGATGTGAGGATGAGGAGAGATGAGCAGCACGCTGAGGCCGGCACGCCTGACAGCGATCGCCGCCGAGATTCCCGCGGGAGTCGCATCATAGATGACCACATCCGCCTCCAGCGTCTGCGGTGGGTCATCGGTGACGGCGATCTCGGTCGATGAGATCAGTGAGAGAAGCACCAGAATAGTGCCGATGAACGACATCTCGTTGCGATTCCTCTCCACCGATGGGGTCCACTTCAGGATGAAGGAAGAGGGGCAGAGAGTCGAGGGTGCAGTGGTCCGTAATGGTGTGGATGAGCGGCTACATTGCAATCCGTGATCGCTGCGGAACCGCTCATTATTGACATCCATGCCCGACGAGAATTCGCTGATCGGACCCCTGTAGTATTGTGACCCCTCGGTAGTACGCTACCTGCAATTCATGGACATCTTCTGAAAGCAGGAAAATGAAAAAACAAACCCGACGCAAATTCCTGTCAACTGCTGTTGCCGCGGCGGCAACGGTGACGATTGTCCCCTCATTTTGCCTGGGCAAGACGAGCGAGAGATTGGCTCCTTCCGACACGCTGTATTTTGCAAAAGTCGGTTGCGGCGGCATGGGTGGCGGTGATTTTCGTTCCGTGATCTCTGCAGGTGCCTTGCCCTCCGTGCTATGCGATGTCGACTCCCAACGCGCCTCTGCTGTTGTCAAACATGAAGCTTCGGCAGGCCTGAAGCTCTACTCTGACTATCGAAAAATGTTCGAGGAACAGGCGGACAACTTCGACGCCGTGGTCGTCTCGACACCCGATCACATGCACGCTCCGATTTCTCTGGCCGCGATGCAACTTGGCAAGCATGTCTACTGTCAGAAGCCGCTGGCCAGGACCATCCAGGAGTGCTACGCGATGCGCGATGCAGCCAAGCGGTACGGCGTGATCTCACAGATGGGCAACCAGGGGCACTCCAGTGGCGGTCTCGAGTCGACCATCGAGTGCATCCAGAGCGGCGTCATCGGTACCGTCGAGGAAGCACATATCTGGACTGACCGTGCCGGAAACTGGTGGCCCCAGAGCGAGAAGGTGTTCCTGCCCGAAGAGAAATCGGAAGTTCCCGCTCACATCGACTGGAACGCCTTTCTGGGGGTGGCGCCTGCGACACCCTACAGTCCCAAAATTCATCCATTCAAGTGGCGTGGATTCCTGGACTTCGGCTGCGGAGCCATCGGCGATATGGCCTGCCATAACATGGATCCGGCCTTCATGGCTCTTGACCTCGGCCAGCCGACGTACGTCAAGGTGGAGTGCAGTGAGTTCAACCGGGTTTCATTCCCCGTATGGTCGGTTGTGGAGTGGGGATTCCCTGCAAACGGTGATCGCCCGGCAGTCAAGGTGTTCTGGTATGACGGCGGCAAGAAGCCCGAGCGGCCGGCAGACATGCCCGAAGAGATGAAACTCGGCGGCAACGGGTGCCTGTTCATCGGTGATAAGGGCAAGATGCTCGGCGGTTCCCACGCGGGACTCTGTAAACCTTTCGACAAGGACTTCGAACAGCCGGATCGTACGTTGCCGCGCAGCGAAGGGCACTACAAGGAATGGGTGATGGCCTGTAAGGGCGAGAAGATCAATCGTGGCATCACGGGATCGAATTTTGGCTACGCGGGTCCGATGACCGCCACCATCCTGATGGGCGTTGTTGGCATGTACTATCCCGGCGAAACTCTCGAGTGGGATGGTCAAAAGCATGAGTTCAAGAAAAAGGAAGCAAACCAGTACCTCCACCGAACCTACCGCAAAGAGTTCGAATTCTAGATTCATGGCCATAGCCAGGTAGCCCACACCGAGGAGAAGTCGATGACCGCATCTTACCGATACACCTTGGCACTCTCTTTGTTGCTCGTTTTCTCGCTGACTCTGCCGCTGCTGGGTCAACCGGCTGCAGATGCTGTCAGTGGCATCACATCTCGTCAAATCGAGGGTCATATCCGCTTTCTTGCATCGGATCTGCTTGAGGGGCGAGATACCGCCAGTGTCGGAGAGCGGCTGGCCGCTTCCTACATATCAAACCAGTTGAGCCGGATCGGTTTCGAACCCGCCGGAGATCCAACCGACGACGGCAGAAGTTGGTTTCAGGCCTTTCCGATGCACAGCACCACGGCACTGCTGGAAGGGTGCAGTTTCGAACTGCTGCTGATCAAGGGCGGTGATGCTTTGCAGTTCCAGGTGAACCAGGATTTCTACGTATCTCCACGTAGCCTTGCCTCGGGACAGAGCCAGGGTGGGCTGGTCTTCGCTGGTCATGGGATCGTTTCGAAGGACCATGACATCGATGACTATGCAGGAATCTCGGTCGAGGGTTCGTTCGTGCTGATCCTTGCCGGTAACCCCGAAGGAGTGGTTGCTGGAGAGGGAAGAAACCGATCGAGAGCACCGGGGATGAGAGCAAGACAGCAAGCGGCGAAGGATCGCGGCGCCGTCGGACTCGTCGTGATCCATGCTGCAGACGCGGAAGAGAGCTCTTTCTCGGAAAATATGGGTCGCTCGGTGCGTGCCTTCGGGCGCCGGTCCCTCTCGATGAACGTCGGGGGAACTAGTCAGATCCCGACCATCTATCTCGAAGACAGTGCGCGCGATCAGATCGCGGCCATCGCAACACTGACCACCGAAAGTGAGTACGGCAACGTGGCCGGCTTGATAGGCACCTTCAACATTGAAGTCGAGCGCAAGCAGGTCGATGCGTTCAATGTCGTTTCATTGATGAAGGGGTCCGACCCGGAACTCGCCAACGAGGTGATCGTCTATAGCGCCCACTACGACCATCTGGGTGTGGGTAGAGATGGCAACATCTACAACGGTGCAGACGACAACGCATCCGGGAGTTCAGCTTTGATCGAGATTGCCGAGGCATTCGCAGAGGGCTCTGCTCCGCCAAGAAGCATCCTGATCTTGCATGTCTCCGGTGAGGAGAAGGGTCTGCTGGGAAGCCGCTGGTTTGTCGAGCACAATCCGCTTCCCGAGCAGATGAAGATGGTTGCAGACATCAATCTCGACATGATCAGTCGTAACAACCCGACGCAGATCGGAATCACTCCTTCTCCGAAGCATGAGCACTGGTCAAGTTTGAACGAGGCCGCTGAAGATGCGTGTGAAGAGGAGGGCCTGGAGCCGACCTACGATGTCGACAGTTACTACGGTCGTACCGATAGTTACAATTTTGCCAAGCAGGGAATCCCGGCCATTTTCTTCTTTGCAGGAGTGCATGAGGACTATCACCGCGTCAGTGATGAATCCGACAAGATCAATTTCACGAAAGCAGCCGCTGTCAGCAGAGTCGCATTCCGGCTCGGTTGGCACCTGGCCTGGGCGAAACAGCCCCCAGTGCGGAAATCTCCGAACTCTGCACCAGGGAACCGATAGACGAGGACAGGCGTTGGTTCATTAGGAGGTGTGCCCAATGCAGATTGGATCCGATGAACGATTCAACTTGCCGTTGGTTGCCATGATATCGCTCGGGTTTCACATGCTGAATTTTCCCACCGTGCGGGCAAAGTAGGTCGGGATGTTGTGCCGTCAACTACTCCCAGAGGATTCCGGTCACTGAGCATGTCGATTCGTCCCACGCTTCTCCTGATTCTTGCCGTGACGATGGGGATCACGATGTGGATCACCTTCAACTTGACCGAGCATAGTGGAAAATTGAAGAACCTGGAGAGTGACGTCGAGAACCGGTTCGATGATGTGAGCCGTATACAGGAGCAGGTCTCTCTGTATATGAGAAAATTATTCTTGATCACTGAACTGGCAAATGTTGAGGATATCTCACATGGGCCCGACCTGCTCACCATGATCACTGACACCAGTGCAAAGTTACCGCAATTTGTGAAGCAAACCGAACAGGCCACAAAACGAATTTACGATGAGGTGTCTTCGGTAGCGATGGATTCTGATCAGCAACGCTTGCGTGTCGAATACACTGGTGTCACGGTTGCTTTTACTGAATTGAAATCGGTACTGGATGCCTATGACACAGCCGCAACATATTTCCTCGATGACGCTGGCTCCATAGGACCCCAGCCACTTCAAGACGTGACGAATCTGATGGTCAAACCTCATGAAGAATATGAACAATCCCTGATCAAGTTCAGGGCGCAGGCCACTGCAATCACAACAAGCGCACTGAAAGCAAACAGAGATGAATTGCTGCTGTTTGGAGTTGTTGCGCTGATATTGCTCGCTGCATTCATCTACGGAGCCAGTAACGCCATCGCATCTCCACTCGAGCGGCTCAGCCTGGCATCGAAATCGGCAATGCCCCCGGGTGGCGAGTTCAAGTTTTCAAAGGGAGAGTTCCGATTCAAGGAAGAGCAGGTTCTTGCCACTGCGATTGAAAGCCTGGTTGCGGCCAGGAATGAACAGGAACAGGATCTCGAGGCGAAGGTATCCAGACGAGACGCAGAACTGGCTCACCTCAACGGCATGGATCAACTGGGTGAGGTTGTCGGAAATGTTGCCCACGAATTCTCGAACTTGCTCACCATCGTACTCGGGTATACGGAAGTTTCCCTGAAGAAGGGGGACCTCCCTGAGGATCTGAAAAAGAATCTGGAGCAGATCTTAACCGCGGCGAACCTGGGCAAGGGTGTCACCGAGCAGCTTCTCAAACTCAGTCGAAGGACCCTCGATCAGTCGCAGCCGACATCGATCTCCCTGCGGCAATTCATCGAGGATATGGAACCGCTCTGGAAACCGTTTCTGGATTCCAGGGTGAACATGGAAGTCAAACTGGTGGGGGAATCTACGGAGGCCCTCATCGAGGAACAGAAGCTCTCTCAGATCGTCATGAATCTGGTCACCAACGCCAGGGATGCGATGCCAGAGGGAGGCACCGTTCAGATCACCGTCAGGGATTGCAACACCGGAACCTGCGGTCCTCTTCCAGGCCCGCTGGATCCGGCTCGGCAGTACTCGGTGATCGAGGTCAAAGATGATGGCTGTGGAATTCCAGAATCGATGCGAAACAAACTGTACCAGCCCTATGAAACGACCAAGGAAAAGGGTCATGGAACCGGCTTCGGCCTGGCGATCGTCCACAACATGGTGGTCGCCGCCGGTGGCTGGATCGATTTCACCACCGAGGCAGATGTGGGAACGACCTTCAGGGTGTGGCTGCCGCAGGTCGAGCAGAGACAACCAGTTTCCGTCGATGGTGCCCGATTACTGCTGATCGAGGATGAGGAGAGCATCCGGGAGATCGCGATCTTGGCTCTCGAGGCGGAAGGTTATCACGTGACAGCCGCCCCCAATGGACTGGTCGCCATCGAGAGCCATGAGGGGAACCTGGCACAGTTCGATGCGGTCATCTCGGATATCCGCATGCCCGGAATGGATGGAGACAGAGTCGTGGAGCGATTTCGCAAGCGACGAAAATCGTTACCGGTTCTCTTCATCTCCGGTCACAGTTTCAGAAAAATCGAGGAGAACCTCGATTCCACCTGCCCGACCCTCTTCCTCCAAAAACCCTTCACCACCATGGAACTCAATCACAGAGTCAGAGAACTGCTAGAACTCACCGCCGAGTAGCCCCTAGAAGGGGCTCTCCTCTTCCTCTTCGCATTCCATCTCCGGATCGGGTTCACCACTGATAGGAAAAGGAATTGCGGTACAACCTGGGGTCACTCCGCCTGCGATCGCTCCGGCAAAAAAGAAGATGCGTATCCCGACCGGCATCGTCCTACTCTCCCGTGGATGAGGCGGTTGGAACGGATTCTGTGGCACATCGGCGTGCGAGTTGTTAAGAGCCGCGATCCGGTGAAGTGCATTCAATGTCAGTAGGAGTGAGGGATATAGAGTCTGCAGATTCTTCAACCAAGAATGAGGCCACGTCGAGCAGAATCCAGCGGGGTCGATCTGGTCCATCGTGCCCTCGGTGCAATCGGCATGATTATAGATGCTGAGCAAGGCGACAAGTTCTTCGAAGTTGGCCTCGTCGTCTCCCACATTCCGCAGAACCAGCCCGGTGTGGATACCGTGGGCAAAGAGGGTCGCGGAAAATGCCTCTATGGCAATTCGACGGGAGGGAGAGGTGGCCAGCTGCTTGACCCCCCACAGGTCGATCTTGGAATCGAAGATGGGGGCGATGAACTCAAGAGCATCTCCACCGCCACAGCCTCCGGCACAGCATTCACAGCTCATGAACCATCGGCCGAGCCACTGGATCTCCTGGGGCCCGAGTCGTTCGGGAATGATACTGACC
>Ga0310120_10001660_pt1 | contig 16704 bp, 20 predicted proteins | sample CB27_AW_983_MG_FD_203506 | JGI IMG/M metagenome (GOLD analysis project Ga0310120, IMG submission 203506) | Marine microbial communities from Western Arctic Ocean, Canada - CB27_AW_983 | ecosystem: Environmental > Aquatic > Marine > Oceanic | place: Canada: Western Arctic Ocean | collected...
GGGTGTTGTGGGCAAGGGAAGATGGCAAAGGCCGGTTCGTCAGTGGGGATTGCGCCAGCCCAGTGCAACGAGAGAGCGCGCTCGATTTTATGCTGCAGCGCGGGGTCGTCCCCGACCAACGCTTGCAGCGCGGCGCGCGCCTGTGGCAGGCGCGCGGCCAGATCGTTTGAGCGGGCTGCCAGCGCCGCGCCCATCCCGGCGACCTGTTCGGTGAGTTTGTTTAGTTCCAGCGCCATAGTTCAGAGGTATTTTGTTCCCGCACCAGTGTTGCACATCAGCACGCGTTCGTAAGGCTGCACCCAGCTATCAGCGACAAGCTGCTCGCTTGCGGCCAGTATGATGTCGGTTTTTTCTGGGTCGTATTGGGCGAAAAGAGGGTCTTCGTACTCGGTGTAAATATTCTGCAATCGCTCATAATTGTAGTCACTTCTGCACTCAGCACAGGTCAGATTGCTCACAAATGACATGGTGAGCGATTATAGCACGCGGGGTGTTAGGAGCCGCGTGCTATTCACGGAAGCAGCAGGGCGTTATAGCGATACTATCGTTCCCAGCCCGAGCCGCTCTGCTCCGGCGAGGGCAATTTGCGCGGCGGCTACGTCTTGCGCGGCGATCCCGTACGATTTAAAGTATGTGGTTTGCTCCGGCGTGGTGCTGACCGCCGTGGTATGATCGCGCAGGTGGTAAAATCTGCCGGCAGGTGAGGAACGTGCAGTTGAACAGGTGAATGATTAATGCGGGGATTAATCCTGCGCTGGGGCGTGAATGCGGTGGCCATCTGGGTGGCCTTCCGCGTGGTTCCGGGCGTCACTCCGGTTGACAACAGCGTGGAGGCGGTCTTCGTCAACGCGCTCATTTTCGGTCTGGTGAATGCGGTCATTCGTCCATTGATGAAATTCATGACCTGCCCGCTCATCATATTGACCCTCGGGATGGGTGCACTGCTGGTCAACACTTTCATGTTCTTGCTAGCAGGGTGGATTGGTCTTCGTCTTGGTTATGGATTCCGCGTGGATGGGTTCGCGGCAGCCTTTATGGGCGCTCTGGTGGTCAGCCTGGTGAGTGTGCCGATTAGTTTTCTGCTGCGCAATGTTTTCAAAAGGTGACCGAGAAAGCCAGTCCGCGCAGCTCTCATCTCCGCATCCGGCAAGCAGCAAAGGTTACCCTGACAACTTAATCGTCTGGTGGTTATCAGAAACTTCGCCGGTCTCCTGCCACGGGGCGTACGGGAAACGGTTTGTGTTACCGCCTTCTACTTCGGTCGACCGACAAAAGGTGGTAAGGCCAGTTGTTTAACGACTATTACGTTCACATAGGGAGCGCGGCTGTGCTAGATGAGCGCGCGCGCATGACTGCAAGCCTGCATGCCGGCCATCACCACAAGCGGCGTAAACGAAGCCTACGAGATCTATTTCACAGCGCAGACTGCCAGCTCGTCTAGGCGTTAATGTAAGCAAGGTAATTCCGCTTGCGATTGTTCCTAGAACCGGTTCTGTGGAGTATGCGTATACTGTGCACATACGGATGATAGTGCCAGTTTCAATCAGTGAATGAGTCTTCTGGCCATGGAGGTTGGTCAATCAGTTTCGCGTGAATGTAACGTGCCAGTATGCCAGCACTGGCCATTATAGGCACGATGAGTATCGCTGCGAGAATTCCCTGCACCGCCAGCGCGCCGATAACACCTACGAAAACTATCCCTGGATGTAATCGCAGATTATGAGCCATAATCTGCGGACGCAGCCAGATGTTTTCCGCCTGCTGCACCAGAAAGTACAGTGCAGCGACAATCAGACCAAACCATCCGTTGGGCAGCGCGAGGTAGCTAGAGCCTAGCACCAGCGCCACTATTGCCCCCGAGACCGTTGGCCCGAGCGATGGAACCACATCCAGTAACCCTGCCAGTACCCCCAGGATGACTGCGCCGGGCAAGCCTATGGCGGCCCCACCGATGGCTGCCAGCACCCCCACAATTGCCATGAGTAGTAGCTGGCCGCGCAAAAAAGCGCCGCAGGCGCGGTCTATTTCCCTCACCAGCCTTTTCCATTCCGGAAGCGCCTGCGGGGGCGCCAATTGCAGTATCCCATTGGCCAGCCTGTTTCCATCTTTGAGTAAATAAAAAAGCGTGACCATCGTTAGCAGTACCCAGATCATGTTCTCAGTGAATACCGCCAGGAAGTTGAGCGCATTTCGAGCTAATGCTGTGACCGTTTCGGCGATGAATTGGTCCACGTTTGCAACCCAATCAGTCGGCATAATGGAAAAACCAGCGAATGAAATGGGGCGGGAAAACAGGGTGGCAACTATATTAAGCACCCAAGTGAGCGTGTCGGAAAACCCACGCAGCTGTCGCACCAAGAAAGGGGTGGCGATGACCGGGATTGCCACAAGACTCATGGCGAAAACTGTGTAGACCAGTCCCACAGCCAGGCTGTGCTTCAATCGCGTTCGGCGGCACAGCCATCCGACGAGTGGGTTGAGGATGTACGCTAGTAGCGCCGACACAACCAGCGGACCTATCATCGGACGGGCCGCTGATAGCAGCCAGACTAACGCTGCCGCCAGGGCAAAAAGGACTGCATAACGTGTGGTGTCGTTCCAGCGATTGTCCATTGTTCTGGATGAGACCCTATCCCTCTTCCTGTGGCGCCCGGCGGGCGATACCGTACACTTGATTCACCGGTACAGTGAAAAGGATACCGGTGTTGGGCTCGTCCAGGTCTCCCACGGCATCCTGTGCGGCCCGGATTAGTTTTTCCAGCAACGTATCGTCGTCAACCACGGTGAAAAATGTGCGGTGGTGATGCTCTCTGGCTATGAGCATATCCACCAGGCTAGGGTAAAAGGGCAGGTCGCCCATCTCGGTGGCACGGCGCATGTGTCCGATTCCGGTTGTGTCAATGCAGGTGATGCCTTTGGCCCCGGCGGCCTCCCAGGCCTCGAGTAAATCGGCGCATTTGTCAAGGTTGTTTAGCACGAATATCAGCATCTGATTCATGGCATTTTCCCTATTCTGGCGCGCGGGCCGGTTCTGCGGGCATCGTTGGCTCAGAGTTGGCCGCAAGGCGGTGGAGAAGAATGGGGGTGAGCAGCGTAACTACAATTACAGTGATCACCGTCATCGAGAAAATCTCCTGACTAATGAGATGGTGGGTGAGCCCCAGAGTGGCAACGATTAGCCCGACCTCTCCGCGTGAAATCATTCCGGCGCCCAGCTGAATGGATTCACGCGGGCTCATGCCGCCCATGCGGGCTCCCAACCCGCACCCCAGCAGCTTGCTGGCCACCGCTACCACGATGATGACCAGGGTCATCCACACCATGCCGCCGCTCAGGTTTCTGACGTTCGTCTGCAGGCCGATACTGGCGAAGAACACCGGCACGAAAAGCGAGTAAGCGATTGTCGAAATGCCCTCTATCATGCGCTCACGTTGCGACGTGCGATTGAGTAACAGGCCTGCAAGAAATGCGCCCGTAATCGCGGCGATGCCACCCAGTGCTTCGGCGGCCCAGGCGTAAAGCAGCCCGATGATCATGGTGAAGATATATAGCCCCTGATTGATGTGCAGGCGGTCGGCGTGTCTGGTGAGTCGCGGCAGCAGCCACATTCCGATGACAATGCTGATCGCGAAATACCCCACCATTTGTAGTAAAATTTGCAGCACATCCCCAAAGCTGGCAGCGCCCACATCTCCGGTTAGTGCGGTGAAAACGGAGAGCGCCACCAAGACGAGTATATCGTCAAAGACGGCAGCGCCCAGCAGGGCCACCCCCACGCGGCTGCGAAGTAGACCCAGTTCCATCAGCGTCTGCGCCGATATGCTCACGCTGGTTGCGGCCAGAATCAGGCCGACAAACAATGCCTGACGGGTGGGAAGCCCGAAAAGAACACATATGCCCCATCCCATCAGCACCGGAGTTGCCACTCCTAGCGTCCCCGCCAGAGCGGCTACCTTGCTTGATCGAGCCAGCTCATTAACGTGCAGCTCCAGCCCGGCGAGCAGCATTAGCAGGATAACGCCGAACTCGGCTAGGTGCGCGATGAACTCGCCCATATGTTCATCACTGAACATCCCCCAGTGCAGCATGTTCAGAGCGGTGGGACCCAGCACAAGGCCTGCCATCAGCTCACCGACTACTGACGGTTGCTTCAAGCGGGTGCTGATGTATCCACCGGTCTTTGCACCCACGATTATGATAATCAGTGCCAGCACGAATTGCAGGAAGTTTGTCATTATTCCACGCCAAGAGCGGTTGCACTTATTATACCGATAGTTGATCTCTATGGGCGCGGGCGTTTCCAGAAATAGAGGGCTAGTAGCGGTATGCCAATCAGGAACGGCAGCTGCCGCAACGGCTCCAGCCTCGGAAACGGAGAACCGGCAAGGCCTATGAGCGGGAAAGAAAGCAGCAGTACGAAGATAATCCACTCTAAATGGGATTTACGTGGGAAGGCCAGCGCGAAGGCGAGCACGCTGGAATACCCCGTTATCCATTTGAGATTGGCGAGAATGTATACTGACGGAAGGAAAGTTCGGTGAGCGGCACTTCGCTTTGCGCAAGCAGCGCATACTTGATGAAGAATACGTTTCAGCCCGTCGAGTATGGCGGCGAGCAGATCTGCGTTCAAACCTAGCAGCCCGAGCGGACGGTTTTGCGGGGCGGTGACCGATGGCAGCCCAGTGTACATATTACATAACCGAGAATAAAGAGCGAATCGCCAGCGAACTCGGGCAGCACCTACTGTGTATTTTGGTTGGTGGCTCGGACGAACTCTGACACTGATCCCAATGGTGTGCTCGGCTGCAACTGAATGCTGGCGTCCGGGAAGAAGGCGTTCAGCAGAATGATGATCAGGCCGACGAATGCGAGTAGAGCTTTCGCTGCTGCGGCGCGCATGGTAGTGTCGTTGCGCATTTCGGTCGATGCCCTAGGCGGTCAGTTGCATGGATTATAATGGGGAACAGTCTCCATGGTACTCTCGCTTCTCGCCACACCTCTGTTGCTTGTCGCCAGCTTTACCGATCCGAGCGAAGGGAAATCGTGCGAGCAGTGTAAAATCTGAACGGGGACCCGGACGAACAGACTGCGCCAGAATAGAGATGAACCTTCTTTTCCGTAACGCCAACATCATCACCTCATCCTTGACGCGCCAGTGTGATATGCTGGTCGAGGGTGAGAAAATCGCCGAAATTGGGCAGGATTTGCCAGCGACGGACGCCGAGGTGGTTGATTGTAGCGGCCTGAACTTGCTCCCGGGCGGAGTCGAGCCGCATGCCCATCTCGCGCTTCCGATGTTCGGTACAGTCAGCTCTGACGACCATTACAGTGGCCACCGTGCCGCCGCTTTCGGGGGAACGACAACAGTTCTGGATTTCACGACTCAATCGCGTGGCGGTTCACTTCAAGAGAGCATCGAGGGGTGGCACGCCAAGGCCGAGGGGCTGGCTGCGGTGGACTACTCCTTTCACGTCAACGTGACCGATTTCACTCCCTCCGTGGCAGCAGAGATTTCCCTGTTGCCCGCGCAGGGTCTGACAACGCTCAAAGTGTTCACTGCCTACAACGGGCGCTTGCGCATCGCCGATGAGGATATTGAAGAGGTGCTGCGCATTGCGCGTGAGCATGGCATGCTAGTGTTGCTGCACGCAGAGGACGGCGACGAGATAGAGGCTTTGGAGGGCAGCGCACTTGCGGCCGGGCACGGAGATCCTATCTGGCACGCGCGCACCCGTCCGGCCCAGGGCGAGGTCGTAGCCGGCCAGCGCGCAATCGCGCTGGCAGCCGATACGAAAGCTCCCGTCTATGTTGTCCACGTGACCACGTCTGGGTTAGTGGAGCAGTTGCGGCGAGCGCGAGCGCAAGGCGTTCCTGTCATGGGTGAGACATGCCCTCAGTACTTGTTTTTTACGGAAGACCATCTGATGCAGTCTGACGGCGCAAAGTGGGTGTGCTCGCCGCCACTGCGCAGCCCCGCCGACAACTCAGCGCTATGGACAGCAGTTAGTGATGACAGCATTCAGACGGTCGGCACAGACCATTGTCCGTTCTTTTTCGATGGAACCACTTCGATTGATTACGAGGGCCATCCGGTGGCTATTGCGGGCAAGGAGTTGGGGCAGGGCGATTTCACGCTGATCCCCAACGGGATACCCGCTATCGAGCATCGTCTTCCGCTGTTGTGGACCTTCGGTGTGGGGGCGGGACGTTTCTCCGCTGAGCGCTTTGTTGAATTGACGGCTGTGAATCCAGCCAAAATCCTCGGTCTTTATCCGCGCAAAGGGGCACTGCTTCCCGGTTCAGATGCGGATATCGCGCTATGGGACCCCGGCAAGCAGCACACCATCAGTGTGCGCACTGCGCACATGCGTACCGATCACGACCTTTGGGAAGGCGTGGAATTGACCGGCTTTCCGGTCAGAGTTTACCTGCGCGGACGGCTCCTGGTGGATGGAGATCGGTGGCTGGGCAGCCCGGGCGGCGGACAATTCTTGCGCAGACAATCGGGCGCGCCGGTGCTGTGACGACGGATGGGAGATGTTATTCCCATTCTATCGTTCCGGGTGGTTTGCTGCTGATATCGTAGACTACGCGGTTTACCCCGCGTACTTCGTTGATGATGCGGTTAGAGATTCGTGCCAGCAGTTCTTGTGGAAGTCGCGCCCAGTCCGCCGTCATGAAGTCATCGGTGGTGACCGCGCGCAACGCTATCACCTGTTCGTAGGTGCGGGTGTCGCCCATTACCCCCACCGACTTCACCGGCAGCAGAACGGCGAACGCCTGCGCCGTGTCGCCGCGTAACATGTCGGCCTCCTGAAGTTCTGATTGCATGATGCTGTCCGCCAGGCGGAGACGCTTGAGGCGTTTCAACGTCACCTCGCCCAAGCAACGGATGGCCAGCCCCGGACCCGGAAAGGGCTGTCGCCAGACCATAGCCTCTGGAAGCCCGAGTTCTACTCCTACCGCGCGTACCTCGTCCTTGAACATGAAGCGCAGCGGTTCGATGAGAGTGAAACGCAACTCATCCGGCAGCCCGCCCACGTTGTGGTGTGTTTTGATTTTCGCTGCTTGCTCGCGTCCCTTGCCGCTGCTTTCAACTACGTCGGGGTAGATGGTTCCCTGCACGAGAAATTTGGCCGAATTACCCAGACGTCGCGCCTCGCGCTCGAAGACCTCCATGAACTTCTCCCCGACAGCCTTGCGCTTTGCTTCCGGGTCGGTAATATCTGAGAGCACGGCCATGAAATCTTCCGCCGCGTTGATGACTTCCAGACGGACCTGCATCTGTTCCTGAAAAGTGCTCACAACCTGTTCGGTTTCCCTAGCGCGCATCAGGCCTGTATCCACATAGAAGCAGGTCAGGCGGTCGCCAATGGCGCGATGAACCAGTGATGTGGCCACAGTCGAATCGACTCCACCGCTCACGGCTGAAATAACCTCTTCCTCTCCCACCTGAGCGCGGATACCCTTAATCGCCTCCGCTACTATGAATCCCGGCGTCCATACTCGGCGCACCCGTGCATGGCTAAGAAAGCGTTCCAGAATCTGACCGCCGTGCTCGGTGTGATGCACCTCCGGGTGGAACTGCAATCCGAAAATTCCGCGCTCCCGATTCTCAATGGCGGCGATGGGGCAGTTTTCACTGCTGGCGGTAACCAAGAAATTGACCGGGGCAGCGATCACCTGGTCGCCGTGGCTCATCCAGGCCTGGAAGGTCTTCCCCGCAAGGTGGTTCGGCAACAGACTAGATTCTGGACGGCAGTGCAGGTGGCTGCAGCCGTATTCGTGGTCACTGGCTGGAGTGACCACGCCACCCAACGCGCCCGCTAGCAGCTGCATCCCGTAGCAAATTCCCAACACGGGCACACCGGCTTCCAGGACGTATGGGGGCAATTGTGGAGCGCCGACAGTGTATGTGCTACTTGGTCCCCCAGAGAGAATCAGCGCCTTTGGCTTAAGGCGGAGAACTTCTTCCGGAGGGGCATCAAACGGAAGAAGTTCACAATACACGTGCGCCTCTCGCACCCGCCTAGCAATGAGCTGTGAGTATTGCGAACCGAAATCGATTATCGCAATCGAATCCATAAGTATGCGTCTGGGGTGTTAGTCCGCGAAAACGATCTTGCCGTCGCTCATGTCTGAGATGGCGGCTAGCGATTCCACAGGCACATTTAGCTCCGCCAATATGTCTCGACCGCCTTCAAATGTTTTTTCCACAAGCGTGCCGATGCCGACGATGGTTGCTCCGGCTACTCTGGCAAGCCGCGCCAGCCCGAGAATGGTTTGCCCGGATGCAAGAAAATCATCGACGATTAGTACGCGTTCTCCGTCGCCCAGAAATTCGGGCGAAACAATCAACTCGACTGTGCCCCCTTTTGTGTGGGAGGGCGCCAGCGTGAGAAAGACCTGATTAGGCATGGTGACCGGCTTGTGCTTACGCGCATAGACCACGGGCAGTCCCAGATGGTTTGCTGTCATCACCGCGGGGGCTATGCCGGAAATTTCGGCGGTAAGTACTTTAGTTGCGTCCACTTTCGCAAAGCGCGCAGCAAGTTCGCGACCACAGGAATCCATCAGGGCCGGGTCGACCTGGTGGTTAATGAAGCCATCCACCTTCAGAATGCCATTGCCCATGTTGTGCCCATCACTTTGAATGCGATCTTTGAGTGCGTGCATTGGCCCCTGCTTAGCCTGAGATGGGGATGATTGTACACCATACATACTGACCGCTGGCGGCGCTCGGTGTGGTGTCGGAGCGTAAATTGCGATTGACGTGTTTTTGTGGCTATGGTATTATCCCAACCTTGCTCCGAATGTTGTGATCCGGAGCGTGGAGGACGTACTGACTATAACTTTGTGTCACTGGTCCATGAGCGAGGAAGCACAATAGCGAGACGAAGAAGGCGATATATAAGGCCCTCGCGGAACAAGCCCCCGGTCTTCCGAATCAACGGGAAGATTACCGCTGAAGAGGTGCAGCTAATCGACCCAAGTGGCACCAATATTGGCGCCATCCCTGTTTCCGAGGCTTTGGATATGGCGGAGGCGGCCAATCTGGATTTAGTTGAGGTTGCCCCGAACGCCTCTCCACCTGTGTGCAGGGTGCTGGATTACGGCAAGTTTCTTTACGAGCGTTCGAAGAAAGAGAAAGAGGCGCGCAGGGCGCAAAGGCCGGTCGATATTAAGGAGATCCGCCTGCGGCCGAAGACGACCGAACACCATCGCTCTTTCAAGGTTCGGGATGCGCGCCGTTGGCTGAAAAGCGGAATGAAGGTTCGGGTACGCATTCGCTTCCGAGGACGAGAGATTACTCTTCCGGATGTCGCCCGCGAAGATATGGACGAAATTTATACGGACCTTTCCGATGTTGCCCATATCGAGGCTGCTCCAAGCATGGAGGGGCGCACAATGTTGATGCTACTTGCTCCGGGTGCGGAGAAAGGTGCCTGATCAGAACAAGGCTAAAGCTGGGGCGCCATGGCGTCCGGAGCGTGAACCCGGGCACAGTTGTAAATGGAGAATATGAATGGCACGAAAAAAGACCCGCGGAAAGTATAAGTTGAAGACTCATCGCGCGACCGCAAAACGCTTCAAAATCACCGGCTCCGGAAAGCTTATGCGCACCAAGATTGGGAAGGGTCATCTGCGACGCAACACATCCAAGCGTACTAAAGCGCTCTTCTCGAAGATGGTTGAGGTGGAATCTTCCGGCTTCAAGAAGCGCGTGCGGCGGCTGGCTCCTTATCTGCGGCGCTACAAATACAATCCGCCTTCATAGGGGCGGCTAGGAGAGAAACTACATGACTCGCGTGAAGACCGGTCCATACCGACGCCGGCGTCACCGAAAAATCATCAAGAGGATGCGGGGTCAGTTCGGCTCCAGGCATCGCTTGTGGCGGCGCGCCAACGAGGCGATGCTGAAGAGTTACTGGTACGCATACCGTGACCGTCGTGCACGCAAAAGGGATATGCGCCGTTTGTGGATAATGCGTATTAACGCGGCCGCTCGGCAGCATGGTACCACCTACAGTCGCCTGATGGATAGCCTGCGTAAGGCCGAGGTGGGTCTGAACCGAAAAATGCTTGCTGACCTGGCGGTGTGCGACGCAAACGCTTTCGCTGTAGTGGCTGAGATGGCGAAATCGCAGTGATCCTAACGCAACTACAACTAGTGGTTGGCTGACGCCCCCGGAAGGGGGCGTCCTTTTTTTATACTTGAACCGTGTGCCTTGCCGCTCTAGATCCGCTGTGGTAAGATTGCGTCCGCAAGCGAGGACTGCTAACACAACGGGCTGTGCCTCTAATAACGCGTGTCGCCCGTCGAATAATCGGGTGCACTAATCTCGCACGTCGGTGGACCGGTCTGGCCGTGCCGCGTAAAAGTGGCTCCGGTCCGGAATGAAACCGGCGGACGCTGAAACGGAAAGGATAATCCACGATGGCTAAGCTCTCCATGAAGAGTCTGCTGGAAACCGGTGTCCACTTTGGGCATCGCACCGGCAGATGGCACCCGAAAATGAAGTCGTTCATCTTTACTGAACGTAACGGTATCCATATCATCGACCTGCAACAGACAATGGATTGCATAGTGCGCTGTTACGATATCGTGCGTGATGTGGTCGCAGAGGGCGGCGAAGTTCTTTTTGTGGGTACCAAGCATCAGGCGCAGGAAGCGATTCAGACAGAGGCAGAGCGCTGCGAAATGCCCTATGTTAACCGGCGCTGGCTGGGTGGCATGATAACCAACTGGCGTACCATGAAAGAGCGTATCGGCGAATTGGAGCGTATGGAGCGGGAGCACGAAGCTGGTGAATGGGAAGGTCTGAAAAAGAAAGAACGTCTGATGCGAATGCGCAAAATTACCAAGCTGCAATATCGTCTGGGCGGCATACGCGGTATGCGCGATTTGGCGCGGCTGGTAGTGGTGGTAGATATTCGGCGCGAATCTACGGCGGTCCGCGAGGCAAACAAGCTCGACATTCCGGTGATTGCGATGGTAGACACGAATTGTGATCCCTCCCCGGTGGAATATGTGCTGCCCGCCAACGATGACGCAATTCGGGCGATTCGACTGATAGTGGGGCACCTGGCAGATGCGGCTATCGAGGGACGGCAGCTGCGCGAAGAGGAGGATCTGGAGGCCGACCAACGCGCGGAAAGCGTGGTTGCGGAAATGGTCACGGAGGCGGATGAGGACCTGCTCGGTGCAGCCACTCTTGCTAAGCTGAGCAGCGGCGAATTGGAATTCGAAGACAGCACCGCTAAGTCCGAAGCGCCGGAGCCAGAAGCAACGGAGGCAAAAACAGCTGCAGCTGCTGAAACTGATCCGGAAGCCAGCGAGGCCGAAGAAGGCTTTGAGGAGGGTGAGCCGGAGTCTCCAGAATCCGTGGGTGATGCCGTATCCGAGACTAACGGGGACGCCAACACGAAACTCGAGGAATGAGATGACGATATCTGTCGAGCAAGTAAAGCAGCTGCGCAAGGCCACCGCCGCACCAGTGCTGGACTGTAAGAAGGCGCTGCAGAGCAGTGACGGTGACTTTGATCTGGCTGTTGACTGGCTGCGCCAGAAAGGACTTGCGGCGGCTGCGAAAAAGTCCGGGCGCTTAGCTAACGAAGGCGTGGTTGATGCGTACATTCATCATGGCAATCGCGTTGGCGTTATCGCGGAGGTCAACTGCGAGACCGACTTCGTGGCCCGCTCTGAGGACTTCCGCGCATTGGTGCATGACATACTTTTGCACATCGCCATGGCGAATCCTCTGTGCGTTGATGTGGATGACATCCCGGCTGATACTCTTACAAGAGAGAAGGAACTGTTCCGCGAAAAAGCGTTGCAGGAGGGGAAACCCGATCATATCTCTGATAAGATTGTGGTTGGGCGGTTGGAGAAGTATTATCGGGAGGTCTGCCTGCTGCGTCAACCATTCATCAAGGATGAAGAATTGAGCATTCAAGATCTTGTAAAGCGCGCAATCTCTAAACTCGGTGAAAACATCATCGTGCACCGTTTCAACCGCTTCGAACTGGGTGAATGAAAATCACCAGCAGCGGCCCATGGTCACGCAGACATGGCTGATAAATTCAAATACCAGCGTGTCCTGCTGAAGCTGGGTGGCGAGGCTCTTGCCCCGCCCTCTGGAGTTGGTATTGACCCGGGTAGAGCAGAAGATGTCGCCAAAATCATTAAGGGGGTCGCGGCGGCAGGGGTTCAGATAGCGGTTGTGATTGGCGCAGGAAACCTCTGGCGTGGGACAACAGGAATCGAGCGTGGCATGGAGCGTACCACCGCAGACCATATGGGAATGTTAGGCACGGTGATGAATGCGATTGCCCTACAGGATGCCCTTGAGCGGGAGGGGGTGGCTACACGTATGCAGACTGCCATTGAAATGAAAGATGTGGCGGAGCCATACATCCGCCGGCGTGCGGTACGGCACCTGGAAAAAGGGCGTGTAATAATACTCGGGGCCGGTACCGGCAATCCCTATTTCACCACTGACACCGCGGGCGCATTGCGCGCGATGGAAATCGATGCAAACATTCTCATTAAGGCTACAAAGGTGGATGGGGTGTATGACTCCGACCCGGATACCTCAACCGATGCCAAGAAGTTCGAGGGGCTCACCTACATTGATGCGATTAACCGGCGCCTGAAAGTTATGGATAGTACCGCCCTTTCACTATGCATGGACAATGACATGCCTATATTGGTGTTGGATCTATGGGCTGTCAACAGTCTACTTAGAGCTGTGAAAGGCGAGCCTGTGGGTACCCTGGTCAGTCACTAATTCCGGCAGATCCCACTTGCCGATCTTGGGTAAGTGGGTGTATCCTATTATCAAATCGGTTCATGTTGTCGGTGAAGACTTGCTTGGTACTATCAGTGGAGCCATGCAAATGATTGACAATGGTTAAGGAAGCGATAAAAGATGCCTCCGAGCGAATGCAAGTGTCGGTGCGTGTGCTTCAGGACGAACTGGCCACAATCCGGACGGGGCGGGCTTCGCCGTTACTGTTGGAGAAGTTAATGGTTAGTTATTTTGAACAGCCGACGCCGTTAAATCAACTGGCTACCATCAGTGTGCCCGAACCGCGCCTGCTTGCTATCCGACCCTTCGATGCCAGCTCGTTGGGAGAGATTGAGCGCAGCATTCTGGCATCAGATTTGGGACTCACTCCGAACAACGACGGAAAAATTATCAGGCTGAGTATTCCGCCATTGACCGAAGAACGGCGAAGAGAGTTGACTCGTGTGGTTGGGCAGCGGGTGGAGGAGGTGCGTATCGCGGTGCGAAATGTGCGCCGTGACAGTCAGAGTGACATGCGGGAGTTCGAGCGTGAGAAGATAATATCTGAAGATGAGCTGCAGCGTGGTCTGAAGGACCTACAACGGCTTACGGATGAATCAGTGGAAACGATAAACGCGCTCGGAGAACACAAGCAGGATGAGATAATGCAGGTATAATAAGACTATCAATCGAAGTCGCCACAGATAAATTGGGACCGGCGCATCCCGCCACCGCTAAAAACCGTTCAAACTACAGCAATTCCTGAATGTCTGCATCCGAAGACAATAGTCCCCTTCCGGTAATCCCGCAGCATGTAGCCATCATCATGGATGGCAACGGCCGCTGGGCGCAGCAGCGAGGGATGCCGCGGCTTGCGGGGCATCGTGCAGGCACCGACAACCTGCGCAGGATTATTGAAGAGTGTGTTCGATTGGGAATCAAATACCTTACCATTTACGCTTTTTCCACCGAAAATTGGCGCCGCCCTCCAGAAGAAGTCTCCGGGCTGATGACGCTGCTGGAAAATGTGCTCGAGCGTGAGTTGCGTGCGCTGCAAGCAAACGGAGTGCAAATCCGGCACCTGGGGCGCTGTGCGGGCGTCAATGAGCGCCTGGTGCGTAAGATTAGACACGCGGTGGAAAGCACGCGCGACAACAGCAAGCTCGTCCTCAATGTGGCCTTTAATTATGGTGGTCGAGATGAGGTAGTGCGCGCGGTGCAGCGCATCATCTCCGCCGAAATGGAACCCGATGAAATTACTGAGGAGGTAATCAGCAGGCAGCTGTACACGGCTGGGCAGCCGGACCCGGACTTGATAATCCGTACCAGCGGCGAATACCGCATCAGCAATTTCATGGTCTGGCAGGGGGCTTATTCAGAATGGTATTTCACCTCCGCCCTGTGGCCGGATTTCGACGAAGATGAGCTGCGTCGCGCACTTGTGTTTTTCAGTAGCCGTGAGCGTCGCTTTGGGTTGGTTTCCGAACAAGTGGCATGATGCTGCGCCATCGGCTGCTTACAGCAACTCTGCTGGTGCCGGTTTTTCTTTGGGTGATTCATCTTGGCGGCTGGTTGTACAGCGCTGTGGTGCTAGTGCTGCTGGCCATAGGCGCGTGGGAGTTTACGCGGATCGCAGCAATTGCGGACGTGCGCCCTTCAACGTGGATAAGTATTGCAGGAGTGTGGGCGGTCGCGGGTGCTGTGGTACTGATGGATGGCCGCTGGATGATTCCGGTCGTAGTCACACTGCTTCTCTGTAGTATGGCGTGGCATGTTTTTTCCTTCGAACGTGGCGCGCGCACGCCGCTTCAGGATTGGGCTGTTACGCTGGCCGCACCGTTTTATCTGGGTGGGCTTGGCGGTCACCTATTGGCGCTGCGCTTGCTGCCCCATGGAGCATTGTGGACGCTTACCGTACTGCCCGCCATGTGGCTTTCCGATACGGGCGCATATGCTATGGGCAGCTGGCTGGGAAGACGCCCGATGGCGCGCCGGACCAGTCCAAATAAGACCTGGGAGGGTTTCTTTGGCGGTGTGGTTTGGGGAGCGGTTTTCGGGGGATTGTTGGCCGAGCTGTGGCAGCGTTTTGGTGCGGTGTCACCGGATTTGCTAGGGTGGCGTGAAGGCGTTGTCATCGGCGTGCTGGTCTCGGTAGCAGGAACGGTGGGAGATCTGGGGATCTCGATGCTCAAGCGTCAGGCCGGCCTCAAGGATACCGGCCGGCTGCTCGCTGGCCACGGCGGAGTACTGGATCGAATTGATTCGTGGCTGTTGGCGGGGGCAGTCAGCTATTATTTCATTTTGTGGATTGTACTTCGTTGACTGATTATGGTTTGTCGAGAATGATACTCGTATCCTTACAGTAGTGGCGCTAAATGTTGGTTCAGTGTCTACTGCGTTCTGTGTTTGGCTTCGGCATACTAGATTTTTTACATAAAGGAGATGTGAGATGACAAGCTCTGAGCCGGACCGTAACCTTGCGATGGAACTGGTGCGGGTGACGGAAGCAGCTGCGCTTGCGGCCGGGCGCTTTATGGGGCGCAACGACAAAAACGGCAGTGACGAGGCAGCAGTGGAAGCTATGCGGTTGATGCTTAACAGCATAGAGATGAATGGGACGGTCATAATTGGAGAGGGCGAAAAGGATGATGCCCCAATGCTATATAATGGCGAGCATTTGGGAACAGGAAACCCTCCTGAGGTTGATATCGCCGTGGATCCAATAGACGGTACCCGTCTATTGGCCCTGGGGCGGGCCAATGCTCTAGCCACTGTGGCGGTTGCCGACCGGGGCAGTTTGTTCGACCCTGGTCCGTTCGTGTACATGCAGAAAATCGCCGTTGGTCCGGACGCAAAAGGCGTCATTGATGTGGAGGCTTCCCCAGTGGATAATCTAAACCGTATCGCCCGCGCCAAGGGATGCGGAGTGGATGATCTGACGGTGGTGGTGCTGGATCGTCCGCGTCACGAGCAGATCCTCGCGGAACTGCGGGATACCGAAGCGCGTATCCGTTTGATAACCGATGGAGACGTTGCCGGTGCGGTGATGACCGCCTGGCCTGAATCGGGCATTGACGTACTCATGGGGGTGGGTGGCACGCCGGAAGGGGTACTGTCGGCATGCGCGCTAAAGTGCATGGGCGGCGAACTGCAGGGCAAGCTATGGCCTCGCAACGAGGAGGAGATTGAGCGCGGCGATGCAATGGGCTACGATTTTGATGCAGTGTTGCTCATGGATGATCTGGTGCGCAGCGAGAATTGCTTCTTCGCGGCCACAGGCATCACCGATGGTGAGTTGGTGGACGGAGTGAAATATTATGGCAACGGAGCTCGCACTCATTCTCTCGTTATGCGTTCAACATCGGGGACGGTACGGGAAATTGCAACTCGGCACCGATGGGACAAGATAATTCGTTTCTCGAATATTGCAAACGGTAAGGAATAGGTTATGGATATTGCACAACTGGAAAAAAAGAAACTCGAAGAACTGCGCCAGCTTGGCCAGGAGATGGGTGTACCGGGTCACAAGAGATTGAAAAAGGACGATCTGGTTCTTGGTCTTTTGCATGCAAATGCTGAAAAGAAGGGTTTGATGCTGCGTGGCGGCGTACTTGAAGTGGTCGATGATGGCATCGGATTCTTGCGTTCCGGACATCTGTTGCCGGGTCCGGACGATGTTTATGTTAGCCAGTCGCAAATCAGGCGGTTCGGTATGCGCACCGGTGACATGGTCGTTGGGCAGGTGCGTTCGCCCAAAGACAGCGAGAAATACCACGGTCTGATTCGGGTAGAAGCGGTCAACGGAATGGATCCGGAAGAGGCAAAGGGACGTCCGGTTTTCGAATCGCTCACCCCGATTTTCCCGGAAGAACGTTTCGATCTGGAGACCGACCGGCATGTGCTTGCCACCCGG
>Ga0310120_10001661_pt1 | contig 16702 bp, 7 predicted proteins | sample CB27_AW_983_MG_FD_203506 | JGI IMG/M metagenome (GOLD analysis project Ga0310120, IMG submission 203506) | Marine microbial communities from Western Arctic Ocean, Canada - CB27_AW_983 | ecosystem: Environmental > Aquatic > Marine > Oceanic | place: Canada: Western Arctic Ocean | collected...
TCCGGCGGTTGCTGCCGGGCGGGTGTTCGTGATGGATCGGCAGGCCGAGAAGATTGACCTGGCCCGCGCGAAGGTCCTGCACGATGGACCCCCGCCGCGGAATGTCAATTTCCTGAGAAAGCTGTTGCTGGGAAACGAGCGGATCGTCTGCATGGACGAGAAGACCGGCAAGAAGATCTGGGAGCGACGGTGGACGTGTCCCTACACGACGGTGGCCATCTACGCCATCGGTCCACGGGCTACACCCACCGTTGATGGACAACGCGTCTACGCGCTGGGGGCCGAGGGTGACCTCAAGTGTTTTTCCGTCGCAAACGGAGAACTGGTCTGGGAACGCGACTTCAAGAAGGACTACAGGCTGAAGATCCCCGAATGGGGGACGGCGGCTCATCCGCTTGTCGACGGCGATCGGCTGATCTGCGTGGTCGGAGGAAAGGGCACCACCTGCGTGGCCTTCGACAAGTGGACCGGCAAGGAGATCTGGCGGGCCCTGTCGGCCTCTCAACCCGGCTACTGCCCTCCGGTGATTCACACCATCGGCGGGCGTCGCCAGTTGTTGATCTGGCACGGTGATGCCGTCGAGTCGCTGGATCCACGGACCGGACAGGTGTTCTGGACGGTGCCGGTCAAGCCGACCTTCGGCATGTCGATCGGGCATCCGGTGGTCGAGGGCCGCCGGGTGTACGTGATGAGTTTCAATCGCGTGTCGGCCTGCATCGAGGTGTCCGAGGATGGCGGCGGAGCAAAACTGGACTGGAAGGGCAATGCTCGCCGTGGGGTCGGCGGAGTCTTCAACACCGCAGTGATTGCCGGCGGACACATCTACGCCTGTGGTCAGAATGGCCGTTACGTCTGTGCGCGGCTGGCCGACGGAAAACAGATCTGGAACACCTTTGCTCCGGCGACCGGCAGGCGGCCGGCGAGTTGGGCCAATGTGTTCACCATCAGGCAGGGCAATCGCTATTTCCTGGCCAACGACCTGGGCGAGTTGATCATCGCCCGGCTGAGTCCGTCGGGATACGAGGAACTGGACCGTGCCAAGCTGATCGCTCCGACTCACAAGGTCGGAAACCGCTTGCTGGTCTGGTCGCACCCGGCGTTCGCCAACCGGAGCATCTACCTGCGCAACGATCGGGAGATTCGCTGTTACAGCCTAGCGAAGCCGAGTGAGTGACCGTCGCGGTGGTGCGGCCATCCGTTGCTGGATCGTCTTGTTCGGGACGATGCGGTGGCCTAGACTCGCGCCTGAAATCCGGCCGGCTTCCGGGCACGGCCGAGTGATCCGGCCGTCCCGATCGTGGAGTCCATCATGACCATGCGTTCCGCCAACCCGACTCTGAAGGAGTCGACATTCGAGCAGTATCGTGGTTACGAGTCGTCGACCACGATGACGCTGGGCGGCACTGTCAACAAGACGTTCATGCTGCTGCTGTTCCTGGCGGCGACGGCGTCATTTTCGTGGAACCTGACCGGCGATTGGCGTGAATCCGTCGCGGCGGCCGAGGGAGCCGCGTCCTCCGCTGCTGCCGAGGGCGGTGTGCATCCGGGCGCGTTGATGTTCGGGGGCTTGATCCTGGGACTGATCTTCGCGTTGGCGACAGTCTTCAAGCCACACTGGTCGCCGGTAACCGCTCCGCTGTACGCCCTCAGCGAGGGAGTCATGCTCGGGGCACTCTCGGCCCTGGCTGAACTCCAGTTCCCCGGGATTGCTTTCCAGGCCACCTGTATGACGTTCTGTACGCTGTTCGGTTTGCTGGTTGCCTACAAGTCGGGCCTGATTCGCGCCACCGAGAACTTCAAGCTGGGCCTGTTTGCGGCGACGTCGGGCATCTTCATGATCTACATGGTGACCTGGATTGTCGGCCTCTTCGGAGGCTCGATGCCGTTCATCCACAGTTCGGGTGCGATGGGGATCGGCTTCAGTGCAGTCGTGGTCGTGATCGCCGCGTTGAACCTTGTGATGGACTTCGATTTCATCGAGCGCGGTGCGGAAATCGGGGCTCCGAAGTACATGGAGTGGTACGGGGCGTTCGGGCTGATGGTGACCTTGATCTGGCTCTATATCGAGATTCTGCACCTGTTGATGAAACTCAACAGACGCGGCTAGAACGCTTCGGTCGCGACCAGCCGGTCATGCGTCGAGAGTTGTCGGGCAACGAGAGCTTTCGCATACTGAGATGGACGAAGGTGTTGTTGCTCGTTCTTTTCGGGATTGCCTGATCATGCGACTTTCACGGCCCATCTCGCCTGATGTTCCTGTGGTTAAGGAACTGCTCAAGGTATTGCGCGGGTGCGACTTCCTGCTGTCGACCGTGGCATGGCCTTTCGGAGTCTATGTTCGTTCGGCGGCGATTCGGTGGTTCCTGTTCATCGTTGTGCACGCGGTGATTTATTGGTTGGCCAGCGGGCGAGAGTTGATTGGCTACAGTGTCGATCCGGAAGGTGCCAAGTGGCTTTTGGCATTTGCCTGGCTGGGCACGGTGGCCATTGGTCGGGCGTGGGTCCGTAACGAGAAGAGACGATCCGATATCGTCCACAAGTTGGTCGAAGAAGCTCTTCCGGATCGCTACCCGGACCTGCGGTTGGTTGCCGTGGTCTCAGCACTGCAGATGTTCGTGATCTTCCCGCTTTTGTTCTGGAGGCTGAGCCTGGGGGAGGATAACCAGTTGTTTTCGGCCGCCTCAGAAAACCAGGTTTGGGATTGGGTCCTGTTTACCGTCGGAGCGGTGCAGTCGCAGGTGCCATTTTTCGGCAGCAGCGATGAGTTCATGTCGGTGTTTGCCACGGGAATCACTGGAACGGAGGGGGCGGTTCAGGAGTTGATCCCCGGCGTGAACGTGACATCCGAGAGCGTGGTCGCCGTATTGAAGGGGACTTTCGACGTCATCTTGATCCAGGCTTTCATTCGAATAGCTGTGATCCGGCGGGCGTTTCAGGAGGTACTGACCGAAGAGGCACTGCGGAACGGCCACGAGCCGGCGACCCGGCTGGGGTGTCGGGCTGTCAAGCCGTTGATTCGCCAGTTGAAGAACACCGATGAGATGGTCCAGATCTCGGCGGCCAGGGCACTTGGAGAAATCGGGGACCGTCGCGCTGTCCGTGAATTGACGGTCGTGTTGAACAGCGGCGCCAAATGGCCGGTCCGCGGGGCCGCCGCAGCGGCACTCGGACAGATCGGGGACAGCCAGGTGGTTCCAGCGCTGATGCATTACCTGCTGGATGACGAGGGCACTGATTCTGCCTGCCTGCGCAACACCGTGGCCCGGTCACTTGGTCAGTTGGACGATTCCAGGGCCGTTGGGCCACTGCTCGATCGGCTCAACCGGTATCGGGATGACATCACGTGTCGGCTGGACGAGGCCAAGACGGTGCTGTTTGGTGGTGCGGCCAACAGCCCACAATTTGAGATCGACTATGAACAGGACCTGACCGACCCAACGTCGGGCAAAAAAGTCTACGGACCAGATGGCGTCCAGGTGACGTTTCGGACGAGTCTGAGTGGCCGTGTCGTCGATAGCGGAACCGATGTCGACGACGAAACGAAATGGCCGTACATCGAGATCCAGACTGAAGATCAACGTTTCCAGTGTGTGTTCCTGCGGATCCATGATCTGCAGCCAATGGATTCACAATCAGGCCCCCAGACCGGTCTGAAGGTCCAGGCCGCCTACGAGTTCGTCAGGAACGGCATCAAGCGGTTCTACTCCGACGACCAGGTGGTCGTCGCACTCGGGCGGATCGGGGATCCGCAGGCGTCTCCCAGGCTCGTGGAACTAATTCGCGAGGCTGACAGCTTGCCGGGAATCAAGTGGCTGGGGGAAGAGCAGGCCGAGGCATTTCGTGAGCATATCGTTCTGGCCCTTCAGCGGATTGGCGATCCGACCGCCGCTGAAGGGTTGCTGTCGGTGCTGGACGGAGATTTCAGTGAGTCACTGAAACAACAGGCCGCCGTGGCCCTGGGCCAGTTGTTCGAGCCCGCCAATTCTCAGGATCCGGAAACCTGGACCGGGGACAGAGTCAAAGAGATCAATGCCCGCTATGAAGAGTGGTTGAACGGCGAACCCAGCAGTAACGCCAAGGCGATCCGTGAGCGGATCAGTAACCTGCGGTTTCGATTGGACCGGGGCGTCGACGAGATGAATAACCACCTCAGAGTTGTCACATCGTCGTTACACGATCCAAAGCCGCCGTTCTCGATCCGGATCGGTCACGAGCGGATGTCCGTGGATGAGTTCATCGATGGACACACGCTGAGAGTGCAGCGTGGGGCAGGCGGACTCCCACGTTCCCATACAGCCGGCGGGGATGTGTTTGTCGTGTCGTCGAACCAATGGGGCCACTCCTCGACACGCAAGCCGGCTCGAAAATCGGCTGGCGTGCTTCGCTCGCTCGCGGCGCTGCTGTTGGTGGGTGTGCTCGGGGTACTGGGGGCGCACCAGGTGTTGTACGGGAACGGCTCCGACTATGCCGGGTCCGATTTCGGGAACGGGGTCGCCCTCACGATCCTCGATGTTCACCAGGCACTGGGCGGTGTGTTGCCTTCAGGGACGGCTGTCGATTCGACGATGTTCCTGTCTGTTCTCTATGGCGTTCCCGCCATCCTGCTCCTGCTGGTGCTGATCGTCGGACGTGGTGGTCGCGGAAGCCGTCCCTCAAACCGTCCAGGACCATCATCGGAGTCGCCGGGCAAGGAGCCGGTCATCGAGCCGAAAGTTGAAATGGCGATCGAAGTGGCAGACGAGCCGGTGTTCGAGCCGGCGATCGAAGTGGCGGACGAACCGGTGATCGAAGTGGCAGACGAACCGGTGTTCGAGCCGGCGATCGAAGTGACAGATGAACCGGTGATCGAAGTGGCGGACGAGCCGGTGTTCGAGCCGGCGATCGAAATGGCTGACGAACCGGTGCTCGAGGCGGCGATCGAAATGGCTGACGAACCGGTGCTCGAGGCGGCGATCGAAATGGCTGACGAACCGGTGCTCGAGGCGGCGATCGAAGTGGCTGACGAACCGGTGTTCGAGCCGGCGATCGAAGTGACGGACGTTCCGGTGTTCGAGCCGGCGATCGAAGTGGCAGACGAGTCGGTGATCGAAGTGACAGATGAACCGGTGTTGGAACCGAAAATCGAGCTGGCCGAAGGAGTTCTGCTCGATGAACCAGTCGAGTCGTCGGACGATCTCGACGCATTTTTGGACATCATCGGGGAAGACCTGTTGTCAGGTGGATCTGATGACGATGACTCGGACTGAAGCTGGCGGGGTGTGAGTCCGGTCGGTTGATCCCGCTGTTTCGCCATCGAGAGTTCGCAGCTGCAGTTGGGGCTGCGGAGATTCGGTGATAGACCAAACCCAACCGCAGCGACGCTGGCGGGTCCGTTGAGCGTTGATTGCCCCATGGGGCTGCTGCATACTAGCCGGGTCGATGTCCGCCGGATCCCCCGTGCGCTGGGTTTGTAGATCATGGCCGTCCCCGTTTTCAGTCTGCCGGCTTCCCGGGTCCTGAAGATGCTCTTCGGGGTGCTGCGACAGTTTGACGGACTACTCGCGGCCCTGGCGACACCTTTCGGAGTCGCCGCGATATCGGCACCGGTTCGCTGGGGCATGTTTGTCACGACCAGCGCGGTGATCTACGGTTGCGGTTCCCTGTTGCCGCTCGAATATGCCCTGGTGGCATTGATGGCCGGCTGGCTGGGCATGTTGGCGGTGGGGCGGGCCTGGGTGGTCAACGAAAAGCGGCGGTCCGACATCGCCCGCAAGCTGATCGCAGAGGCTGATCCAGATCGCTGTCCCGACCTGCGGATCCTGGCGCTGGTGTCGGCACTGCAGATCTTCGTGATCTTCCCGATGCTGTTCTGGAGGTTGAGCGGTCCGGAACTCGGTGCCGCTCTGTTTGCTTCGATCAACGGCCAGGTCTCGCTGGCCTGGTGGAACTGGCCGCTGTTTGCGCTCAAGCAGTGTGTGTCTTCGATAGGAGGGGAAATTGGCCAGTTCTGGCCCCCGGACATAGAGGCGAAGCTGGGGTCGGAAAAGGTCATTCCCCTGGTTCCTGGACTGCCGAGTCTGCCTCTTGCAGCCGGGGGGCTGCTGCTCGGTCTGCAACTGACACTCGACTGGATGCTGTTGACCGGGCTGCTGCGGGTGTTTGCGATCCGTCAGACAATTCGAGATGTCGTGGCCGAAGCGGCGTTGAAGAACGATTACGAGAATGCAGTCCGGCTGGGGGTTCGCGCAGTCCGGCCGTTGATTCGTCAGCTGAAGAAAGAGAAACAGGATGAAGATGTCCAGGTCGTCGTGGCCAAGGCACTCGGTGACATCGGCGATGATCGTGCTACCGAAATCTTGATCGAGTTGTTCGACGACGACGAAGTCCACTGGTCAGTCAGGGAAGCTTGCGGTGAGGCGCTGGGGCTGATCGGCGACACGAAGGCGGTTGAACCGTTGCTGAAGAGCTTGACGAGGAAACTGGATCCGGAGTTGAAGCCAAAAGTCAAAGCCGCCAAGGCGGACCTTAAAGTTGCCGGAGCGAATGTTAAGGCGGCGGAAAAGGGCGTCGCAGCTGCCGGCAAAAAAGTCGAAACCGCCAAATCAAATGTCCAGGCAGCTGAGGACGCTCTCGCGACTGCTGAGGGAGTTCTCGCCGATGCCAAGGATGATCTCGCGACTGCTGAGGACGCTCTTGCTACTGCCGAGAGAGCTCTCGCTGATTCCGAGGAAGCCGTTACGGTACATGTTCTCCTTCGTGACACAGTTGCCCGATCGCTGGGACGGATCGGTGCGACGGAAGTCGCCGGTCCGATGGTGGAACGGGTCGATCTGTTCCAGGAAGACATAGAACTGAAACTGCAATGGGCTCTGGAGATTGCCTGCTCCCGGCTCGATCCGAATACGCCCGTCGTCGTCGAAATTGAATACGAGATTCCCGTCACGGATCGCGAGATTCGCGCCAGTGTTGGGGACCCGGATGATCCGTTCGGCCTGTTCAAGCGAGAGCGTTTTACGGGCGAAATCCACAAAGTGGGGATCAATCCCGATAGCGGGAACGGGCCGTATGTCACCCTCCGAAACCCGGAGTTTTCGAAAGGTTTCAAGAGCTTCTCGTTGTCGAGGATTCGTGACTGGAAGCGGATGAGCGACTATCCGGTCGGTATTCCAGCAGCTGATGTCAGAAAGGCCGAAGAGGTCATTCTGGGGCTGCGACAGTTCTTCCGTGACGAGCAGATCATTCCGGCGTTGGGTGAGATCGGTGGGGACTCGGCACTCACCGAACTGGCAAGTTCCATAGACAGAATCAACGAAAAGAGACGGGATCGGCGGAACAGCGAAAAGAAAACGAAGCGGCAGGTCAAGGACGCTGTGGATCTTCTGAGCCTTCACGACGAGCATCTGGCTGCGGCGTTGGAGAACGACTCGCTCGACCACCTGGTTCGGGCGGTGCGACGTGTTGGAAGTGCCGAGGAGGCAGTCCGGGTTTTGCTGGAGAAGGTCCTTTCGGCTGAGGAACTCAGCGAGTCGCTGAAGTTGCAGGCTGCGGTCGCCGTCGAACAGTTGCTCAACGGCCTGGAAAGCCCAGATGGAACAGCTGGAGAATTGCGTTCCAGCTTCATCACGTGGCTTGATGATCAGCCGAAGGGATTTCCCCTCAAAGTTCAGACCGACGGCAGCAACCTGTGGACGCGGTTGGACCGTCACATCGACTGGGCCGAAAACTACCTGAGGGTTGTCGATCCCATTCTCGCTGACTGGCGGGTTCCGTTCGTCGTGGAGATCAACAACGAAAAAATGAGGGTCGAGGAGGTCGCCTTCAGGACGAAAAAGGACGAGGAATACCGCAGATTCTATTTGGTGAGAGTGACACGTGGAATCAACGGCTTGGGTCGACCTCATCCGACGGGCAGCGACATCAGGATCGTCCCGTGTGACAGCAGGAAAAAGAAGGAGCGCAAGAGCTATCCGATCCGTCTGTGGCGACTCTTCCGGGCGGCCATGTTGCTGGTCGCAATTGGTGTCCTGGGATCGCTGTTGGTTCACCAGGTCCTGACCAGAACCAATCCCGATCATCACGATTCAGATTTCGGGGCCACCGTCGACGACGCAATTTCCGGAGCTCGTGAGGAATTGATCGCGGTGTTGCCACCGGGAACCGTTGACGATCCGGTTGTATTCCAATCGATTCTCTACGGTATCCCGGCCGTCGTGATTCTGTTGCTGCTCGTCGTCGGTCGTCGGCGTTCCAGCCATGATTCCGGTCCCGCAAAGCCCGCTTTGCCTGAGCCGATGACCGGAATTGAACCTGTTCACGAACCCGAACTCGAATTCGAACTCAAACTCGAATCCGAACCCGAACCCGAACTCGAATTCGAACTCAAACTCGAACCCGAACCCGAACCCGAACCCGAACCCGAACCCGAACCCGAACCCGAACCCGAACCCGAACCCGAACCCGAACCCGAACCCGAACCCGAACCTGAACCTGAACCTGAACCTGAACCTGAACCTGAACCTGAGCTGGAGCCTGAGCCTAAATCCGAACCGACGGGAAGGGGTGGTTTCTGGGATGATCCGCAGGAGGAACCCGATTCCGAGCCGGGGCAGGAGCGGCAGTACTTTGAGAGGATTGCTGATGTGCCACCCACGGCGTCTCCCGCAAACAAACGCGAGGGGGCGCAGTCATCTCCGTGGGATGTCGGTTCCCCGTCCGGCGAAGCTGTTTCGAAGGCAAAAGAACGGTTGGACGACGTCGCAACCGATTCCCGTTTCAATGACGTGTTGGGCGGGATGACGACCGTTGAGTTCGGGACCGGTCGACAGTTTCTGGCTAGCCCGGTCGCACTGGTGTTCGATGGTCCCGGGGTTTCCGATGGGGACTACCCAATCCCGAGATCGATCCAGGAGGCGACTCTGCCGGCCTGGGTCAAGCGTCATCCCCAGATCCCGAGCCGAGGCAGCCTGAAGCTGCTGCTGTCGGTGTATGGATTGCGTCTGCCAACCGTCGAACAGGCACGCCGGATGTTCGAGGCTGGAGCCGTTGATTGTCCCGATGTTCCCATGGCGGTCAGCGACGAACTCTCACGCGCGATATTGCCTGATGGTCGCCTGGTCTATCTCGGCGACCCGACCGAGCCGCGAGCGATTGTCGGCCAACTGGCCGTGGTGGGCGTGTGCGAAACGAGTGCGTGATCTGTCGGCCGGTTGACTTCGTGAATCGACGACTGCACAATCGGCTCCGCGCAGGCTAATGACCCTATGGGGTCCCACGGATTCGTCCGTGCCCCCCTGTATTTCGTCCGGCGTACCGCCGGGGGGAGGGGACAACGAGAGACTGATGGGCTTTTCCCTTTAGGAGCGGCCGGGGTGGCGGTCGCCGCACCGGGGGTGCCGGACTCCATAAGTGCTGTCTCATAAAGGGTATACGGCCATTTCAGTGGAAACCCGCCGTCGAGGTCTGTGAATCTTGTACGTCGCTGCGCCCGGCTCTGCGGTTTAGACTGCAGGGCCAGTTTTTTTGGCACCGTCAGGCCAGTCGAGTCGGTCTCATCTGAACAGAATCGATGCGTCTGCCGCACGGGTCTCGGCCGGTTGACATGGTGAACTCGCGATTGGATAATCAGCGTCGCGCAGGCTAATGACCCTATGGGGTCCCACGGATTCGTCCGTGCCCCCCTGTATTTCGTCCGGCGTACCGCCGGGGGGAGGGGAAAACCAGAGACCGATGGGCAGTCCCGCTAAAGGGGCCCCCGCCCCTGGTGAAACACCCGGGGGCATTATAGTCTTAAGTCGTTATATGTCAACGGGTTACGTTAACTTCTCAGGAATATGCGTAAGTCATTGTCCACAAAGGACTTATGTAACCAGGGGCCCGGGCGGCGCGTTGTAAATCGTTTGTTGACAGTGACTTATGACGTCCTTTGTTTGTTACCTGTTTGTCGGTATGTCGCCGCTGCGCCTGGCCGCGCGAGTCACTCGTGGGGCCAGTTATTTTTTTGTGTTCAGTCGCCTCGGCTTAGGGGCATCACGTTGTTGCTGGCCGTCAGATGTTGACGGTTGGCGGGTTGTTCTTCAGTAACAGGGTAGGATCAAACGGGATCACGTCGTGATCGTGACACCGAGCATTCTGTCGACCGAATGCCAACTGGCATTGTCGGATCTTCTCCAGGTCCCGGTTGGCCATGCGGTGGCTGCGTGGAACGCGATGCGTACCAACGGCGGCTACGACTGGCACCTGCTTGGTGATCGCGAGGTTGCGGTTCCGGTCCCCGTGCTGGCCGACTTGCAGCGAAAGATTCTCGACCGCATTCTGCGAACCGGCCCGGTGTCTCCTGCTGCCTACGCCGGCGTACCCGGTCGCTCGTACGTGGCAGCGGCGTGGCGTCACCTTGGTGGATCGGGAGCAGAGACTGCCGTCCTGGATATTGCCGATGCGTTCCGGTCGACGACGTACGGACACGTCCGAACTGCTCTTTCGCGTCGACTGAAATCCGAGTTGTGGGTTCTTGGCCTGGAGCCGGCCGATTCGAAGGTGTTGGTGCAGGTGCTGTCCCACCTGGTGACGGTGGACAAGGGGGGGCGAAGCCGTCAACTGCCGTTGGGATCTCCGACGAGCGTCGCGCTGTTCAACCTGGTTCTGCTGCCGCTTGACGGAGAGCTGGCTCGGTGGTGCAAGCCCGGCGGCATCACCTACACCCGATACGTCGACGACATGGTCTTTTCGCGAGCAGACGGCTTGCCGGCCGAACTGGAATCGATGGTCCACCACGCCGTCGTCCGCCGGGGTTTCCGGCTCAACGCGGCCAAGACGGTTCGCCGTCCGGCCGGCCAGGGAGCGGTTCACGGCTTGATCAGAGTCGCCGAAGGGATCGTTCCGAGCGAGCGAGCCCGCGAACGTTTCGCCAGCAACATCGGGTGGCACTCCGATCGAGCTGACGACACGACGATTCCCGCGTCTCAGCGACAACGTAGTCGCGGGTTTCTCAAGGGGCTCGACACCTATCTCCAGCAGTTCTACGAGCGGCAGGAGATTTCTCGCCCCGGGCCGTTGGAAATCCGCGTTCCCGAAGGGGTCGCAGTGCCGCCACCTGCCGTGGACCTGTTATGGGATTGAACTCGCCCAGCGATACGACGCTGTCGTTGTTGGCCCAGTTGCTGGTGACCGACGAGGACACGGTGCGTTCCGGCTTCGAGGCCCTTGGCGGTCAGGCCTACAACTCGTGGACGGTCCCCAAGGGAAACGGGCGGGAACGCCGGATTGATGCCCCGGTAGCCGAACTCAAGCGGTTGCAGTCCCTGTTGCTGAAGCGGCTGCTGAATTTCGCGCCGATCTCACCGTTCGCTCACGGGTTCGTCCGCGGTCGCAGCATCGTGACCAATGCAGCGGTGCACCGCGAGACAGCTCGATCGATGGTGTCGCTGGATCTCAAGGACGCCTATCCCTCGGTCTCGCGTGACCGGATCGTCAAGGCACTCGAGTGGGGCGTGGGTTCGTTCCTGAAACACTCGTCGCCGGAGACAACCCGGGCCGACCGCGAAGCGGTGTACGAGGCTGTTGCCGACGTGTGCACTTACGAGGGTGTGTTGCCCCAGGGTGCACCGACATCGGGCCAGTTGCTGAACATGGCGTGTTGCTCGCTCGACCGGCATTGTTCGCGGCTGGTGCGACGTTCTCGCGGGGAGTTCCCGGGGCTGCGATATTCGCGTTACGCCGACGATCTGACATTCACGGCCACCGACGAGTTGTCTCACGAGTTTCTCGAACGTGCGATCGGCTGCGTGTTGCGGGCGGGGTTCGAGGTCAATCGACGGAAGGTCAAGCGGCACACGGTGGCGAATGCCGACCTGGTGATCTGCGGAATCAGGCTGCACGACGGGCGGCTGACGCTGCCTCGACGGGTGCTGCGAAAATACCGTGCCCTGCTGTTCCAGACGTTGGCCTGCGAACCGGAGGAAATCTCCGAAGGGGCCCGTCAGCATGTGCACGGGGCGATCGGTTTCCTGACGATGGCCACGACGGTCTGTCCGCCGCAACTCGAACAGTTGCTCGAAGCGGTGCTCAAGCAGCACGGCTCGTGGCTGAGGCCCGGCACGACGGCGGATTACTTCCCGTCGTACGGAACGGTCAGCCAGTAGCGACCTGCCGGGCGGTCGGCCTGGTGTGCTCGTCGTTTGTCGCAGGGGCATCCAGCCCGTGCAGGCCGGAACGACAGTGCGGCTGTCGCCGGGTATCCTGTGCACTGAATTTCGCGGCAGGAACGGGATGGGAGCAATAGGATGAGATGGACAGCTTCGTGGTGCAGGAAGCCGCTGCTGCCGGCAGTGTGCGGGATGTTGGTGGGGGCTGGCATCTGCCTGGGGCGGCTGCCGGCCTCGGACGTGAAGTCCGGTTTTACCGAACACCTGCTGGCCGGCAACCTCGGTTACGTCTTCGGCGTGGCTGCGGCCGACCTGGACGGGGACGGCGACCTGGATATCACGAGTCCCGATATCCAGGACAAGTCGGTGTCGACGCTTTACCTGTTCCGTAACAACGGAAAAGGTAAATTTCAGAGGCAGGTGATCTTCGCGGGCGAACCCGGCTGGTTCGAACGTCACGTGATCGGTGATATCGACGCCGACGGCACTCCCGACGTGGCAATCGTCAACAACCAGAAGGGCAACGTCGTCTGGTTCGCCAATCCCGGCAAGAACGGCAAGTTGCCGTGGCGGCGATTCCTGATCACCAACAACTGCCCGAAGGCCTACGACGTCGCACTGGCCGATCTCGACGGTGACGGCGATCTGGATGCAGCGACATCGGGATACCGGAGCCACATCGTGTCCTGGTACGAGAACCCGGGGCGAAAGGGCCAGGGGCGTGAGTGGACTCGACGGGTGATCGATTCGAACATGCACGAGTCCCGCACGCTGTGTGTCGGAGACTTTGACCGGGACGGAGATCCCGACCTGCTGTCCACCGCGGTCGGGACGATGCCCGAGGGGAAGCCCGATTCTCTGAATCACCAGTCACGGGTCGTGTGGTACCAGAACCCGGGCAAACCGGCCACGGGCAAGTGGTCCAGGCACGTGATCGAAGATCGCCTGCCTGCCGCGATTCACGGAAGACCGATCGACCTGGATGCCGATGGCGACCTCGACGTGGTGATGGCTCACGGGATGCGGGTCGAATGTGACCCGAAGATCTCACGACACCAGGTCGCCTGGTACGAGAACACGTCGGCCGGAAAGGGCATACCAAAGTGGAAGCGGCACCTGGTCGGTCGCCTGCCATTTGCCTTCGAAGCCAACGCCGGCGACATCGATGCTGACGGCGACATCGATGTGGTCGCCACGGCCTGGTCCAAGGGTGATCGGGTGGTCTGGTTCGAGAACGTCGGCGGCGGCAGGTGGAACCAGCACGTGATTCGCACCGACTTCCGCGCGGCCAACCAGGTGATCCTGGCCGACCTCGACGGCGACAAACGACTCGACATCGTCGCCGGTGCCGACGACGGGTCGCGACGAGTCCAGGGGTCACTCGAAGTGCGTTGGTGGCGCAACGGCCTGTCGAAGCGAAAGTGAAGTCCGCGTGGTGGAGGCCGCCGACCGCTGCTCGACTGGATGCGTTGCGTTGTTCGGTGGCGGGTCCTAGGTTACGAGATCCCGTCCTTGAGAGCGTTTCCGGCTGAGGAATCCGATGTCCGACGACCAGCTGAAGATCATCTACACCAAGACCGACGAGGCGCCTGCGCTGGCAACGCGATCGCTGCTGCCGATCCTGCGTGCGTTCACCGCGTCATCGGGAATCGAATTCGACCTGCAGGACATCTCGCTGGCCGGACGGATCATCGCCAGTTTCCCCGAACACCTCACCGACGACCAGAAGCAGAACGACACGTTGACCGAACTGGGCGAGTTGGCCAAGACACCGGCGGCCAACATCATCAAGCTGCCCAACATCAGTGCCTCGATTCCCCAGTTGCAGGCCACCATCAAGGAACTGCAGGATCACGGATACGACGTGCCGGAATATCCCGAGGAGCCGGAGGGCGAATCGGAAGAGGCGATCAAGGCACGGTATGCCAGGGTGCTCGGCAGTGCCGTCAATCCCGTGTTGAGAGAGGGCAACTCGGATCGTCGCGTGGCGGCTCCGGTCAAGGCCTATGCACAGGCCAACCCGCACCCGATGGGGGAATGGAACGGCGACGTGAAGACGCACGTGGCGCACATGAGCGACGGCGACTTCTTCGGCAGCGAGCAGTCTCACGTGGTGGTCACCGCCGGCTCGGTGCAGATCGTGCTCGAGAACGCCGAGGGCGGAAGTACGGTACTCAAGAGCGGTCTTTCGCTCCAGGAGGGTGAACTGATCGATGCATCGGTGATGAGTCGATCGGCACTCCGCGAGTTCCTGGCTCGCGAGATCGATGACGCTCGGGACCGTGACCTGCTGTTCTCGTTGCACATGAAGGCCACGATGATGAAGGTCTCGGACCCGATCATCTTCGGCCACGCCGTCAGCGTGTTTTACGCCGACGTGTTCGAGAAGCACGGCGAGGTGCTCGAAGAACTCGGGGTCGATCCGAACAACGGGATCGGCGACCTGTACTCCAAGATCGAGAACCTGGCGGGCGACCGCCTGGAACTGGCCGAAGAAATCCGTGCCGATGTCGAGGCGATCTACCAGTCGCGACCGAGACTGGCGATGGTCAACTCGGACCTGGGCATCACCAACCTGCACGTTCCCAGCGACATCATCATCGACGCGTCGATGCCGGTGGTCGTCCGTGACAGCGGGACGATGTGGGGACCCGACGGTGGTCAGCAACAGGTCAAGTGCGTGATTCCCGACCGTTGCTACGCCGGGATCTACCAGGCGGTCTTCGATTCGTGCCGCGAACACGGGGCGTTCGACGTGCCGACGATGGGCAACGTCAGCAACGTCGGATTGATGGCCCAGAAGGCCGAGGAGTACGGGTCGCACGACAAGACATTCGAGATCCCGGAGCCGGGGACAGTGCGTGTCGTCGATGAATCGGGCCAGGTGTTGACCGAGCACCAGGTCGAGACCGGCGACATCTGGCGGATGTGCCAGACCAGGGATGTCGCCATCCGTGACTGGGTCCGGTTGGCCGTCAGTCGCGCCCGGGCCACCGGGGCGCCGGCCATCTTCTGGCTGAATGTCGAGCGGGCTCACGACGCCGCGTTGATCGCCAGGGTCGAGGAGTACCTGCCCGCACACGACACCGACGGATTGGAGATCCAGGTTCTCGCACCGGTCGAGGCGACCCGGGTCAGCTGCCAGCGGGCCCGCGACGGACTCGACACGATCTCGGTCACCGGCAACGTGCTTCGAGATTATCTCACCGACCTGTTCCCGATCCTGGAACTGGGCACCAGTGCCAAGATGCTCTCGATCGTCCCGTTGTTGGCCGGTGGGGGGTTGTACGAGACCGGTGCCGGCGGCTCGGCGCCGAAACACGTCCAGCAGTTCAACGCCGAGGGCCATCTCCGTTGGGATTCGCTGGGCGAGTTCCTGGCCGTGGGCGTGTCGCTGGAGGACGTGGCCGAAGAGACGGGGAACGATCGTGTCAGAGTCGTCGCCGAGTCGCTCAACCAGGCGATCGGCCAGGTGCTCTCCAACCGCAGGTCTCCCTCGCGGAAGGTCAACGAACTCGACAGCCGAGGCAGTCATTACTACCTGGCCCTGTTCTGGGCCCAGGCGCTGGTGGCACAGAGTGACGTTGTCGGGTTGCAGGACGAGTTTCGGACACTGGCCGAGACACTGGCGGAGAACGAGACGAAGATTGTCGACGAGATGAACGCCGTGCAGGGGCAGCCGATGGACATCGGCGGTTACTACCAGCCGGACGACGGCAAAGCCGATACGGCGATGCGACCGAGCGAGACCTTCAACACGGCCATCGCCGCTCTCGCTTCGGATTGAACGTCTTCTTCTCGTCGAGTCGAATCGAAAATGGCAGGGGAGTGACCGTGATGAGAGGCCATGTCGTCAACTTTCGGTGGAACCTCTGGTTCCCCCTGGTGCTCTGCGGTGCCGTTTTCTGCGTCGAGACGGCCGATGCGGCCAAGGTCCGGACCGAGTCCCTGTCGTCGGAGGTGGCCGAGGAATACGGGTTGGATCCCGGGTTCTACAAGAAGGTCACGAGGGTGGAGGACATCCTGATTGCCACCTCGGAGCATGTTTCGGACCTGGCGCATCGCGAGACGGCCTACCAGTTCAAGATGGTCATGAAGCGAGTCAAGAAGCCGATTGCCGAACGAATTCGCAAGAAGAAGGTGCTCTGCATCCTGATCGGGCACTCCGAGTTCACGTCGCAACTCCCCCAGTTCGGGACCGACAAGACCGGCAAGGAACTGGATTTCTACAACTGGCGCAACCGCGGTTTCCTGACTCACAAGGGAGGGCGGCCGACGGTCGTGTTTGCCGAAGAAGACGTGATGGAATACGAGGGCGGAATGCTCAAGGAGAGCATTCTGATTCATGAGTTCGGGCATGTGATCCACGGCGTCGGTTTTGATGCGACGCTGCAGAAACGACTGACGGACACATTTGAACAGGCAAGAATCAAGCAGATCTGGAACGATGGGCGTGCGGCCCAGCGGTTTCGTCGGATCAAGAGCGAGACGCCGGTGTTGCTGCTTGATGCACTGGCCAGTTCCTTTCCCGGCCAGCCGTTGGGATTGCTCAGTAAGTGCCTCGACGGGGGCGACATCCTCGT
>Ga0310120_10001663_pt1 | contig 16699 bp, 10 predicted proteins | sample CB27_AW_983_MG_FD_203506 | JGI IMG/M metagenome (GOLD analysis project Ga0310120, IMG submission 203506) | Marine microbial communities from Western Arctic Ocean, Canada - CB27_AW_983 | ecosystem: Environmental > Aquatic > Marine > Oceanic | place: Canada: Western Arctic Ocean | collected...
GTAGGCAATAGATCGAGAGTGGCTCCAGTGTCTGTCACTACCTCTGGTTTTGCTGTGCCTGGCCACCAGATGATGGTCGGCACCCGCATTCCTCCCTCGAAGGTCGTGCCCTTGCCCGCTCGCAATAGCCCTGCACTTCCTCCCATTTCGCCGTACTCCAGCCACGGCCCATTATCCGATGTGAAGATGACGATCGTGTTCTCCGAGAGCCCACGAGTACGCACGGCATCGAGTACCTTTCCAACGCTGGCGTCGATCTCCTCGATCACATCTCCATAGAAACCACGCTCGCTTCGATCGATGAACCGATCGGAACGAAAGAGCGGCACATGTGGCATCGAATGTGCCAGGTACAGGAAGAAAGGCTTGTCCTTGTTTGAATCGATGAAAGCGACCGCTTCATCGCCATATCGCCGGGTGATGGTGCGTTGATCAGTCGGTCGTTCGACCACCTCGTCGTTTCGGTGCAATGGAACATCCCAGTACTCGTATTTCGGATCCAGAAATGCTTCCCACCCCTTCGGACCCTTCTTGTTCCGGTCCATGTCGTTGGAGTAGGGCACCCCGAACCACTGATCAAAGCCATGTCGATGCGGAAGGAACTGCGGTAGATGCCCCAGATGCCATTTTCCCACCATACCGGTGGCATATCCGGCTCCCTTCAGTGCCTCTGCGATGGTGATTTCAGAATCAGGAATGCCGCCTGCAGAGTCGGGGAACAGCACACGCCGCTTCGGCGAACAGAGTCCACTTCGTATCGGCAACCGTCCCGTCATCAAACCGGCACGACTGGGCGTGCAGACCGGAGCAGCGACATAGAACTGCGTCCATCTCTGGCCTTCGGCAGCCATCTGATCGAGATGGGGTGTCGCGATGGTCGGGTGACCGAAGCAACCCAGGTCTCCGTATCCCAGGTCATCGCAGAAGATGATGATGAAGTTGGGTGGGCGATCTTCTGCCTCAACAGTTCCAGACCAGAGAAGAACTCCTACCAGCATCCACAGTGCCTTCAACCTCGCTCCTTTCGACCCCTCGCGAGTATCGGTTGTAACAGCAAGACGACAGCAATCAATCCAGCGGCTTTCGGACCATGCCAGGGATCTTCCATGATGAACACGTATCCGATGTAGAACGCCAGCAGGATCCGGATCAGCGGAATCCAGGGGTACAGCGGAACCCTGAAGGGACGAGGTGTTTCGGGCTCGCTTCTGCGCAGACGGAGTATCGTCAATGCCAGTGGAACATCGACGATGAGAGTGCACATTCCATTGAGCAGAAGCAGTTCCTTCCTCGCCAGAAATGCCAGTGACAGGATGATCAACAGCGCCTGTAACCACAGGGCATTGGTCGGAGCATTCATCGAGTTCGAACGCCCCAGTCCGGCAGGCATCTGACCGTCGCAAGCCATCCGCCAGCTGATCCGGGAAGAAACCTGGATACAACTGCTGAGCGTCGAGATCAAGATCAACACGAACACCAGATCGAACAACGTCGCGACACCATCTCCGAACAATCGCTGCGCCGTGAAGGTTCCAAGATCCGAGATTCCCTTGCCCGTGGCATCGACCATCTGCGCCGGATCGGTGGCCAGTACGAACACCATGTTCACCAGCAGATACATCACCGAGATCCCACCGAGTCCGAAGATCAAGGACCGAGGAATGTTGCGACCAGGATCCCTGACTTCACCCGCCATCAGCGCCACCGCGTTATAGCCAGCAAACGCGAATCCAGCATAGATGCTCGAGAAGAAAATCTTTTCAACAAGAGCCCACCCTTGTAACGGATTCGACTGCACCGATGTTGCTTCGACTGCAGCTCCAGTTCCTTCCCCCCAGAAGATGGCAGCCATGCCGGCAGCGACAAAGCCAACGATCAGAACCAACTTCAGGAGAGTTGTCGTGTTGTTGAAGAGCGCACCGACTCGAACACCGCGGGTGTGAATCACCGTCAATATCAAGACCGCAGCAACGGAGGCGACCAGTTCAGGTACTTGTGGAATCAGGTTGTTGAAGTGCTTCCCGAGAGTTCCCGCAACGAAAGCGCTGCCCACGGTCCATGCCGCAGGTCCTGAAATCACTCCGAAGACATAGCTGACCCTCGCCCCGAAGGCTCGTCGCACATAGACATAGTCCCCCCCAGACTGGGGCATCATGGCGCCCAGCTCTGCGGTGGTGAGAGCGCTGAGTATGGCGATGAGAGCAGCCACACACCATGTGAGCAAAACTGCCCAACCACTTCCCAGTTCCGCTGCAAAGTGGCCCGTGGTGGTGAAGACTCCGGCACCAACCACCGTCGTCACCACCACGACCGTGGACGAAAATAGTCCGAGTCCGCCTGGCTTCTGATTCATCTGCTTTTCCAGACAACAATTTCACCTACATGGTGTGGAACCGCTGGATGGTCGATCATGCCCCCTGCTGATCAGTATCCCAGAACAGAGAACAGAAAACAGATGCCACCGGAATCACAAGAATTCACCGCCGGAGTGGACTTCGTAATCGTTTCATCGAGGGTTACGGAAAAACACCGGCCTGGAGTGCTGGATCTACACGCGATGCAGTGGGTGCCATCCACGCAGTTGGCTGCATCGTTTGGGGAACCAGACATGGGGACGAATCTCTGGTCTCTGCAGGACGTCGTATTCTCCGCTGATGATTCGGTTTCAGCGCTTCTGATCCGCCTGGAGTTTTTCTACCAGTTCCAGTTCCGATCGAGCGGTCTCGTAGCCTGGAGCCTGCTGAAGAACCAACTTCAACTCGCTGCTGGCCTCATCCAGACGACCGAGCTGGCGCAATATTCGAGCTCGGGTGACCCTGTGGATCGGAACCGGGCGTCGCTTGAAAATCCTGTCCAGATCAGAAAGAGCGGCCTCCAGTACCTTGTTCGCTTCATCCACCCTGCCAGCCGCAGTCAGTACTTCCGCCTTCCTCTGCAACCACGGCGCCTTGAGCGAGGCGTTCTCCAGCTGAGCATCGATCAACTGTAACGCCGCATCGTGATGGCCTCTGGCAGATTCGGCACGGATCAAACCGATGGTCAGCAATACACTCTCTCCGGCACGTTCCATCATCTGTCGATAGAGTGATGCCGCCAGTCCATGAGCCTTGCGCTTTTCAAAAAGAGAACCGAGCCGCAGGGTGGTTTCCAGATCGGGCCGGACTGCGTGGACCCTCGCCAGATCAACGATGGCTCCATCGATGTCTCCACGCCATTCTCGGATGGAGGATCGTTCACTCAGCACATTCAGCGGGGCCGCCACCGAGTTGTTCACCAGTTCGTCGAGCAATTGCATCGCTCGGTCATGGCGAAGCGTATCCCGCAGACAAAGGGCCCTTTCAAATTTTTCTGCGGTTGGATCTACCCCGCAACCACGAGCGACCTGGCAATCTTTCAGTCCCAGATCCGGGCGACCATGTGCACGACACAATCTAGCCCTCATCAGGTACAGAGGACCCGGGTCATCGCTATTTGTGATCTGTTCGTTGATACGATCTACATCAACATGAACTCCATCGTGTCCCAGCAGCGATGATGGACCCAGGATGATGCACAGGAGAAGAACCCGGAATTGCATCAAGTCTCCTCCTTCCCGATCGCACCTCAATCAGATCGCTGGAGACCCAGGGATGCCCTCAGGCCATCATCGAACTCGATCGACTTCCAGCCGTCCTTCAGCCTCGATTCTGCAGTCTCGACGGTGAGAAACCAATCGCCAGCACTGGGGCCGGCTTCGGCAGTGACGAGGCGCAACTCACGATCGATCTGGCCCAGGGTATTCCATCGAGCGTTCACATCGTGCCACAAGATCTCGTCGCTGGGCACCATCTGCTCGATCTGGCTCGCCACCTCTTGTAGGGGCCTGTAGAGGCCCCGATCAGGCTCGATGATGAGTGCGTGACAAGCGAGCCACGCCAGCAGCATCAGGATCCAGCGCATCGCCGATGACTCGGCGGATCCCCGCTCCGATTTCTTCAGCGGTACCCAGACAGCGGTCGAGAGCATCACACCCATCATCATGAAACCGGCTGCAGAGATGGGTGGGAGACCGTCTATCGAATCTGCAGTGAACAGAAGAGCGATGGCGATGGCAAAGGAAGCCACTCCTGCGATACCTACCAGTGTGCGGATGAATCGAGTGAAGGCTGAAATTGCTTTCTCGCCACCGCTCTCTGCATGGCCACCAGCCATCGAATCATCGATGAACATCGCTGCCATCCACGCCAGCAGCGGAAGTACAGGAAGCAGATACCTGGGCTGGACCCCTGGCCACAGCAACAGAACCAGTCCTGGAATCACGATCGCGGTCGCGAGTGGGCGAAACCGCACATCTCCAAACCAGCCACGATCAGCGCGGGGCGAACCTGAAAAGAACACGAACAACATCGCCGGAAAGAAACCCAGGCCTACTCCACTGATGAACTCCCACCTGTGTCGCCACCATTCACCGCCTGATCGTGATCGAGACAACTCTTCCATCCAGTTTGTCATCAATCCCTGATCTTCAAGCCGACCAAGAACCGCAAGTACCCAGATGGAACTGATCGCCAGCGCAGCCAGCGGGGGTCCCCACCAGTTGGGCTGCTTCCATCTTGCAGAACCTCCGGCGATGGCAGCGGCAACCATCACGGACAGCATGAACAACAGCGCAATCGGCCCCTTCGCCAGCAAAGCGATGCAAAGTCCTGCGGTCATCCAGACCGAACTGGTGAATCCCCGCTTCGAGGTGGCACTCTGGATCAGCAACATCTCGATGGCATACATCGTGCAACCCAGAGTCAGCAGCAGATCGGTCTCTCCCAGCGTCGACTTACGAATCACGACCGGACACAGCAGAAAAAAAATCGCTGCGAAGGATCCCTGGCGCCAGTTCCCCAGCCTATGTCCTGCAAGAAGCAACAGAAGCCCGGTCATGACCGTTGCGACCAGTGCTGGAATCCTGACGGCAATCTCGTTCAATGGTGCGCCCGAGATGCGAGAGACAGCAACCGTTAGCCAGGGATAGAGGGGTGGCTTGTTGAGATAGGGTTGGCCCCAGACTGTTGGCACGATTGCATCCGAGTTCGCAATCATCTCCCGTGCTGCAACAACTCTTCTGCCCTCTTCACCTCGGAGTTCTCGATGCGGGAGAGCCATGCAATGCAACAGCACGACCACGAAGATGAGCCCCAGGATGAAGCATCTACTGGTCAGAGGTGTGGCGATGAGACCACCACCTACCTGGCCATGATTGCCCTCAACCACCACTGAACTCATCCGCCTCCTCAGCGCGTCTGGTCGCTGACGACAACACCTTCGATGATGGTTCCGATGCAGTGTGTGGTGTATTCGAATGGATCACCATCGTAGAGGGCAACGTCCCCATCCTTGCCCACTTCAAGTGAGCCTACTCGGTCCGAGATCCCCAGAAGTTCTGCCGACGAGGCCGTGATGAGCCCAAGCGCATCGGCAAAGGAACAGCCGTAAGCACAGGCGATGGCTGCCTCCCACAACACGACTCGGGTTTTTGGAACATACGATTCGTACCCACTGCCCATGGCGACCTGGATGCCCGCTGCCACCAGTTTTTCCGCAGTTTCCATGCTGGCGTTCTTACCCTTGCCAGAAGCCCTCATCATCGTCGGATGAATGATCACGGAGATCTTCTGCTGCTTGAGTTCCTCGATGAAGTCGTAACACTCCGACGCACCTTCAAGCACGACACGGATACCCAGTTCCCGCTGAAGCCTCAGCACATTCTGGATATCGACAGATCCATGTGCGGTGATCATCAGTGGAAGTTCTCTGTTGAGTACCTTTGCCATCACCTCCTTGCGAAGGTCTCTGGCAGGGGGATCCTTCTCCTCGTCAGTTTCTGCCGCGGCCTGTTTATCTAGATAGGTCTGTGCCTTGATGAACTCCTGGCGGAGCATCGCCATCTGCTTGGCTCGGGTCCCGGGACTCTTTCCATCATTTCCAAATCCTGACGAACCGAGTGTGCAGACAACCATTCCATCTGGTTTCAGCACAGCCTGATCGACATTGTCGCCCCTGGTCTTGACGATGAAGGTCTGGCCCGAGATCAACTGGCCGGGTGCATGGCCTGTGTGAAGGGTCGTGACACCCAGTGACCGAACCCACTCGATCAATGGCTCTCGCACATTGTAAGCATCTCGCGGATCCAGCTCAGGTTGCATCGGCGCAGAGCGCTCCAGCTGATCCTGATCATGGTCGTAGTTGAGCCAGCCAGCGAGACCGACCACGGAGCGCGAATCGATCAACCCAGGTGTGACTACCGCTGCCTCGATCACCCGAGTTCCATCAGGGATCTCGACAGTTGAAGCGGATCCAACAGCAGAAATCTTGCCATCTTGAATCAGCACGACACCGTTCTCTATCGCTGCTGCCCAGCTACCATCGGCCTGCTTTGCCATCGTGTGGACTGTCCCACCCCGGATGGCGATGTCTTGTTTCGGGCTGGCACTGGAAATCGCTGGGACCAGCAACAACAGAAGACAGCTCAAGAGGATTCGGAGGGACATCATTTCCCACCTCTTTCCCCACAGCACTGATACGTCTGGTCATCTCCGGCACCTCGCCCGCCGACGGCAAACAACAGGTGTTCAGGGTTTGATCGGTCAAAGACCTGAACGCCCTCGACCCATGTCTCCTGCACCTGGGTGTAGACGCTGAACGGATCTCCATCGAGGATGGCAAAGTCTGCGTCTTTTCCTGGTTCCAGAGATCCTGTTCTCTCATCGAGACCAAGCATCTCTGCACCCGACAGGGTCAGGGCTCTCAGCGCTCCTGCTCGACTCATCCCTGCTCTCACTCCCAGTGCAGCCGAACGGAGGAACAAGCGGCTATCAGTGATCCAGTCATCGGTATGAAAGCTCACATTGACGCCAGCGTTCTCCAGAACCACTCCATTCTCCATACGGATGTCTCTGGCCTCCAGTTTTCCACCGGGAGAATCGATCACGATGATGGAACAGGGAGCACCCGCAGCAGCAATTTCATCGGCAACCTTCCAGGCATCGCTGACATGATGAAGGACCACCTGGAAGCCGAACTCATCACGCAATCGTAGAACGGTGAGGATGTCGTCGTGGCGATGGGTGTGGTGATGAACGATGCGCTTGCCTTCCAGCGCCTCGACCAGTGCCTCGAGGCGAAGATCACGCTCAGGCATCTTGTCCGGATCATCGACAGCCTTCTCGATCTTGGCTTGATATTCCTGTGCTTTGATATAGGCCTCGCGAACAAGAGAGGCAGACTTGGCCCTGGTTCCAGGAAAAGGGGCGGAGCGCTGAGAGTTGGTTCCATTGGCCATCTTCAGGCCGCCCATCGGCCAGCCATCGGCATCCTTGATGAGGAGGTCGTCAATCTTGCCCCCACGTCGGAGTTTCAGATAGGTGGTTCGGCCGCTGATCAGGTGGCCCGAACCCGGCATCTGATTGACCAGGGTCAACCCACCAGCGCGAGCTCGTTCAAACGATGCAGCGCGGACATTGATCGAATCGAGTGTCCAGCACTCAGGCTGAATCGGATCAGAGCCATCGCCTCCACCTCCCATGCCGATGTGGCTATGAGTGCAGATCAGACCAGGAATGATCGTCTTGCCTGAACAATCTATCTGTGTTGCTCCGGATGGAATCACCACATCAGATCGAGCACCGACGGATTCTATTTTCCCATCTCGAACCACCAGCACCCCATCTTCGATGGCGGGTCCAGAGACCGGCATCACCAGTGCCCCGATGTACGCCGTGGAATCTGCCAGAAGGGAAGAAGTGCTCCCGATGATGATCAAGATCAACACATGTGTGATGGCTCGGCCACGGCGCCAAGCGTCTGACTCGCTGAACAATTTACAGCCTCCAGGTTGTCATGGTTTTCTCAATGGACCTACTTGGAGACGATATCCTAGCCCATCGCACATCGATAGAGTCCCACGGGCAGCTTCTGCAGTTCATGACCTCGCCGCATCGCCCTGTTATCCTGATCGGGCCTGGCTTCGATCCTTTCATGCGCTCAGACAACCGAGGAGATCTTGAGATGGATACCACACCACGCTTCAGAACACTGGCTCTTCTCGTTTTGCTGACCATCCTTCTGATAGGGTGTTCTTCAATGCCTCAGTTCGGCGGGGATCGCACTCCAAGAATTTCCATTGCGCATCTGGGGCGCGATGATGGCGATCCGGGTGGATTTGCAGCACTACGATCTGCATTCCGTATCCGTAATCCAGGCCATGATGTTTCGTTCCTGCGAAACTCGAGGACCTTGCTGCCATACTCTCGCACCCGTGCAGCCTTCGTGCAGGAAGGAGAATCACGAGCAGAAATCTCTGGCGGCGCTGCCTACCGCAGCAGCAACCTCACACCCGGAGATATCGTCGTGCTTCGCCCAGGTGAAGGGCTTCTCGCCGACTCTCCCCTCTCGTTTGTGATCTTCGAGGTTCCATCTTCTCCTCCCGATGCAGTGCCTGGATATATTCGCCCCGACTGGGATCCGACCATCACCGACACTCCCGGTGGCTGTGCCGAGGAAGAGGGCGCATACAGAAGAATACTACTGACCTGGAAGCCGGAGGTCGGACCCTACATCTGGCATGGTCTCAACGCTCACCGGGTCCGCATCGCCGATTCCTTCACCCACTACCATCCGGTCGATGGTGGATTCGATGAGTTCTATCTGGTGCAGATGGTCCAGCCTGAAGCTGCGATACTCACCAGTCCTCATGTCGACGCCATCGAAGCACGCGATGTCGACCGCGAACTCGCTTCTCAGCTGTTTCGAAAAGACAAACTTGCGGTCGGGGATCTGGTTTACTTGCCGCGCGGATTGATTCATCGGGGTCTCGGCGGGGTGCTCGCCCAGGTCATCACGGTGCCGGGATTCAGACCCGGTGCAGAAATCGGTGTTGATCATCATCTTCTGGCCATCAGTGAACAACTGGGACTATCCGGCGACGAGATGATCCCCTATCACGCCGATGCAGCCACTGAGGCGCTCGTGAAGTAGTTTCAACGAGGTGCCGACCACCTCCTTCGTCATCGACATGCAGGGCAGTATCATCGAGACAGCGGAATGGCTCTTCGCTTGGAGGAATATCGATGTCTTCTTGCACCGGTTCGCTGCGGCGAATCCTGGCTTCATTTCTGCTTGCCTTGATCCTGCTGGCAACCTCGCCGGCAGTTCAAGCAGACCTCGACTACCCCGATTTTCTCGACATGACCGGTCTCACCCTGGTAGGCAGCGCTGCACAGTCAGGAGATCGAGTGAGGCTGACACCGGCCACGATTGGTCAGGTTGGAGCGGTCTACACATCCGATCAGATTGCATTACTCGACGGTTTCGACACGACCTTCACCTACGAGATCACTCCCATCACAGGCGGTGCGGACGGGATGGTCTTCATCATGCAAAATGAATCTCCCACCTCACTCTACTCCAATGGTGGACCACTCGGATACGACGGCATGCTCAACAGTCTGGTCGTGGAGATCGATACCTACGTCAATGGCAATTTCAATGATCCCCCGGTGCAACACCTGTCGATTCATGGACGCGATGGTTTTCCCAACTCTGCGGACGAACAGTTCGCAGGGCTGGCGATCGACACCACACTACAGAATGTCACCGGCCTCAGAACGATGCGCGTCACCTATATCGGCAACATCTTCGAGGTCTACCTCGATGATCTTTCGGTACCCAGGATGTCGATCCAGATCGATCTATTGGAGCATCTGGATTCCGATTCCGCCTGGGTCGGCTTCATCGGTTCCACAGGAGGTCTCACCCAGGTCAACGATGTTCTCAGCTGGTTCATGTTCACAGATGGCGGCACCCAGTTCATACGAGGAGACATCAACGACGATACCTCCGTGAATCTACCCGATGCGATCTTCTCGCTGAGCGCTCTCTTCGTGCCAGGATCCTCGCCGGCGACCTGTCTCGATGCCGCAGATATGAATGACGATGGTAGTTTCAACCTGCCGGATGCCATCTACCTGCTGAGTGCCCTGTTCGTGCCCGGTTCTCCCGCGGTGCCCGATCCTGTCGGCAGTTGCGGAACCGACCCCTCCGATGACAGCATCGACTGCGAACTCAACAACTGCCCCTGAATCGAATACCGGGTCATACCCCGCTCGCAACTTCGATCTTCAACGCCGCCAGAGTTCCGTCTAGATCGGTCGGTGCGGTGGCTCCCTTCGGCCTGCCTGCAAAGGTGCCGTCGGGAAGATCTCTCAACTCCCAGCCGATTCCCCGGATTCCCTGTTCGATGGCATCACGGTCGCCCGCCATCACCAACCAGCCCTCTTCGGGGATAATTCGTTTCACGCCCCAGCTACCGAGTCGAATTCGAAGTCGCTGCTGCCCGATCAATCTGCCCGTCTCTGGCGGCAATGGCCCGCACTTGTCCTGTAACTCCTCGACGATCAGATCGAGTTCGGTCTGACGCAGAGCCGTGGCCACGGAACGATAGGTTCGGAGCCGCTGGCGCGTATCCGAGATGTACTCCTCGGGGATTCGACACAGACCCTTGAGTGCAATCTCCACCTCCGGCGGTTCCTGCCACGGCATCCCGCGCATGTCTGCCACGGCACGCTCGAGCAGTCGACAGAACAGGTCGTACCCGATGGTGCCGATGTGGCCCGACTGCTCCTTGCCCAGAATGTTGCCTGCTCCTCGAATTTCCAGATCTCGCATCGCGATCTGAAAGCCGGCGCCGAGTTGCGAATACTCCTCGATGGCGTGCATCCGTTGCCTGGCGTCATTTCTCAGGGGTCGGTCCTCGGGAACCAGCAAATAACAGTACGCCTTGTGATGACTTCGGCCCACCCTACCTCGCAGCTGATGCAGCTGCGACAGTCCGAAGCGATCGGCTCTCTCCACGATGAGCGTATTTGCACTCGGTATGTCCAGGCCGCTCTCGATGATCGTGGTCGAGATGAGAATATTGGCTTCCTTGTCGATGAACTGCAGCATCCTGTCTTCCAGTTCATGCTCATTCATCTGTCCGTGTGCGACAACAGCGATCGATTCCGGGAGTAGTTTCTCGACCCTTTGCCGACATTCATCGATGCTCTGAACGCGGTTGTGTAACCAGAAAACCTGTCCGTCTCGATTGAGTTCACGAAGCACGATCTGCCGAAATCTTGACTCATCGAAACTACACACCTCGGTCTGGATTGGCGTACGACCCTCCGGTGCCTCGTGAAGGCTCGAAATGTCCTTCACCCCCACCATCGACATGTGCAGCGTTCGGGGAATCGGTGTGGCGGTGAGGGTCAGGATGTCGACCAGGCGACGCAGTTGTTTCAGCTTCTCCTTGTGAGCCACTCCAAAGCGTTGCTCCTCGTCGATGATGATCAGTCCAAGGTCCTTGAAATTCACATCACCGGAGAGCAGCCGATGTGTGCCGATCAGAATATCGACCTCTCCCAGTGCCGATCGCTCCAGCACATCTGTCTGATCCTTTCGTGACAGCAAGCGACTGATCGCCTCGACACGCACCGGCCATTCCGCCATCCGTTCCCTGAAGGTGACCAGGTGCTGCTGGGCCAGTACCGTCGTCGGCACCAGCAATGCAACCTGCTTCCCGGCGCGCATCGCCTTGAAGGCGGCTCGCATGGCGAGTTCGGTCTTGCCGTAACCCACATCTCCGCACACCAGACGATCCATCGGTTTTGGCTTCTCCATGTCTTGCTTGATCGCCACGACCGTCTCGAGTTGATCTGCAGTCTCCTCGAAGGGGAAGGAATCCTCGAAGGCAAGTTGTGCCGTATCATCCGCAGGAAAGGCAAATCCGGGACGTTCCGCTCGTAGTGCCTGGACCTCCAGTAACTCCGATGCCAGGTCGTGAAGGGCCTCCTCGGCTCTTGTTTTCTTGCGTGACCATGCAGCACTTCCGATCCGATCGAGTCGGCCTGGCTGGCGTCCACCTCCGACATACTTCTGAACCAGATCGATACGGTCGACCGGCACCATCAATGTCACACCTTCTGCAAACTCGAGGATCAGGAAGTCGCCCTGGCGTGCACCGTCTCTGATATTCCGAAGGCCCAGGTAACGAGCGATGCCATGACCGACATGCACGACCAGTTGGCCCTCTTCCAGTTCGATGAAGTGATCGACGGCACGACCCTCGAGGCGCTTCTTCTGAATCCTTTCGAGACTCCGCTTTCTGCCAAGGGCAGCATTGCCGCTGACGAAGATGCCACCACCGGGCTCCTCCCAGCGAAAACCGGTCGAGAGATCCCCGAGTCGCACCCGCGTGGAAGACCCCACACTCGCCTCGCCGAGAACCTCCTTGAAGCGCTCCGCTTCGGCTTCCTGCCGGAGAAATACCAGCACATCTGAACCTCGCTGCGATTCCTCGGCGAGCGCGTCGATGGTAGTATCGAAGGAACCCTGAAACTTCTCCGCCGAGACCACCGGCAAGGTGACTGGACGGCGGCCCGGTTCGGGGACGAGAGGATCAAGCTGTAGCCGTAGAAATCTACCGGCGCGTGCCCAGAAGGAATCGCACAGCTGCTGGCGCTTTCGAGTCGCCCACTGGCCGATCAGGAAGTGCGTCTTCTCTTCCACATCTCGTGAGTCCCACACCGCCACAACCGAATCTTCTGGCAGAACATCGAAGAGCAGCGTCTCCTTGCCGGTCCAGCCCTGGATGAACCACGCTTCCTTGGGGGCGAGGGTCAGCACCAGCATTTTCAGTGCAGAACCTGCACGTCCATCGCGCGTCGAGATCGATCGGATGCTCTCCAGTTCGTCATCTAAGAAATCGAGGCGGTAGGGAACGCTGCTCTCTCTCGGCCAGACATCGAGCAATCCACCACGGATGGCAAAATCTCCAGGGCGAGCCACCTGTGGAAAGCGACGGTAGCCCGCCTTCACCAGCGACCGGGCAAGATCGCCAGGTTGTTTCCTGTCTCCACACTTCATGACAACACGATGATCTTCACCCGTATCGGTGGAGAGCGGCTGCAACACCGCTTGAACCGGCGAGATGATGGTCCGTAACGATCCCCTGTTCAGATCATCGACCGCCTCCAGTCGCTCCCTGAATGTCTCTGGATCGGGCTGCGAATCCGCCTCGAAGATGCTCTCCCACATCCCGAAGTGACCGATCGGCTCGGCGGTGAAGGTCGACGCATCCCGGCGAAGTCGCTCGGCTGCATCGGGGCTGGAACAGAGGACCACCAGAGGACGGTCGAGGTGCTCGGTGAGATGCGCCACCAGCAACCCCGCGGCACCCTCACCACAACGACCCACATGAAGCAGTTTCTCGTCGAGCAGGCGGCGCAGCACCTCATCGAGGACCGGCGATGAAGAGACGATTCTCTCGACCAGGGGATCGCGATCGTCAACGACCTGCTCGGCACCCTTCTTCATCGGTAACACTGCCCCTTCATGTGCCGCTCTCCTGCCGCCCGAGCAAGGTCGCAGGATAGCCGCACGCCGCCGACGACTCCCCTGCTCTCGCAAAAGTGTTGGAATTTCATACACCAGGATGCCCCGGGCCGGGCAGCCCCTACCGAAAACGGTCGTCATCGTGCTGAATCGACCGATTCAAGCCCATCTCGTTTGGGCACACCGGATGCAATCTACCCGATGCCCGCCCGGTAGTCCCGCCGGAACGTCATCGAAAGGAGGGCCGTCATGGCCTCACACATCTACTCTGGCACCACTTCGATGGTGCTGCTTCTCACCTTCATGTTGCTGGCTCCCCGGGGTATGGAAATGCGTCTCGATGCTTGCGACCCGGTCGTCGATTCCACTCTCGGGGTGCAGGCCGTCGGTGACACCTCGACCGATGTCTCGAATGCAGATCCGCATTCGATCACCGTCCTGCAGTTACTTCAGGCCATCGATGCCAATCCCGAGTACATGGTGATCCTCTCCTCGGGAAAGAGCATCGCCGATCATCAACTGGAAGCACAGAATGTCAAAACACTGCACATCTTTGATCGCGACACATGGCAGTCTGCCAGCGTGGCGATGAAGATGCTCCGCGCACTCGGCTGGAAACTCGATGTGGTTCGGGCACCCGGCGTACGAGATGCAGCTCCGAGTACGCGCATTAGGGGCACAAGTAGAACCTCATCCCGTTTCAATGATCCCAGCGGGCTCAAGATCTTGTTTGCCTACCCACCCGTCTCGATTGCAGAGGACCCTTTCCAGAGCATCGTGATCGAGTTGAAGCACTCATCGCTGGAAGACACCTTCAAGGCACTGCGTGAGATGCGTTCCTGGTGGACCGACGAACGATTCGATGTCGTGGCAACTCCCTCGACCAACTCCATCGTTCTCATAGCTTCGAATCCTGTGCTGGTGGAGCGCTGCAAGATCTTGATCGATCAGATGGAGCAGGTCGCCAGCAGCCAGCAGGCAAAACAACCACCGAAGAAACCACGCCAGGCTCGAAAGGAGCAACTGCGACGCAAGTAAGAAACCCCTGTCCCACATGGGTCCGCTGTGATGTCGGTGACGGAGGGAACTGGATCCACCGCTGCGAGAGTGGTGGCATCCGGATTCTCTCCCGATCCGATTTTTTGATGAGGTCGCGCGGGGTCTCTGGGGTTGCGGGGACTCAGTGGTCTCGGTGGTCGATCGGGCGTGAATCTCAGGCGGAAGGGTCGATGCCCAGTTGCTCCAGCGCTTCCTTTGCGGCTTCCTGTTCCGCTTCCTTCTTGGTCGTTCCCTCGCCTGTGCCCAGCGATTTTCGTTTGAGCATCGCCTGCACCACAAACTCCTTGGCGTGGTCGGGCCCACTCTCGCTCAGTACTCGATAATTGGGAGTCGAGCCATCTTCTCGCTGAAGATGCTGCTGCAGGATCGACTTGTAGTTGACCGAATGTTCCTTCTGGTTCACTGCCAGAACCTGGTGATACAGATTTCTGACGATGAACTCCTTGGCCTCGAAGATTCCTCCATCGAGGTAGATCGCTGCAATCACCGCCTCGAAGACATTGGCCATCAGACTGTTGGGAAGTTTGCGACGACTGGTCACTCCCTTACCGACGGCATAGACCTCATCGAGACCGAGACGCTGACTCTCTTCGGCGAGGATGGTGGTCGAGACCACCGCTGATTTGATCTGAGTCAGTTCTCCCTCGGGACGATCGGGAAAGAAGTTGAAGAGGAACTCCGTCATCACCATGCCAAGTACGGAGTCGCCGAGGAACTCCATCCGCTCATTGCAGGGATTATCGATGGTCTTGAGAGATGAGTGGGTCAGCGCCTGGACCAGATGATTCGGATCCTGAAAGCGATACCCGATACGCTTCTCGCACGCTTCGAGGCGTTTGAGATCGGATGGGAGGATGTTCTCGTGTTCAAATCCGCGTGGACCGACCATGTTTCTCCTGCGGCAGCTGCGGACATCCGTGCGGTCCCCGGGGGGCGTACTTCCCGGAGCTCCGCACGAAGGTCGGTAGCCGTCCGACACTCCGTATTTCGACCATCGAACGCAATTCCTTCACGAAAAAGCACCCGGGTCGACGGAATTGACCGTGAAACCCGATAATGAGGGCATTTCACGCCACTCGCCAAGGATAAGGCCAGTGTCAGGAACCCGCAACCGTGCCCGAGCCGTCTCCCTCGGTTAGCATCTTCCAGTCGGCGAGAGGAGCCACCTGCGATGACCCCAGCCATACCCTTTACCCCGGTCTATTCGGTCGCTGAGACCCTCTGGAGCCTTGAGGACCTGCTCGGCCGATTCGAGGAGCCCGCCTTCCTCTCCGATGGCGTTCACCGCATCAGCGACCTTCACCTGCAACCCGGACGGGTCGCCCACTTCCGCTTCGACGGCGAACTGGTGCCGCTGCCCCAGGCTTCCGATCTCGATGATGAAACCGTGATCGCACTGCTGCAACCGATCCTCAACGAACGCGCTCGATCACAACTGAGCGCCGGTGAGGATCTGGATGCGTCGTGGGAGTGGCCGGGCCGCAATCTATCTTTTCGGATCAATGTCTTTCGTTCGCGCGAGGGAACCTGTGCGGCGATCCGGGTGCTGGCGCGCAGTGTCCCGCCACCGGAAGAGATCGGCTTCCCGATGGAAAGATCCTGGCAGGACATCGTCGACATGGAGCAGGGTCTTGTCATCATCACCGGAGTCACCGGCAGCGGAAAATCCACCACCGTGGCCAGTCTGCTGCGCCGTCGTGCTCGGGATCGAGGCGAGCGCATCATCACTCTGGAAGATCCGATCGAATACATCCTCGAGGGAGATCGCGCTCTCATCTCCCAGCGTGAACTGGGCAACCACCTGAAATCCTTCCCCGGAGGACTTCGCAGTGCCCTGCGCGAGGACCCCGATGTCATCTTCGTCGGTGAAGTGCGCGATCCAGAAACCGCAGCACTGGCATTGACCGCAGCAGAAACCGGGCACATGGTCATCACCACCATGCACACCCGGGATACACGCGGTGCCATCACCCGTCTGGTCGACATCTTCCCGAGCGATCGATCCCAGGAGATCTGCTCGCAACTGTCTTTCTCACTTCACTCGGTGATCGCCCAGAAACTGGTGCCGAGAGCGGACGGGCAAGGCAGAAGAGCGGTGATGGAGGTGATGCGAAGCCACGGCTCCATCTCCCACCTGATCCGAAGCGGCAAGTGGGCGCAGTTGCCCGGCATGCTCGAGACCCATCGCAAAGATGGCTGCATCACCCTCGACCAGCACCTCAAGCAACTGGTCGAAGAT
>Ga0310120_10001666_pt1 | contig 16682 bp, 13 predicted proteins | sample CB27_AW_983_MG_FD_203506 | JGI IMG/M metagenome (GOLD analysis project Ga0310120, IMG submission 203506) | Marine microbial communities from Western Arctic Ocean, Canada - CB27_AW_983 | ecosystem: Environmental > Aquatic > Marine > Oceanic | place: Canada: Western Arctic Ocean | collected...
GTCAGAGCGCGAATAACACAGATAAGGTACCACCGCTGTCAACCGGCCTACAGAATCCAGACGCAGTGTTTGAAGCATTATGAGCAATTCCATCAAATTGTCGCTCACCGGCGATGTCGTGCTCTGAATTACATAGACATCCTGCCCACGAGCGCTGGCGTGCAATCGACAGAAAATATTCTCGTTGGGGAACCGCACTAAATCGCGACCGCTGAGCGGCACGCCCAGACAATCGCTTATCTCCCCGGCAAGATCAGGGCTGGCTGATCCGGCGTACAGGCGAATTTCGCCATTAATACGTGGGTCACGGATTTTCTTTGACGTCATAATTCAATCCATCGTCACAGCGCTAATTTCAGCCAAATTCCTCCATCAGGATGGCAGCGGCGCTATACGGATCGGTCTCCCGTGACACAATCGCCTGCAAAAGTGCGTCAAATCGCTGCTGCGGAACCTGTTGCACGAACCTAGTATACAGCCGATTGCGGAGCCGCGATTCAACGATAGCGCGCATGCGCTCCCGCTGACGGTTGTCAATCTCGGCACTGCTCTCAAGATAACCACGATGCTCCAGCAGACTTTCCAGTAGTTCGTCTACACCCTCCGCAGAACTGGCCACCGTGGTCAGCAACGGCACCTGCCATCCCGACGATCGGCGATCAGCCTGATCGGCTTCTGATCCATCGCCCGTTACGGGCCCGGATTGACCCATCATCAGAGTAGAGCGCAGGTAAGCACGCGCCTCTTTGACGCCGGGCTGGTCAGCTTTATTGATCACAAGAATATCGGCAATTTCCAGAATGCCGGCCTTTATCGCCTGAATATCGTCGCCATTTCCCGGCGCCATCAGCACGATGGTAGTATGCACGTTGGCGGCTATCTCGACTTCGGCCTGACCCACGCCTACAGTCTCCAAAATCACATAGTCAAAGCCAGCCGCATCGAGCACTTCGGCGGCACCCGCAGTTGCATGAGCCAGCCCGCCCAGCGCACCACGGGTGGCCATGCTGCGGACGTAAATGCCCTCATCACCCGCTAGATCCCGCATGCGAATGCGGTCACCCAAAATTGCGCCGCCGGTGAACGGACTAGAGGGATCCACCGCCAGCACGCCAACAGTATATCCGCGCGCCCGCACCGATCGCGCCAGCACGTTCACCAGCGTGGATTTTCCGACTCCGGGTGCCCCAGTCACACCCACCATATGTGCGTTGCCGCCATGTGTATACAATTCTGCGAGAATCGGCTCGCTGGCGGCATTACCATCTTCGATGAGGGTTAGCGCACGTGCCAGAGCCCGTCGGTCACCGGATATTATATTTTTTGCCAGGGACATTGGGGTACAATAGAGATTGTTGGCAGGCTGCCCTTACCTAGACGCGTTGTGAGCAGCACCCTCAACCGCACCACGCACTGCAATGATTATCTCACCCGTAGGCGTGCCTGGACCAAAAACGGCTACCACGCCGAGCTTCAATAGCACCGCTACATCATCATCAGGGACGATGCCACCTACAAAGACCGGAAGGTGTCCCAAGCCCTTCACCCGAAGTTGCGCAGTCACACGCGGAACTAATACGTTGTGCGCCCCGGTAAGAATGGAAACACCTACCGCCTGAACATCCTCGTGCAAGGCCGCCTCGGCAATCATCTCAGGAGTCTGACGCAGGCCGGTGTACACCACCTCCATGCCAGCATCGCGCAACGCCCGCGCAATCACTTTCACGCCGCGGTCGTGCCCATCAAGGCCGGGTTTGGCAATCAGCACTCGAATGGGATTAGTAATCACATGTGCTCCCCTCTTCTTCGGCTGGAATTATACCGCGTTTCTTGACACGCATTAATCCCTCATGGTATCATTCATAGTCGATTGTTAGCACTCTCCCACCTAAAGTGCGAATGCGCTCTCGAATTCATATATGGCAACACTTACTACTCGCCAAGAACGCCTGCTAGGCCTGATTGTCCGCAAATATGTAGAGACCGCGCGCAAAAGCGGCGTGAGCTCAAAAAGGCTTGTAGATGAGTACGGGCTCGGCTTGAGTTCCGCTACCGTGCGCAACGAAATGGCGACACTCACTAGGGCCGGTTTACTCAATCAGCCATACACCTCGGCCGGGCGCATACCCACAGAAACAGGCTACCGCTACTTCGTGCGACGCCTGGTAGAGGCCGATGCGGTTGAACAGCAAAGTCATTTAGTTGAATCCGGCGTTCAACGTACCCTGCTTGCACAGATAGTTGCGAGCATGCGCCGCGCTGATTCTTTCGCCGCCGGCGAGGTGTATGTGGACGGGTTGCAAAATGTGCTCGCCGAGCGAGAATTCGCCGATTCTGCCCCGGCACGCAAAGCGCTGCGGCTGCCGGAGAAACGCACCTTTCTAGAGGGTTTCCTCGCCTCGGCTCTCAGTCCCCAAATCAGCGGGGTCCAATCGGGACTGTGCGCCACGTCGCCAGCCTGATGACCAACCTAGTGCACGACAGCTACGGTTAACCAATGCCACCCGCAAGTAACCAGCAAACCGGCGATAACAAACCTCGGCAGTCCCGAGCAGAGCAGAGCGATGCTGTGATTGGACAAGAAGAGAGCGTATTGCAACCGCCACGAGAGACGGGGAGTGAACAGGGGAAGCTCACCAGTCCCGTTTCCGAAGATAACGGCTCGGACGTCGAAGACACAGAGGCGGATGGCGAACACATCCCCACGGAAATACCGCCAGAGAACCTCACCGTTGCACAATGGCTCGATAGGCTAGCCGCTGCCGAAGATATGGCGGCCGAGAGACTCGAGGGACAGCAGCGTGCGCTGGCAGATTTCCAGAACTACAAACGCCGCACTACACGCGATATGCAGCTAATACGACAGAACGCTGCTGCCACGTTGCTGACTAAATTCTTCCCCATTCTGGATGACCTAGTACTTGCTCTGGATTCGCTTCCCACTACCGGAGATGGCGCAGCATGGCGAGAAGGGGTCAACATGGTGCAGAGGAAACTGATGTCCGTGCTTGAGAGCGAGGGTGTCGCGTCCATTGAAGCTGAACCCGGGCAGGAATTCGACCCGCATTTCCACGAGGCAATGGCGCAAGAAGAACACGCCGATTACCACACCGACCTTATTATCGCGGTGGTGCGCCCCGGATACAGGTTGGGCGAGCGCGTGCTACGTCCAACGCAGGTGCGTGTGGCAAAGTAGGACATTGAGAAAAGAGGCGTCATGGGAAAAATAATCGGAATCGACCTCGGCACTACCAACTCGGCGGTGTCCATTATGGAGGCCGGGGAACCGACCGTGATTTCCAGCTCTGAGGGCGGGAGGCTGGTGCCTTCGGTCGTAGCCCTGAACACGAAGACAGGAGAGAGACTGGTCGGTCAGGTTGCGCGTAGACAGGCCATCACAAATCCTGAGAACACCCTTTTTTCCATCAAACGCTTCATCGGCCGTAAGTTCGAGGACCCCGAAGTACAACGCGCCATGGAACACGCGCCCTACACCGTAAGTGCTGCCCCTAACGGAGATGTGCGCGTCCACATGGGCGAGAAGGAATACTCACCACAGGAAATTTCAGCGATGGTTCTGGCAAAATTGAAGGATGACGCCGAGGCTTATCTGGGCGAGTCCGTAACTCAGGCAGTGATTACCGTGCCGGCCTACTTCAACGACACTCAGCGCCAAGCTACCAAAGATGCAGGCCGCATCGCCGGCCTAGAGGTGCTGCGCATTATCAACGAGCCAACGGCCTCAGCCCTTGCGTACGGACTCGAAGAAAAATCGGAAAAGACCATAGCCGTCTTCGATCTAGGAGGCGGCACTTTTGACATTTCCATCCTGGATGTCGGGGACGGCGTTTTCGAGGTATGTGCAACCAACGGAAACACCCATCTGGGCGGAGATGATTTCGACCTGCGCGTAATCAAATGGCTGGCAGATGAATACCAAAAGGATCAAGGAATCGATTTACGCCAGGACCGGCAGGCACTCCAGCGTCTGAGAGAGGCGGCCGAAAAGGCCAAGATTGAACTCAGCACCATCATGCAAACCGAAGTCAACCTTCCCTTCATCACCGCGGATGCAAACGGGCCGAAACACCTGAATTACACGCTGACGCGGGCTAAGCTGGAGCATCTCACTGCAGATCTGGTGGAGCAATCAATGCAGCCAGTGCGGGCAGCGCTCGAAGACGCCCGCCTGAAGCCGGACCAAGTGGAAGAGGTGGTGCTGGTCGGGGGAATGACCCGAATGCCCGCGGTGCAGCAGGCCGTCCGAGACCTCTTTGGCCGCGAACCACACAAGAAGGTTAATCCGGATGAGGTGGTGGCAGTTGGGGCCGCAATCCAGGCCGGGGTTCTAGGCGGGGACGTGACCGACGTGCTGCTGCTGGATGTCACACCACTCACGCTCAGCATCGAAACTCTCGGCGGCGTGGCCACTGCTTTGATCGAGCGGAACACCACAATACCCACCAACAAGAGCCAGGTGTTTTCGACCGCCTCCGACATGCAAAGTTCGGTCGAGATCAATGTGGTGCAAGGCGAACGATCCATGGCGTCTGATAACAAAACTCTGGGCAAATTCGTGCTTGATGGAATCCCTCCGGCGTCGCGCGGAGTACCACAAATCGAAGTAACTTTTGATTTGGACGCAGATGGCATACTTAACGTTACCGCGCGAGACAGGGCCACGAACCGTACCCAGCACATAACCATCCAAGGATCCTCCGGACTCTCGGAAGAGGAGATTGAGAACATGGTCTCAGCTGCCGAGGAATACCACGATGAGGATCGGCAACGCAAAGAACGTATCGAGGTGCGCAATGCAGGCGATGCGGCCATCTTCTCCGCGGAGCGCGTACTGAAAGAGGTGGGAGAGAAAATCGATCCGACAATGAAAGCAAGTGTCGATGAAGCTCTCGAAACTCTCCGTAAAGCGCTGGCCGGAGAAGATCTGGAGGTCATACGAACGTCCACCAGAGCATTACAGGAGGAAGTGCATCAAGTTGGCGCTGCCGCTTACCAGGAACAAGCCGAGGCGGCCGATGAATATCCCTCCGAGACAGAAACCGAAGCGGATGCGGGAGAGCAGGATCAATCGCCAGACGAGGAAGTTCTAGAGGGCGAATTCACGGATGAGTGACCGGTTGACCGTTATTCGGTGGGATGCCCGCTATCGGGCATCCCACCGAATAACGGTCAACCACACACGCACCATTACAAGCAATGGTAGAGAAGCAAGATTATTACGATATTCTGGGAGTGTCCCGCGACTCCGACTCCGGTACGCTCAAGGACGCCTACCGGAGATTGGCTAAAAAGATGCATCCCGATGTCAGCAAGCATGAGGGCGCAGAAGCTCGCTTCAAGGAAATTAACGAAGCCTATGGCGTACTCTCTGACGCGGAGAAACGTGCCGCATATGACCGGTACGGCCACGAAGGTCTGCGCGGCATGGGCGGGATGGATTTCTCAGGTGGGTTCCCCTTTGATGATATCTTCGACCAATTCTTTGGTAGCTCCGGCAGCACGCGCCGCGATGGTCGCAGAGGCCCGCGCCGCGGACCCGATCTGCGTTACGACCTGACCATCACCTTCGAAGAGGCGATGCATGGCACGACGCGGGAAATAGAAATAACGCGCCCGGAGACTTGTTCCCGCTGTGAAGGCCGCCGCGCCGAGCCCGGCACCGCGCCATCTCGCTGTGGCCAGTGCAGCGGCACGGGAGAGGTGCGCCAGGTGCGCCAGACCTTCCTCGGATCGATGGTAAACGTCAGCGCCTGCCCAAATTGCCTAGGTGGCGGAGAGGCCATCAGCTCACCATGCAAACAGTGTCGCGGGAACGGTCAGGAAAACGCCATCCGCAAACTCTCGGTAAATATACCGGCAGGAGTAGACGATGAAACGCAGATTCGGCTGTCAGGAGAGGGTGCACCCGGTGAGAGAGGTGGTCCCAATGGACACCTTTACGTGATATTGAGCGTACAACCGCATCCTTTTTTCCGGCGGCGGCAAAACGACATTGTTCTAGAACTGGAAATCAACATCTCCCAGGCCGCGCTGGGATCAGAGGTGATGGTACCCACTATCGACGGTGAGGAGAAACTACGCATCCCACCGGGAACCCAGCCTGGAGAGATCTTCAGACTGCGCGCGCGCGGTGTGCCCCACGTGCGTGGTGGCGGCCGTGGAGACCAAATTGTAATTTCCTGCATGGCAGTGCCCACCGAAATAACCGCCGAACAACGTCGCCTGTTCAGCGAACTGGATGAGACTTTCGAGAACGGCGCAAAACCCCGCGAGCACAGACACGATAAAGGCTTCTTCGAGCAAATGCGAGAAGTCTTCGGTCTTTGACCACTTCTTCAAAACACCATCCATCGTTAGACAATATTAAGGGCCATCGTTGGCTCGAAATCTCGCTGACGGTTGACTCCGAGACCGCGGAAGTAGTTGCCGAAGTACTCGGGCGCTTTATCCCCGCCGGAGTGGCAATCGAATCAGTCTCTGACGCAAACATCCCTTCCTATGAAAGCACGCCGGAACTGGAGCAGAGAGGAAAATTGCAGCTGCGCTCCTTCCTAGCGGTGGATGACGATCTGGACCGTACCCTCCGAAAGATCGAGCGGGAGCTCTGGCCTCTGGAAATGATTGCGCGCCAATCCGGATTGGAACCGCCCACACCGCAATATCGACCTATAGCCGATACGGACTGGGCAGCGCAGTGGAAAAACCGCTACCGCCCGCTGCGGGCGGGAAACCGGCTGGTGATAATTCCCACCTGGATGCATCCTAAACTAGCTCCAAACGACATACCAGTGCTCATTGACCCCGGACAGGCCTTCGGCACAGGAGTCCACCCCACCACCCAACTGTGCCTGACAGCAATCGAAAAATACCTCCTGCCTGGAGAAAGCGTGTTAGACCTGGGATGTGGCTCAGGTATTCTCGCGATTGCGGCGTTGAAGTTGGGCGCAAGCCACGTTACCGGATGCGATTCCGACCCGCATGCAATCCGCGCCGCGCGAAAAAACGCGCGCGCTAATGATGTAGCCGACCAAATGCTGCTGATACTGGGTTCACTTGCGGGAATCCGGCGGCAAAACAACTATGGTCTGGTCGTGGCCAACATCCTCTCTAGGCCAATTATACGATTGCTTAGAGATGGACTGACGCAGACTGTAGCACCCGGAGGAATTATGATTCTCGCCGGCATTCTGGCGGAACAGGAACCCGAAGTGCTCGCCGCCGTTCATACCACCGGCATGGCACTGCTGGCAACTGAAACATCCTCGGATATAGGTTCCGCTGCCAGCAATTGGGTGGCGCTAATCGCAAGCGCCCAGTGAGTACCGCTGCTTGACAATCGCCAATTATCTCTATACACTACTCTGAAGTTCAGAGTGCACTTAGGTTTCGATGCTAATCCAAGTATTGAAAGATGGATTACGGCACCTGATTCTGAATGAATACTACATATGAATGAGCTCAACCTGATAGTTCATCAGCCGGTACGCCTGCGCATCATGGCCGTGCTGACCGGGATAGACACCGGCCAAAGTGTCGACTTCACCGCTCTACGAAATTTCCTTAAGGTGACTGACGGCAACCTCGGCGCACATCTCCGCAAGCTGGAGAGCGCGGGCTACATAGCGGTAGAAAAGGCCTTTGTCGTCCGCAAGCCGCGCACATATGTCGCTGTCACTTCACTGGGGCAGCAGGCGTTCGCTGAGCACATAGCCGCGCTGGCGGCCATCTTGCAGTCCCGACCGGAATTAGACGAGTCAGCCTGACTCGCTCACCGGCTCCGCTCAACAGAACCAGCTTTCGGTCAACCCCGCAGGCATTGGTTGGCGCTGAGGCACGATGCGCGGGTGCGGCAGAGCGACACCTCCGAGCACACTGGCCAATTCTTCAATTGCAGCAAAAGTGCTCCGAGCCGGCTCGCCTTCCCTTTCAGCGTTTTCAACCTGAGCGCTCACCTGTTTGTGCAGCTCTAACATACGGCCATCGGGGTGAGTCCAGTCATAACTGAAACTGGCGACATCGAGTTCCCCGAGCCAGGGGGCTGGAGCGTGTTTTTCCAGCAGCGCCGAGCCAGGAGGGATGAGCAGCCGCAAGCTATACTGCACCGGGTCGATATGATCGACAAGGTCATTTTCCCGGACGAAAGCTAGCAATTCCAGATAATCATCCAGCGTGGTCCACGGTGTGAAAGGGAGCAACGATGGCCGCAAGGGGATATCCACTCCCTGCATGAGTTCAACCGCGCACAGAATATCAGCCCGTGTGTGGCCTTTATCAAGGGCGGCAAGCACGTTATCACTGAGGGATTCGAGGGCTGAAACCACAAACGCGCATCCGGCAGCAGCAATCTCCGGCAGCATCCGGGAGTGGCGCAACAGATGCGGAATACGAGCTGTGAAATCGAATGTCAGCTCCGGAAACTCAGCGTGAAGGCTGCGCACCACCCGCTGCGCATGACCGGGGCCGTTGAGAAAATCTGGGTCACCAAAAGTGATATGCCGCGCACCGGCCTGTACCTGAGCCCGAATATCACCCAAAACAACATCGTGCGGCACAACGAAAAAGCGTCCTTGATAAACCGGTGTCACCGGGCAATGGCGACAGACGTATTTACATCCTCGCGAACTTTCAGTATACCCGGCAATGCGCAGGTCGCTATTGCTGCGCAAATGAGCGTAATGCTCCAGACCAGGCAAACCATCCCGCCGCGGAGGCGCAAACTTAACGCGCTGCAGCGAGGGCGCAGACACATACTCAGCAGTGCGCACACCCGGGGGCGGGGAGGCAGGGTAGAATTCACCCCGCCGCACAGCCAGAGCGAGTGCCAGCAGCGAGGGCTCAAACTCGCCCGCGATGATGCTATCCGCGTATCCAGCGCTTAGTAGATATTCAGCATTCAGACCAGCATAGTAGCCAAAAAAGCAAATGTGCACTTCCTTGTTGAAAGCACGCACCTGCAGCGCTGCCGCGGTTCCGAGCCGCAGCGCTCCGTGCATGGGCGCAGATATAGCAACCAGACGCGCCGCCTTTATGTAAGTCACGTGTGCGCTGATATCTTCGACCGCTAGGTCGGCTGCAGCCGCCTTTACTCCGTCCCGATCAAGAAAACCGAGTGCGGAGGCAAGGCTAAAAGGCTGATGCCCCAATTCATAACACGAGAGCAGCAGAACTTGTGGGATCAGAACACCGCTAATCATGTAGAAATTCTACCGCTAGTCGGCTCTGTTGACCGCTGGCATCCTGGTTTGCAGTTGCAGCAGAGCACTCGGAGCCACGTGTACATCACATGGATAATCAACATATGTAGCGACATATCCTAGCGTCCCCGAAATGTTCGCTCCGAAACCTCCGGAACGATGTTCACGATGCACCGGTTACACACCATTTCAGGTACAACCATAGGCAGTTGCAGCACAACGATGCCACCCAACGAAATGCCAAACACGCGCGCCTGAAGTAAATCCATACCGTTCAACCGCAAAGTGGGCGATGCTATACATTCCTGTCGGTTTTGCCAATCGCCCATGACCGAGCAAATCATAGGTGATCGCGCGATAATCACTTTAGAGGGCTGGCGCATGAAATTCCCTGTCGCGCGTCACGTAATCCAGATCATCCGCGCATTGCAGCGCCTCCTCGGCTCCGGAGGCGCAACGACACAGCTGACTGCCATGCCCATCTATCTTGACTATGTGATTGTCATCTGCTATTGCGATTGGCAATTGTAGCCTATGAATTTTGATACAATAGTGAGGATAAACTAACATGCCAACTCTTTATGGATTGCCGATCCGCCAAATGATACGGTCGCATGCCGCTCCCAGACCAGATCAGAGGGACAGCAGCGTACAACGGCAAAGTAACATGGATTGATAGCTGCCGCCTTGATCGTCGCACTGCTAGTGCTGGTCAATGCGCTTTATGTGGCGTCAGAATTCGCCACGGTCAGTGCTCGCCGCACTCGTATTCACCAGATGGCTGCCGATGGAAACCGGCTGGCGCGGCAACTGCTGCCGGTGGTACGCGACAGCCAGGCGCTTGACCGCTATGTGGCAACCTGTCAGGTGGGCATTACGGCCACATCGCTCCTACTCGGAGCATATGGGCAGAACGTGCTGGCAGACCGATTGACGCCTCTGCTGACAGGGATGGGAATCCTCACCATCCCGGCCGCGCATTCGCTGGCAGTCATCAGTATGCTGCTGATGCTGACCGGGCTGCAAATGGTGATCGGAGAACTGCTGCCCAAATCAATTGCCATCCAGCACCCGGAAAAGATTGCGCTAGCAACAGTACTTCCGATGCGCTGGTCTTTACGTCTCTTTCAGCCACTGATCTGGCTGCTTAACGGCAGTGGCGTTCTGCTCTTGAATGCCCTCCGCACCAACGTAAGCGATCCACACGCCGGAGTGCACACCCCGGCAGAAATCGAGATGCTGGCAACTGACAGTCAGGAGGGAGGGCTACTGGCTCCTGGAGCCCGTCATATACTCCGCAATGCCTTACGGTTGCGCAACCTGAACGCCCGCAATATCATGACCCCTCGCACCCAAATTGTGGCTGCACCGGCGACTAGTTCGGTCTCAGATTTACTTCGGCTTTGCAGTCAGATGGGATTTGGTCGCATACCAATTTACCTGGAAAACATAGACCAAATCATAGGGTTCGTACACATCAAAGATCTGCTTCGCATGAGTGTCAATGGTAACGATTCAACCGCTGACATCCTGCGCACGGCCACATTCATCCCGGAAACAATGTCTGTAGCAGCTATTTGGGAGACGCTTGCGGACCAGCGCCAGTACATCGCACTGGTGCGCTACGAGCATGGCGCAACTGCCGGCCTGATCACCTACGAAGACCTGATAGAGCAAGTAATTGGCGAACTTCAGGATGAATTTGACACAGCAACGGTCAATGATGCCAACCATCGGAGGGAGCACATGCAGCTAGTCGGGACAGTGCCCAATTCAGGCAAACCAAATCGAAAGCATCATGGATAGCATCACCGCTGTGCTGAGCGTCCCGCTTGTGATGCTTGCGCCTATTCTCATCACCATAGCTCTGGTGCTGATGAATGGCATATTCGTAGCCGCCGAATTCGCAATCATCGGCGTACGTGGCACTCAGATGGAACAACTTGCCGGGGAGGGCAACGCACGTGCGGGCCGCGTGCTGGCTATTCTCGAATCTCCCTCCTCGCAAGACCGCTACATCGCTACCGCGCAACTGGGAATAACGCTGGCCTCGCTCGGGCTGGGAATGTACGCCGAGCCACGTATCGCCCATTTCATTGAACCGTATTTGGGTCAGATTGTAAACGCAGCTCCGCGTCCCGCTCTGACGCATTCACTGGCTACAGTATTAGCACTCGCTTTGCTTACTTATCTACATGTGGTCCTGGGAGAAATGGTCCCAAAATCGCTCGCTCTCAGCGCGCCGCGCCGCACCGCACTGGCGGTGATCGGCATAATGCATACAGCACAGAGACTGCTTGCCCTGCCCGTCACCGTACTAAACGGTCTTGGTGCCGGGTTGCTCCGCCTGCTGCGCGTGCACCCTCCCACCGGGACCACACGCCTGCACTCCCCTCAGGAGCTGGTGCAAATTGTCAGCGAAAGCGCATTGAGTGGATTGCTGAACGACAACGAAAGAGCACTGCTGCTGGGTGTGTTCGGTTTTACGGACCGGCGCGCACATCAGGTGATGACGCCGCGTAACCGATTGAAGGCTATTGCGCACGACACGCCTCTTGCCGACGTTTTGAGAGATGTAACCGCAAGCCGTTTCAGTCGCTTTCCGGTCTATCGGGGCGATATAGACCACGTCATCGGCATCCTGCACGTTAAAGACCTGGCCCGCCAGAAGATGCGGCCATCGGAGTTTTTCGATCTACGACTGCTGTTGCATCCAGCACACCATCTGCCCGAAAATGCCCCATTGGCCAGCCTGCTGTCTCACTTCCAGAACGGTCGATCTCACATGGCCATAGTGTTGGATGAATACGGCGGCACCGCTGGAATCGTAACACTGGAAGATCTGGTGGAAGAGATTGTGGGCAAAATGCGAGACGAATTCGATGTGGATCAAGAACCGCTTCGAAATATCGCTCCCGGGATACTGGAAACCGCCGGTAATTACCCAGTTAACGATTTGCAGTCAATAGTCAGATTGGGATCGCCCGATGAATTACCGCCAGTGGAGACGGTGAGCGGATTGCTAATGACATGGCTGGGACACCCGCCACAGCCGGGAGACCGCTACGAGCATCAGGAAACCACCTTCACTGTACTTACGGTCGAGGGACTGGCCGCAAAACGGGTACGTATCGAATTCCCCGCGCCAGCCGTAGATTGACACTGTGCCCCTCGGGTGCACGTGAGCACTGTACAGAAATCACAATAGAAGCGGTTGCACCTCTATGTCACCAGGCGAATTTACCACGCTGGCAAGCTCATCCATTAACTCATCACAGTGGCCGGTGGTATGGTTTGCGAAATCCAGCTCGAAGCACCGCCCGTCATCCTCGTACACTACCATGGCGAAGCGATCCTCACCGGGAAAACGGCTCATCACATTAAACGCCCACTTGACGCGCAATTTGTAATTGCTCAGGTCCCGCGCAGGCCGGAGGGTGACAACGATCCGTTTCACCGATTGATCGCCTGGGGTTGTGTCGGGTTTTGCAGCCGCGTAATTAGAGTCCAGCTGCTCCGTCTCCGCTGAGAATGGGGAGAAGTCTCCTGGTTCTACGCTCGCCGGACGCACCGTCAAGTTAACTTCCTCTTCAGGAGGCCGTGTCTCCCAAATGTCGGCAGGAGGCCTGTCTGCGTTGGTAGCGCTTATGCCGTTTTTTTCGTTCGGAAGCACTACGTCCTCTGACGGCTGCACTAATTTAAGCTCATTCTCAATGCGACTAACCAACACATTTGTATCGCCCCGTTTAGTATCCACCCTACCTGTGACCGCTACAAACGCATCTACCTCCAGCCACTCATGTACCTGCCGCCACACATCGGGAAAGACTACCAGATCGACAAAGCCCCGCAAATCCTCCAGCGAGATAAAAGCCATCCGTGCGCCTTTCTTGGTAATGTGCGTCCGAATGTGGGCAATGGTGCCAGCCAGCGTGACAACTTTACCATCCATCTCGCCCAGATCCCCGCTGTAAGCCGTAATCACCTGCTCTATTTCTTCGATGGAGGAGAGCAGCGGATGCTCACTGACATATACTCCTACCAGCTCTTTTTCCCAGCTGCGTAATAGCCGGGCTGGGATCTCCTCTGCATCGGGCTGCAGGTCTATGTTCGCACTGCCGCTCTGTTCTGAGAGCATGTCGAACATCGTTGCCTGACCAACCTCGGCCGCCTTGTGCACCGCCGCGCTGGCACCGAGCAACTGCTCAATGGCGAGAAGCAGCTGATGGCGTGGCGCCATTGAGTCCATCGCGCCCACCTTGACCAAACTCTCGAGAGCGCGTTTGCCTACCTTGCGCAAATCCACCTGCGCGCTAAAATCATCCGCGTTCGCGAACGGCCCGTGCTCGCTGCGCGCCCGAAGAACCTCCTCGACCGCCCCCTCACCCACGTTTTTTATGGCACACAATCCAAATCGCACCGCATTGCTGCCGTTGCCGCGATCCTGCACTTGGAAATCTAGGTCACTGTGATTGATATCCGGCGGCAGCACCTCGATTCCCATGCGTCGCGCATCAGCCACATATAAGGCCATTTTTTCGCTGTCATCCTGCTCCGCAGTGAGCATTGCGGTCATGTACTCAGAAGGAAAATGTGCTTTGAGATATGCGGTCTGCACCGCGATGACACCATAATCGGCGGCGTGCGCTTTATTGAAACCGTAGCGAGCGAACTCTTCCCAATCATCGAAAATGGCGTTGGCTATTCTTTCACCGATACCATTGGAAACCGCGCCGTGCACGAACTTTCCGCGATGTTGCATGAGCTTGTCTCTGATCTTTTTGCCCACCGCCTTGCGCAAATCATCAGCCTCTTCAGCACTGTATCCTGCCAGATCCATGGCAGCAAACATGAGCTGCTCCTGATACACCGGCCGACCATAGGTCTCCTCAAAAATCGGTTTCAGGGCAGGGTGCAAATATGTGACCTTCTCCTCACCATGCATGCGGCGAATATAGTGCGGGATAAATTCCATCGGACCTGGACGATACAGAGCCACCATAGCTATAACGTGCTCCAGACGAGTAGGCTTCATGGCGCGCAGAAATCGGCGCATACCGGCGCCCTCAACCTGAAACACCCCGGCCACATCGCCCCGACCCAGCAGCTCAAAACTGGCCGGGTCGTCCGTGGGAATATTGTGCAGGTTTAGTTCAACATCGTGGCGCTCATCGATGAGTTCACACGCTCGCGCCATCACTGTCAGCGTGCGCAGGCCGAGGAAATCAACTTTCAGTAATCCAAGACTGTCCAGAACCTCCATCTCAAACTGAGTAGTGGCAGCAATCACGTTGTGCTGCGCGTTGCTGCCTGTGGAGCGGTGCAAGGGGATATATTCCACCAGAGGCTTATCGGCAATGACCACACCGGCGGCATGCGTTCCGGCGTTGCGATGCACCCCTTCAAGTTGACCGGCTATGTCAATCATCTCGCGCAGGTTTGCATCGTTAGCGTGCACCGCCCGAAATTCGGGGTAATCTTGCAGAGCCGCGGAAATGCTCACCGGGTTTCCGGGAATATTGGGCACGAGCTTGGCCACCCGGTCCACCTCATTAAGGGGAATATCCATGACCCGACCCACATCCCGAATAGCGGCACGCGCCTTGAGTGTCCCGAAGGTGATAATCTGCGCCACCTTGTCTTCGCCGTATTTCTGCGCGGTGTATTCCAAGAGTTCGTAGCGGCGGTCATCCTGGAAATCCAGATCGATATCCGGCATAGATACTCGCGCTGGATTCAGGAAGCGCTCGAAAATCAGGCCGTGTTCCAGTGGACAGACCAGCGTAATCCCCAGGGCATAAGCCACAATTGAACCAGCCGCGGAACCACGAGCGTTGTACCAGATACCTCGTTCGGAGGCGAATTTACACAAATCCCACACTATCAGGAAATAGGCATCGAAATTCATATCTCCTATGACTGTCAACTCCAGCTCCATGCGCTCGCGGATGGCTGCATCAGTAGCACGCGAGCCATAACGTCGCTCCAGACCCTGCTGACACAGGTGCCGCAAAAACCCCGAAGTGTCGTATCCATCCGGAACCGTAAACACAGGCAAGTGCACTCCCTCGGTGTCGAGATTGACATTGCAGCGTTCCGCCACAAGGAGCGTGTTCTCCACCGCACCGGAAACATGCCCGAAGAGATTTTGCATCTCCTTTGCCGAGCGCAGGTAATACGAATCGCCGTTCATGCGCATCCGTTTCTTGTCACTGAGAATTGCATTGGTCTGGACACACAACAACACGTCGTGCAATTGCGCATCCTCCTGCTTCACATAGTGCACATCATTCGTCGCTATAAACTGCAGGCCGTAGCGGGGGCCAAACTCCAGCAGAACCTGATTGACTTCGTTAAGGATAGGTATGTCATGGTCTTGCAGCTCGATAAAGAAACGCTCGCGGCCGAACACCTGCACATAGAAATCCATGAGTTGCTCTGCGCGCTCGGTGTTCCCGGATTGCAGCGCGCTTGGAATTTCGCCCGAGAGGCAGCCGGTGGTGCATATCAGACCATCGGCGTGCCCAGCCAAAAAATCATGATCAATGCGTGGACGGTGATAAAAACCCTGCAACTGTGCGGCAGTGGCAATCTGCAGCAGGTTCTGGTAACCGGTTTGGTTTTCCGCAAGCAGCAGCACGTGAAATCGCTTTGCGTCATATTGCGCCACTCGATCCGTCATTTTGCGTGAGGCCATGTAAGCTTCCATACCGATGATTGGATTAATTTCCGCTTGTCGGCAAGCGCGGTAGAAATTAATCACGCCGTACATTGCGCCGTGGTCAGTGAGCGCCAGAGCCGGCATGCCGAGTTCGTGCGCTCGCGCAGCAATTGCGCGCACATTGCTCAAGCCGTCAAGCAGCGAATACGAGGAATGGGTATGCAGATGAACGAAGGACATTCGGCAGGCCGTTAGCGGGCTCAGCACTGGTACACAGACGTGCCCACAATAGTACAGAGAGGCGCAATAGAAGCCTAGAAGATTATAGCACGTGGGACAATTGCGGCGCACTCTGGAGCACGCCAAGGAAAGTTATTGAGTGAGCAATATACGGTCAGGGGCCGTCCATGCCACGCTCATACGCCAGCATCAGGACAGCGGCAACGGTCTTAGCATCGCGCAACTCTCCACGAGAGACCTGCACCACCAGTTCTGCAAAGGGTATTGACTCCACGACGATGTCCTCATCCTCATCTTGCGGAAGCGGCGCAGGGCTCAAGTCAGTGGCCACATAGGCGTGCATCAACTCGGAAGAATAGCCCGGCACAAGATAATAGCTTCCAATCGCGCGCAGCCGCTCCGCGCGCATTCCGATTTCCTCGCGCAGCTCTCGGTGCGCAGCCACCTCCGGGGCCTCATCCAGATCGAGCGTTCCCGCTGGTATTTCAAGCAACGTTTCCAGTATCGCCGGGCGATATTGCCGCACAAGCAGCACGTGATCTTCGGCATCAATGGGCACAATAGAC
>Ga0310120_10001671_pt1 | contig 16640 bp, 6 predicted proteins | sample CB27_AW_983_MG_FD_203506 | JGI IMG/M metagenome (GOLD analysis project Ga0310120, IMG submission 203506) | Marine microbial communities from Western Arctic Ocean, Canada - CB27_AW_983 | ecosystem: Environmental > Aquatic > Marine > Oceanic | place: Canada: Western Arctic Ocean | collected...
GACCCGGTCCCCGACGTAACCGGCATCGAGTTCGAGTGGGCGAACGAAGGTTCCTTCAAGCACTGGACCATCCGCGAGATCGAAGCCTACGCCGCTTCCACCGAGGATCCGGATCTTCTGGTCGCTTCAGAAGTCAACCTCGAGCTCCCGGGCGCCGACACGATCCTGATCCGGCTCCGCAATGGGGGACAGAGCCAGGATCTCAACATTTCCAACGTCGAGATCACCGGGGGCGCCCAGCAGGGCTCCTTCTCCAACGTCCAGTTCCCCGGTCAGTTGACGCCTGGTGGGATCGGCACGGTCGAGGTTGACTTTGATCCTGGAAACACTCTCGGCGACTTCGAGGGGATCCTTACCATTTCCAGCGACGATCCATCCGATCCCGAGAAAACCGTCACCATCAACGTGACCCGGCCCGAACCGCCTATCCCCACAGGTGACACCCTTATCGATATTGTTGACGGCCTGGTCGACCCGGGCCCGGGCCGCACCTCGAATAACCCCCCGGAAAACGCCTACGACGGTGACGTCAGTACCCACACCTTCATGACCGAGTCCGGTACCCAGACCGCGCCCCAGCACACTTACCTGGATCTCGAGGATGGGCTTCACGACCTCTCGCGCATCCGTATCAACGACGTGGCCGGCAACGACAACAACGGCCGCATGCTCCGCATCACCATTCGAGTCACCACTGACACCGACCCTGACCTCGCATCCCGAACCTATCACAACGTCACCAATTTGGCCGTGCAGCAATTCGATGGAGACGCTGACCCTCCGCCCAACGTCATCGTCACCGGGAACTCCATTGAGCACCTCGACACCGCCCACGACGGATTCTATTCCGTTACCTTCGATCCCGTTCCCAATGCCACCGGCATCGAGTTCGAATGGGAGAACGAAGGCCCCTTCAAACACTGGACCATCCGTGAGATCGAGCCCTATTCCAGCGCGCCTACCGGCGTCAGGATCACCGACATCTCCTACAATGCCTTCGCCGACAGCATCAGCATCAGCTGGGAGAGCAAGGACGGCAATCTCTACAATCTCCGGAGCGAAGCTGATCTCTCGATTTCCCCCACCGCCGATTGGCCCATCGTGGGGGCCAACCAGGATATCGTCGCCACGCCACCCGAGAATACCATCACCTTCGCCCGCCCCGGCGATCTCACGCGCTTCTATGTCGTCGAGTGTTTCCCCGCTCCCCCAGTGGCCGTCTTCTCGGAGAACTTCGACGCCGCCGCGGCCCTGCCGCCCGGCTGGACCACCGGCATCAACCCCACTGACACCGGATCGACCACCTGGGAGTTCGGGACCCCTTCCGGCGTGGGCCCGGGTGCCGCCAACAGCCCTCCGAACTGCGCCGCTACCAACCTGGACGGTGCCTACGGAGTGGACAGCGACATCTATCTGCGCACGCCGGCGATCGATCTGACCTCCGCCAGCGGAGCCACTCTGAACTTCGCCCAGTGGGTGGATATCGAAGCCAGGTTCGACTTCGGACGAATTCGCCTCCTCGATGCCGATGCTGCTGAAGCCGAAATCGCAGTGCTCGATATGACCATCGACGGAGAAGACCCGGCCGACTGGGAATCTTACAGCAAGAAGCTGCCCACCTCTGCTCTCGGCAAGAATGTTCGCTTCGAATTTCGCCTCAATACCGACGACTTCGATCCCGACCCCTTCGCGGGATGGTACCTGGACAACGTCGTAGTCACCGTCCCGTGAACACGAGGAACTGCGGGACAACGCGTGGGTGCCTCTGCTCAGGGGCGCCCGCAATCATCCGGATTGCTCTCCTCCTCTCTCTGTCACAGTCTTCCACCGAACATTCGTTCTCCGCGTCCCGCGGAAATCGTTCACGCACTTCCTAAGACCTCGAGCCCAACATGACCCGAACTGCTCTTCCTCTAACAACCGTGGTGTTCCTTTCGCTCTGCCCTTCCCCAGCGTGGGCTGCCGATGGCAATCGCCTCGTGCACCTCGATGAACCGAACAATCCCTGGCAGTTCCACCGCGAGTCGCCCAAGCTCATCACGCCACAGTGGATCGGCGAAAAGGGTGTGCACGGGGTGGCCGTGCTCGCCATCGACGACATGTCGGGCGACGGCCAGCACTTCCGCAACTATCTGAGCCCGATCATCGATCGGCTCAAGCTCATCGACGGCCGCGGTCCGGTCAGCATCACCTGCAATCGTCCGGATCCCACTCATCCCAACATGCAGTGGCTGCTCGGCCAGGGCGTCTCGCTGGAGACCCACACCCTGAGTCATCCCTGTCCGCTCCTGCATCACCTCGACTTCGCACGGGCCGCCACCGACTACCACCGCTGCGTCGACCTCCTGGCCGCCATCCCCAACAACCGCTCGGTGGGATTCCGGTTCCCCTGCATGGACGGCCAGAACACGCCGAGCCCTCGCGCCTACGCGGAGATCCTCAACGGCGTGAGCGAAATGGGGAATTTCATGTCGTCAAGCACCAGCGTGGGCATCGTCTTCACGCCGACGGACCTGGAACTGCCGCGCTCGATCTTCGAGGGCGACCCCGCCGGCGGGAGGCGCTTCTCCAAGTACCTGATGACGGGCTTCGTCAACTACATCGAAGATTACCCGTATCCCTTCACGGTCGGAAACCTGATCTGGGAAGTTCCCTTTGTCTACCCCAACGACTACACCGGCCAGGCCCTGAACGGAGCCCAGAACCCGGTCATGATTGCCGATTTCAAGGCGGCGGTGGATGCCACGGTCGCGAAGCAAGGCGCGGTTTCGCTTTGCTTCCACGCCGGCGGATGGATGCGCAATGACCAGATGGTCGAAATCGTTGATCACGCCGACCGGACTCACGGCAAGAAGGTGAAGTTCCTCACCATGCGGGAGATGGACGAACGCATGGTCGAGAACATGCTGGCTGGCCATTCCCTCCGCAACGCGAAGGGCGGTGACAATGGCGTTCGCATCTTTGATATCGACGGCAACGGCTACATGGATGTCGTCATCGGCAACGACAGGACCAGGCTGAGCCGCATCTGGAATCCGGAGAAGGAATCCTGGCACGAGTCCCCCTTCCCGACTCTCGTCACTCCCGCCCTGCGCTTCGGGATCCTCGACAAAAGCGGAAGGGCCGCTGCGATCGAAACAGACGGGCGCGGCGTAAACCGTGCCTGGCGCTTCGACGGCAAGGCCTGGGTGGCCGACCAGTCACTGGTGGCGGGACTGGCCGGGGTGACCACACACCGCAAGGGCGCCGACGGGGGCGTGCGCCTGCGCGATGTCGATGGCGACGGAATCTGTGAATTGATCGTCGGGACGCCCACACAGTCCGCGGTTTATCGCCTCGGGAAGAAAGGCTGGCAGAAGCTTCCCTTCGGACTCCCGGAGGGATCCTCGCTTGTAACCCAGTCCGGAGGCGACGCGGGACTCCGCTTTGCGGATATCGATGACGATGGGCAGCAGGATATCATCTTTTCGAACGCCGAGCGCTACGGGACCTGGATGCTCGAGTCGCTCAAGAGCGGCTGGTCACGGAAGGGCCTCCATGGCAAGCGCCAGGGCGACGGAGTGGGAGAACAACACACCCGCGTGCGCACGGCGCTGGCTCCCATCGTGCGCAAGGACGGCACCAACAACGGCGCGTGGATCAAGCGCGGACATCTCTACTGGCAGAGCGAAGATACGGGCGCGATCATGCCGCACCACATCGACCAGCGCAGCTTTGGCGACCTGTTGGGCGACCAGGTGAACCAACCCCGGACTGCGAACTCGTCCTTGCGCGCGATGCAGGCACGTTCCGGCTTCCGGGTGGAATTAGTGGCAGCCGAACCGCTCGTCATGGATCCGGTCGACGTGGCGTGGGGCCCGGACGGTCGTCTGTGGGTGGCCGAGATGGCTGATTATCCAATGGGCCTCGATCACAAGGGCCAGCCCGGGGGCCGAATTGTCGCTCTTACCGATACCGACGGAGATGGGCGCTACGACAAGCGCACTCTCTTCGCGGACGGTCTCGAGACCGCCAACACCGTGCTTCCCTGGCGCGATGGTGTCCTGGCGATCGCACCGCCCAACATTTGGTTGCTGCGCGACACCACTGGCGATGGCAAATCGAATCTCAGGGTGCTTCTTTACGAAGGATTTGGCCGGGGAAACGAGCAGCATCGAGGGAATGGATTGGTCTGGGGACTCGATGGCTGGCTCTACGTCTCCAACGGGGACAGCGGCGGGACGATTCGATCCATCAAGACCGGTAAAAGACTCAATCTCGGTGGATTCGATCTGCGCATCCGGCCGGACACCGGTGAGTTTGAACCCGCTACTGGAGTCACCCAGCACGGCCGCAACCGCGACGACTGGGGAAACTGGGTGGGAGGAAACAATTCGAACGGCTGGCAAATCGCACTGGAAGATCACGAAGTACGCCGCAATCCAAAGGTGAATCAGCCATCGGTCCGCCATGCCCTCACGGGCGTGATCGACCTCTACCCGATCAGTCGCGTGCTCAGCCACTACAGCGGTTACACCCCCCCACCCGCCGGATCGCCGGGCAAGCTCACCTCCGCCTGCGGCTACACCTTCTATCGTGACCGGTTCTTCGACGACCATATTGCTCCCTCCGTTTACTTTTCCTGCCCGGTCCACAATTGCGTTCATCGCGAGGTCATCACCTGGAACGGAGTCCTTATGGAAACCGAGCGCGCGAGCGACGAGGCACGGAGCGAGTTTCTCCGCAGTTCCGATTCCTGGTTCCGTCCCACCGCCATTCGCACCGGACCGGACGGCGCGATGTACGTGGCCGATATGTACCGGCTTGTTATCGAGCACCCGGAGTGGATCGACGACAAACTCGAGCAGGAAATGATTGCCGACGGCCGCCTGCGAGCCGGTCACGACCGCGGGCGGATCTACAAGATCTTTCCGAGCGGGGCGAAATTGCACAAACAAGCGAGTTTAACTGGAAAGAACCCCGCCGAACTCGTGGCCGCGCTGGACTCCTCGAACGGCTGGCAGCGTGACACCGCCCACATGATGTTGACCTGGCTCCAAGAGTCCGAGCAGAAGAAGGCAATTCCGGGGCTCGTCAGTGTGCTGCGGAGCAAGCATGCGGCCGCTCGGGCCCAGGCCTTGAGCGCGCTCGCAGATCTTGGCGCGCTTTCCGCGGATGCGCTGAAGATCGGTCTCGACGATTCACACCCCGGCGTGCGGCGCAATGCGCTGCGCGTAGGCGCTCACCTCTTCAACGACCATCCGACCCTGGGTCAGCGCGCGGTTGCCCTGCTCAACGACGAAGATGCCCACGTGCAACAGCAGGCTGCCTATGCGTTGGGCGCCTGGACGCACAAGGAAGCTGGGAGGGCCCTTGGACGTTTCCTCGTGAAGAACGCCGGTCGTCTCTACCTCCGTGCCGCGGCCCTCACCTCGGCGGGGGCACTCCCGCATGAGGTCCTGCTCGCCGTTCTCGGGGCTGAGCGGACGCCGGTGACCTCCGCCCTCAGCGCGGAGCTGATGGGGATGCTCGGAGCCGACGCCAAAAAACTCGTGCCGCCCGTGCTGACGCGCATCGCGAGCAAACCGGACAACGGCAAACACTACCAAGCGTGGGAGTTTCATGCCGCGACGCGCCTCATGGAAGCCATGGGCGACGACGAAGCTGCTCGCGCGCTCGTGCCCGCCATGCTGGTTAAAGCGCGCGGTACGGTGATAGATGGGAAGAGGGACTTGGAGACCCGCCTCTCCGCGGTTCCGTTCCTGGAACGGGCTTCCCCCAACGCTGATGTCCGTCTGCTCACCTCTCTTCTGAAGCTGACGACGCCGATCGAATTGCAGATCGCGGCGGTCAAGTCACTCCTGCGGCATGAGAATACCGGCGTGGCCAAGAGTCTCTTGGCCGGTTGGTCCGCACACGGGCCGGCGGTCCGCGGCGCCATTATCGATGCTCTCCTGGCCCGGCCGGTGCTCACCGGCACGCTCCTGGATGCGATTGACGGAAACCGCGAATTGGGAGTTTCCCTCGACACCAGCCGTCGACAGTTGCTCCTCCGGCACTCCAACGAGTCCATCCGTGTGCGAGCCACCAAGCTGCTCGGCGGCGCCACCAATGCGAACCGCGCGGCCGTGCTCAATAAGTACACTCCGGTGCTGACCAAGGCTGGAGACCGCGAGAAGGGCCGGGCGCTCTTTGGAACGCACTGTGCACTCTGTCACCGGCTCAACGGCGTCGGCAAAGTGGTCGGTCCGAACCTGGCTGCGCTGAGCAATCGCGCGCCGCTCACGTTCCTCACCGCCATCCTGGATCCCAACCAGGCCATCGAGGCGACCTGGATGCTCTTTGTCGCCAAGACCAAGGACGGGCGCACTCTCGCCGGGGCGGTGGCGGAGGAAACGAGTTCCGCCGTCACGCTCGTGGGTGTCGACGGAGCCCGCACCCAAATCCCGCGGGACCAGCTTGTGTCGCTGGAGTCCACCGGCCGCTCGCTCATGCCGGAGGGACTCGAAGGAGCAATCACACTCGAGCAAATGGCCGACCTGCTCGCCTACCTCAAGATGGCGGGGAGGCCGATGTCCCAGGTAGTGGTCAAGGGCAATACTCTCGAACACCTCGACGCCAAGCACGACGGCTTCTACTCGATCTTGTTCGATCCCGTGGCCGGAGCGACGGGAATCGAGTTGGAATGGGCCAACGAGGGCCCCCACAAGCACTGGACGATTCGCGAGATCGAAGCCTACGCCAACTTCGAGACGAAGGTCGATATCGTGGCTGGCACCGTTGTTCCGGGACCGACGCGGACCGGGGCCAACGGGCTGGAGAAGGCCTTCGACGGCAAGGTCGAAACCCGGACCTACACCACTCCATCCTACACGAATGTCGTGCCCCAGCGGACGCTTCTCAAGCTCGCGCCGGGTGCCCACGTGCTCGACCGCATCCGCATCAACCATGTGGGGGGCAACGACACGAACGGGCGGCTCCAGCAGATCACCGTCCGCGTCACCACCGATGCCAATCCCGATCTGGCCGCCCGGAACTATGTCGATGTTACCAATCTCTCGGTTCAGATCTTCGGCAATGATGACTGACCCCTTGAGAATCTTTAAGCACCATGCCTCATGAGCCCTTTTCCCCTTATCGAGTCCTGCTGTTTGCCCTGCGCCCCGGAACTGGTGTAGTGCTCACCCGTCCGTCTCATGAGTCCTGCCGATTCCAGTGCCCATTGCCCCTCCTGCGGAATCCCCTTCGAACAGGGAGCCCATGACACCTGCCCCAAGTGTGACTATCCGGTCCGCGGGTTGCGACTGCGGGGCATCCTCGAGGTTGACGTAGTTCACTCCGGGGAGAACTGGGAAGTGGCTCGCCAGAAAATCGAAAAGGCAGTCGACGAGGCAATTTATCACGGACACGCCGGCGTAAAAATTGTCCATGGCTACGGCTCCACCACCGGACACTCCATCATCGCGTCCCGAGCCATCAGCCTGATGAAAGGCCTCGCTGAACGCACTGGCGGGAGGTTCACCACGGACCGCAACAATCCTGGTGCCCACCTCATCTGGCTTAACCGGTAGCACCAACGGCCGGGAGACTGAACTTCAGGGCCTTCGTTGGTTACGGGGGCAGGATTTGAACCTGCGACCTTCAGGTTATGAGCTGGAGGAAAAACCTGACCTACAGCGATTGTGGCGCCCCTTACTGCCTCGCTTCGTCGCGCATCTTTCCGATGGTGTCCCGGAGCGCTTCGGTCTCTTCGAGGTCATCTGTCCGCATGCTGATATAGCCAGCTTTTTGGTTCACCGCCAGATAGACCTGCTCGGCATCGGCGTAGGCGGCATTCAGGTCACCCATCGCCAGATGAACCTTGGCCTGGCTGCGCAGGTGCGGGATGGAGATCTTTGGAACAGGCTTCTTTTTCTCGCCCTCCGGCGCAGGATCCTCGACCGGCGCGAATGCGAAGGCCAGACGCTTTGCTTTATCGAGTTCGCGGCGGGCTTGTTGGCGTTCTTCTTCAGCCACTCGATGTCGTCCGCCGAGAGTTTCTCCTGGCTGAAGGTCATCCGCTTGCCGTTTGGGAGGGCCACGATGATTTTTCCGCTGGCGGCGTCATAGGATTGCAATTCGCCTTCGAAAGTCTGGGTGCCGTCGGCGCTTGTTCAGGTGCGCGCCTGGATGACCAGGACTAGTAGGAACGCGGCGGCAAGTTGTAAAAGGAGTTGGGTTCGGTTTCGTGTCATCATGGTAGTATTTGCCGTGTGTTTTTTCGGTTGTTGTCAGAAAAGTGAACGGCTCGGTCGGAAGCCTGGACCTTCAGCTCATCTCTCCACTGCCGCTTGTGCCTCCTCGAGCTTCACGGGTTTCAGTTTGAATTCCCTGATACTAAGTCCTTTATTCGGGGCGTACTGGGTAAATGAGATCCGGTTCCGTCCCTCTTTCAATTCGAGTTCAACGGGTTCGGTGTCCATCCAGTCGGCTTTGGTGTAGGGAATGTCGACATCCACGAGAGTTCTCCTGTTGACGCGAAGCAGGAATCGTCGTTCCACTGTCACGGAGCATACATGTGCAGTGAATTCGTATTTGCCGGCCTTGGGGATATCTACCGTGTAACTCAGCAACTCCGGGCGTTGGCCTTGCAAGCCGTAGTGCACTTGCATTCCGCCATCAATGCTTTCCATGAATAGTATCTTCTCACCGTTCTTCGGTGACCTGCAGGCCGCTACAGGAATAGTGATCGTGCCATCTTCGGCAACGGTGATCTTGCGAAACTTCTCAGAGATCTCAATCTCCGCTATCTCTTCCTTAACGCTACTCACATTGGATTCTGCGAGTTCTTCACCCGTGGTTCCTATGTCTTCTATTTTCTGATCTTCGACGATGGCCTGTCTTTTGTAGAAACCAAGCAATCGCCAGAACCCACCGCCTGATCCGTAGTTACGCGGGGCATCTTCGGCCAGTGCTTTCCCTAACCACTCACACATCAGAACCTGTTTGAACCTCTCGGGATCCTGTTGCGCCTGTGATTCCAATAGAAAATCCATGGGAGGCATTCCATTGATGTGTTTACAGAAATAAAAGTGCGGCCCCAGGACGGTGGTCCATCCATCCGGGGTCCAGTGCGCCATGGCACCATGACCCGGGGAGGGTGCACGACGAGAAGGTATCCCAAAAGCATATCCCGATATTTGCCCGACAAAAGCACGCGGGCCACAAATGCCGCCTTCGAGAAAGAACTTCTGAATATTACTCAGATCGGCTGGCATTCCGCTTCGGTCGACGCCGCTTGTGTAGGGAATGTCGGTTCTAACGATACGGCAGTAGCGCCATCTATACTCCAGGCGCGTGTGATCGGGACGGTAGTTGCGCAACACCTTTCGCATCCAGTCGATATCTTCAAGCGTGTAGGAGTCTGGAAAGACAAAGCGATAGTTCCAACCGGTACCACCAATTTTGGAAAAGAGGGGATCCAGTATGCCGTCGTCGTATGCCTTCAGGTAATTCAGGTAATACTTGACCAGGGACTCGGCCGCGGGAACGTCGGGATAGACATAGGTATCGCCCGTGTACTGAAGGGATACAGCCAGGGCCCAAACCTGAAAGAAACCCTCGTGAGAACGTTCACTGGCTTTCTGGATGGCTGTGTAGCTTCGCATCGCCTGGCCGTAACGTCCGCCGCTGGCTCCTCCCATCGTCATCGCCTGCACGACGAGCTTGTCGTCATTGAGGAGCTTATCGATCAATGCTTTTTCCTCTTCGCCCTTTTGCGCGAACCCGGCCAGGCGTTCCGGGGTGGCGTGAGTCAGTAGTGCGAATCTGGCCATGATTGACACCTCATTCTCGCCGGCTAAAAATGCCTCAATGTCCTTCATGACAGCTCTGGCCGCCGTAAGGACCTCTTTCTGTTTTTCAACAAAGGCAGGGTTGCCCGGTCCGTATTTCACGGCGACTTCATTACCCATGACAACCTTGGTAACAGGTGGAACATTTCCAAGCGTGCCGAACTGCGTGGTGAATTCGGCCTTCTTCTTTTCGTCCACCTTGGGTTCCAGGCGCGTGATTTCTTTCCCCAGTTCAACCAGCATCTTGCTGTAATCCGCCTCGAGCTTCTGCCCTTCAGGGGTCAGGCTGACCGGCGCTGGCTTCCCTGCCGCAAAAACGGATGTCGCTAGCATCAGGACCGTCATGATCCCTGCACTCATGATGATTTCTTGTTTCTTCATACTCTTAATCTCTTTTTATTTCGCTACTTCAGCCTCAAGTCCCTCAATTTATCGTGGAACATTTTGTAGATGGATGACGGATAAGGAGTAGGTTTAATCGCGGCGTTTTCCTGCGCAACTTTGGCCTCTTCGACCCTACCGAGTTTCCCAAGGATGAGCGATCTCAGAGTTCGCATCTCAACCAGACTAGCACCCGGCTCATCTTCCTTGCGATCAAACTCTTTTTCGTGCGCCTCGATCGCCGTGTCGATGTCAGCCAGCCCGGCTTCCCAATCATTCAACCCAATGTTCGCCAGCGCCCGTCCGTGAAATCGCGGAGCACGCCAGCGGTAGCGTTCATCTCTCTCAGGGAGAAACGGACCGGGAAAAATCTTTTTGGCCTTCGCAAATTCACCATCGACCAATGCCCGGTAGGCGAGTTCAGTGTCACACACCTCAATGTGAACTTTCATAGCGAGACGGATCGCGAACGGGTATCCGAAATCGGATTTGTAGGAGAACCCCGAGGTATGCCAGGCAATCGTCCCATCACGGCGAAGCAGGTAGACGTTCGGGATTCGGTCCGCGGAAAGAATGCCTAACTGCCGCGCCACCGGGTTATTCAGGCCACCCGGAACCAAAGCCGCGCGACACGACCATTCGTTTTTTCCCATCAGCCCCCGAACGCGCTCAGCATCGTCGCACAGAAACGCTGCAATCACCTCGACCTCCTTGTGAATATGGCGCTCGGCAAACTCGAAGGCATATTCCATGACATTTCGCAGTGGGTCATTCTTGGTCGGTTGTCCTTTGCCATCCAGGCGAACCGGAAAATCGGCTCCCGGATCGGCGGGCGGCTCGACAAACAGGAGGAGCGTGAGTTTGCCCTCCGTGTTCTTTGGCAGATTCAAGGTGCCTCCGTCGAGCGTCTTGAGCCCGATGTCCGGAAGACGGCGGGGCATCGGGTCCAAGCCGTGATTGACGGCATGGGCACGCGGCGAAACGATATCGCCGTATCGTGCCCGGACACGCCGCTCCGGGCGACTGAGTTTGACTTTCATCAGATCGAGGGTGTGAAAGCGGTCGCGCAAGAAGGTCGTCACCGGCCAGACTGTGGGATCCTCGGAATACTTTTCCAGAACGATCCCACGATAGTGATCATGGAGTTCTCGGGAATTTGCATCCAGCGCCAAGATGGCGGCGGCTGCCACGGCCACTCCTGCAGCATCGGCTCCTCCCGCCGCCTCCACAAACTTGGAGAGGGTCGACTTCGCGTCTCCTCTCCCCGAGCGCAGTGCCGCTTTCGCCATACAGAATCGCGGCACGACCTTGGCTCGCTCCGGCAAGGGACTCGCCAACAAATCGCGCGCCACCTGCACAGCCTGCTCCAAGTACTTCGGTTCGCCGTTCATCTTCCACATCCCGAGCAGGGCGATGATCTTGCGGTTCCGAATACGCCAGAGCTCCGGGTCATCCGCGAAGCTCACGATGGCTTCCCCGCAGAGTTGCACCGCCTTTTGGTAATTGGCCAACGCCTCTTCCCTGGTGAGCCGGTAGCGTAGTGGCTCTGGGACGAAACGCTCTTGGATCACGCGCAGCGGTGCTTTCAACTGTTCGGATCCGGAGTCATCGGTATCGGCTATCAGGAAATCGCCAATGAACAACGACTGCAATTGCGCCAAATAGCGCTCGCTGGTGATCCTGACATCGTCGAATCGGTAGGGATTCACCTTCCCACCATGGCCGCGCCCGTAGTTCTCGGTCGGCGTCAGGAGGGTGTAGCCGTAAGCGTTAACCAAGATGCTCACCGGCTCCCTGCGGCCATAGGTGCGGAATGTCTGGCTGTTCCTCCCACCGGGAAGTTGCAACGCCGTCCAATTCAACCCGAGACCACGCAGCGTCGCCTCCCCCGCGTCCGGCAGCCCGTCGAGATTGAAACTGTAGTAGTCGAAGCGCCCCGGATGTTCGTCCTGGTACTCGTTGATCTTTTTCAGGGCGACATCGAAACCTTCCGTCCGTTTCGACCAGAATACCATGAGGCAGGGATGCCCCAGACGGTCTACCGGGAAGTTCAGTGAGGTTCCGTCCGCACAAGTGAAGGTCCCACGGAACAGCGCCTCGATCCGGCCGGCGGCCAGACTTTTGCGGCGGAACTCGATGACACCATGATGGTCGGAAAAACGCTCCTGCATGGTGCGCAGAATCTGCATTTCCAATTCGAAGGCCTCGAGCTTCGGCGCGATCTGCGAGGCCATCATCAGGCTCTTCGCCTCACCCGGCGTGTCGCGGTAACGTGCAATCAACTCCTGGAGCACCTCGGCACGCTCCTTCACATCCGCGTTCCTGCTCGACAGCGCTCTCTCCGACAGCAGCAGATCTGCCTCGAGGCGAAGATCCGCCACCTCGTCAGGCGCCCCGGCCAGCTTAACGCAGGTTTCGAGGAGGGAGTCGCGATTCTCGTCGGAGTTATCCATGGCGAGCAGGCGCTTCTGGCTCTGAAACACGATGTCCAGAACTCGGTAGCGGTTGGGTGCCGCCGGGGAGGCCTCCAACAGATCCTCCGCATCCCGGACGACCCCCTTGTAAGCCCGTCGCTTTCTCGAAGAGGATGCCACTTCGCCGGCCTCGGTTATTTCCTTTTCCAAGGCCGCGATGTCCCTCTCGGGGATTCCACTCTCCTCCGCAATGCCCAACGTAGCCGCCGTGCATACCGCACCGACAATCAAGAATCTCATCCAACTACTCACGGGCAGCACTCCCCTCTTTGTTCATCGCTTCCAATCGGTCATGGAGCCGGCCGGCCCGTGACGGACCGTGCGCCGTCCTCGCGGCGGCAGCCGATTCCCTCGTATGCTTCGCTTCTTGCGGCCGCCCCAATTCGTCGAGCACCGTAGCCCTGGTGAGCTGCAGCTGCGCGACGCGTTGGCAAACACACTGTTGTCCGGCGTTGAAGATCCGTTGGTGCGCCACGATCGCGGCATCTAGGTCCGCCAAGGCAGTCTCCCAGTTCTTCAATTTCATCTGCGCCAATGCCCGGCCGTGCAGCCGGGGAGCCGTCCACTCGTCGAGGTTCGGCCTCTCCGGTTGGGGAAACCAACCCGCAAAAAGATCGATCGCCTCCTCGAGATCGCCCTTCTCAAAAACCCTGAGCGATCCCTCCATCTCGTAGGCATCGATGTGCGATTTCATGGCGCGGCCGATCACGTGCAATGTCTCGCCGATACCTTCGCTCCGCACCTGGGGATGCACGATGCCGGAGAGCGTCCACAGTATCGTTCCATCGGGGCGGAGGAGAACAATGTTAGGCACACGGTCCGCGGAGAGGATTCCGAGGCGCCGCACCAGCGGATTGGTGAGCCCACCGGGAACCATGACCGCCTCGCACGGCCACCCGTGTTGATCCATCAGTGACCTGACGCGATCGCTATCGTCAGACAGGAAGGCCGCCACCACCTGGATCCCCTCGCGCACATGCTGATCGGCGAACTCAAAGGCGTGTTGCATCACTCCGAGGGTCTCCACCTTTTTGCCCCTCGCGTCTTCGGTAACGGATCCGCTGATCAAGGTCGGAAAACTCGACTCCGATCCTGAAGGTGCCTCGACGAACATCAGCAGCGTCAATTTTCCATCGGTCGCCTGAGGCAGGCTCAGCTTCCCGCCGTCGATCGTATCAAAGTCAGCCTCCAATGGATCATCGGTGACTTGAGGAGCGTCGAACGCCACCGCATTGCCCCTCAATCTTGCCCGTTCGATACGGCGACCTTTGCTCGGGGGAAGGTAGAGGTTTGGCTTGAAGAGACGATAGCGGTGGTTTTGATCGACGAGGAACGATACCACCGGCCACAGCGCCGGGGTTCCAACGTGCGTCTCCAGCACCCTCTCGCGGAATATTTCGTGCATGTCCCCAGCGTTGGCATCCAGCGCCAGAATCGCCGCCGCGGCGTGGGCGGATGCGGAAGCATCGTCTCCACCCAACGCTTTCACCCATTCGGTGAGCAGCACGCGCGGATTGGATCCGCCCCGGCGAAGCGCATCCTTGGCCAGACAGAAACGGGGAACGATCTCGGCCCCGCGGGACAGTCCGGCGGCCAACGCTGCCTGCGCTTCTTTTACCGCGTCCTCTAAGTGCTTCGGCTCGTTCGCCAAATTCCACATCCCCAGCAGGGCGATGATCCGGCAATTGCGGACGCGCCACAGATCGGGCGCCCTCGAAGGCTCGGCGATGAATTCACGGCAGAGCCTCTCCGCCTTCTCGTAGTTCGCCAGCGCCTGCGACCACGACAAGCGGTAACGGAGGGGCGCCGGGACGAAGCAATCCTCGATCGCCCTGAACCACGTGTCAGGATCCGTCCCCGTCACGGGGGCAGGCGCGTGCGGGGTCACCAGGAAATCCCCGATGAGCAACGACTGCAATTGGGCGTGGTATCGCAGTTCGTCGAAATTCTGTTCCATAGGTGCCTCCTCGGCGATAATTCTGGTCTGACTTGCCGAAACGAAGGCGTGCCCGTACGCATTCACCCGAATGGCAACCGGGTCCTGGCTCGCATAGGCGCGGTAGACCTGGCTTTCCCTCCCGCCCGGCAAGTGCAACGCCGTCCAATCCGTTCCCCGCGCCCGCAGAACGCTCTCACCGGCATCGGGCAACTCGTCCAAGTTGAAACTGTATACCTCAAACTGGCCAGGAAAGCGTCCCTGCAAATCCTTGATCTCGTCGAATTGCGGCTCGATCTCCGGAGTTTCCTTCGACCAGAAAAACATCACACTGGTGTGCGCCATGCGGTCCGCGGGGAACGAAATCGCCGTGCCGTCGGCCCTGTTGAACGTGCCCGCGAACTGTACCGGCAGGTGGCTGAAGTCGCGATATTTACGACGCCACTCGATCACGTCGAGGTCACCAGCAAAACGTTCACACAGTGTCCGCTCGATCTCATCTTCGAGGTCAAAGGCTTCCAGCTTCGGTGCGATCAGGGCGGCCATCATCAGGCACTTCGCCTCCCCCGGTGTGTCGCGGTAGCGTGCAATCAATTCCCCCAGGGCCGCGGCGCGTTTCTTCACATCCGCATTCTTTGCCGACAAATCTCGCTCCGAGAGCAACATGTCTGCCTCGAGGCGCAGATCGGCAAGCTCGGCCGGCGCCTCGGCCAGCTTGCTACTGGTCGCGAAAAGCGCCTCGCGGTTGCGATCGGAATTCTCCCCCGCCAGCAAGCGCTTCTGGCTTTGAAATATTATATTTAAGACGTGGAATCGTTCAGCCCCCCCAGTGGATTTTTCAAGAAGGTCTTCCCCATCGCGGACGACATTTTTATAGGCGCGACGCTTTCGGGTCGATGAGGAAGCCTCGCCAGCTTTTATCAATTCCTTCTGCAGCGCGGCGATCTCTACTTCAAGGCCGCCGGCTTCCTCCTCCTGTGCGATGCAAAGCTGAGCGAAGGCAAGCGCAACACTTGCCGCACAAATAGCAAAGAATTGGAAATGCTTCGATTGTCTTGTCCTCACCTCTGATAGATCGGGATGTAACGATGGGGGGTAGCCAGGATCGTTATGATCCAAACACTCTTGATGAGGTCGTGTGCCTTCATTTTGGTGTCTCCGCTCAGTGCTGCTTTAACCAGTTTTTTAATCTCTCGTGGGTCGACTTGTATGGGCTCGGATCATCTGCTCTGGCTGGCTCTGCGGCACGCTTGCGCATTTGGACCGCTTCGTCCCCGCGGCCAAGCTTATCGAGAATCTCGGCCTTGACAGCCCATAGTTCCACCAGGGTGTCATCCGGGTTATTGATCGTCACCGTGGCGGCCTCCTTTCGCCAAATGGCGGGGTTCTTGTCTCTCCGGCCCGAGAAGTATCGTAATTTCTGGGCGTCGATCGCCTTCTCGATCGACTCGAGCGCGGCGTCCCACTCCTTCAGGCCCATGTAGGCCAGGGTCTGCCCATGGTATCTCGGCGATCGCCAGCCGTAGCGATCGGGGTTCCAGGGAAGATAGGGGCCGCCGAAGAGGCGTGCCGCCTCCTTGAAATTGCCCTTCTCCAGAACCTCGCAGGCCGTCTCCACTTCACAGGTCTCGATGTGGACTTTCGCGGCGAGCAAGTGGACAAATTTTTCGGCATCTCCGTAGGGCAGTCCCGATGCGTGCCACGCGATGGAGCCGTCCCGGCGGAGGAGGAAAACGTTCGGGATACGATCCGCCGAAAGTACGCCCAGCCGGCGCACCATCGGGTTCGCGAGGCCACCTGGCACGATGGCGGCCTGGCAGGTCAGTTCCCTTGTTTTCATCAGGGCATTGATGCGTTCCGCATCTTCGTACAAAAAGGCCGCGATCGTAGTGACGCCTTTGTTGACATGCCTGTCTGCCAGGTCGCAGGCGAATTGGAGAAAGTTATGGTGCGGCTTCTTGTCTTCCCCTTCCCCGACGTCGATGGGAAACTCCGCCTCGGGTTCAGCGGACGGCTCGACAAAGACCAACAGCGTCA
>Ga0310120_10001672_pt1 | contig 16639 bp, 15 predicted proteins | sample CB27_AW_983_MG_FD_203506 | JGI IMG/M metagenome (GOLD analysis project Ga0310120, IMG submission 203506) | Marine microbial communities from Western Arctic Ocean, Canada - CB27_AW_983 | ecosystem: Environmental > Aquatic > Marine > Oceanic | place: Canada: Western Arctic Ocean | collected...
AATAATGAATGATTTTAAGAAATTACCCAGACTTGTTAGTGCAATTGATAAAAGAATTTCTTCAATTGTATCTCAAATTTATACACATATTTTTGATGTAGAACTAATTTCGATGCCTAACTGTAAAACTGCGAATGCCGTAAAATTAACCACAAACGTATTTCGTGACGTTAACATCGCATTTGTAAATGAATTAGCGATATTATTTGAGAAACTGGGTATTGATACATACACTGTAATTGAAGCTGCAAAACGTAAGTATAATTTTCAGGCTCATTATCCTGGACCAGGTGTAGGTGGACCATGCTTACCTGTAAATTCATATCAATACATAAACTCATCAAAAAAAATTGGTGCAGATTTATTAAAAATTGTACAATGTGCTAGGAAGATTAATGAAAAAATGCCAGAACATGTTATTGAGCTTACTTCTGATGCATTTAATGAATGTAAGAAACCAATACAGGATAGTCACATCCTGATTCTTGGCGTTTCATACAAACCAAATGTAAAAGATGTTCAATTATCTCCGGCTGAACATATAGTAAGAAAATTCCAAAATTTAGGTGTGAATGTTCACATCTATGATCCCTATTTTCTTTCAACCAAGGTATTTGGTATCAGGGTTGAAGAAAACATTGATGACATATTATCAAAAATTGATGCAGTAGTAATTGTGACAAACCATGATGATTTTAAGAAAATTGAAATTTCTTCTTTCAATAAAATGAAAAATCCAATATTAATTGATACTAGAGGAATTTTTGATCCAGCATCTGTAAAGCATCATAAGATAATTTTTAGAGGATTAGGTCGTGGAGATTTCTAGTTCGTCAATAACGGACATTCTTACTCTTAGATATGATCCTTCTATAAATCCAAATTTACCTAAGAAAACTTGGAAAGATTTTGAATCTATTAATGGATCTCCAGATATTGATTTTATTGAGAATTCAATATTGGAAGAAATTGAAAATAAATTAAAATCTCTAAATTCGAAAAATGTATCAGTTGCTCTTAGTGGAGGAATAGATTCTACATTAGTTTTATCCTTACTTCGCAAAACAAATCCTGATCTAAAAATTAATGCAGTTTCGATAAAATTCGCAAATAGTGTTGATGAAACACCAGTTGCATCAAAGATAGCAGAAAAATACGATGCTGAGCATCACATAATCTATCTAGAGAATTTTATAGCTGAATTACCAAAAGCAATTAGTATTACCAAATTACCATTTTGGGATTTACATTGGTATTATGTGGTAAAAAAATCACAGACATTTTCTAGAATATTAATTTCTGGTGATGGTGGAGATGAACTTTTTGGGGGCTATACATTTAGATACAAAAAATTTCTTTCCTTAACATCTGAAAATTCAACTTCTCTTGAAAAAGTTAAGGCATATTTACAATGTCATGAAAGAGATAGAGTAACTGATCAAGAAAAAATTTTTGATGAAAAATGTAGATTTTCATGGAATTCTATTTACAATATCCTTTTGCCATATTTTGATAACAATCTTTCACGATTAGAACAAGTTTTTCTAGCTGATTATAATGGCAAACTTTTGTATAATTTTAATCCAATTAACTCTAGATTAACTGATTATTTTGAAATGAAACAATTAACCCCATTACTAAATAATAAATTGTTAAACACATCTCCACATATTGCTTCTAAATACAAATATGACGTAGATCATGAAATAGGAAAATTACCTTTACGTACTATTTTAGCAAAAAATAATGCTGAATCATTGATAACTAAAGAAAAACTGGGATTCAGCATGAATACAACTAATCTCTGGAAATCGTATGGACATAGTTTATGCAAAGAATTCCTAGGCAATTCAAGAGTAGTACGAGATGGATGGATAAACAAAGACTGGATTCTGAAGCATATTGATAATTCAGAATTGGATGTAAAATACATCAATAAATTTCTGGGTATTTTGGCGTTAGAAATATGGTTTAGAATATTTGTTACCAAAGAAATGAGTGGTAATGAATCATTACAGCCTTAAAAATTACCTAAAAACGGAAAACTTTCTTTTTAGTTAGATAATTTTTTTGATAGTATTATTGATATATAATCAATATAAAATTTTATGATTGGCTAAAAATAGACCGTTTCGTGCTTGGTTTTATTTCAGGCAAGGATGGACAGCTTACTTTGCATTTATCATGGCTGCAATCAATGTGTTAACAGTTACATATTTTCTTGCAATAGAGAACTATCCTGTTTTACAAGCGATATTTCCAACATTTGGACATTACATAGCGATTGTGGTTGGTGCAGGAGTGCCACTATTAGTTCTGATCGGCTATTTTCATTATAAAAGAAGCCAAGCATATGCAGCAGAAGCAGAAATCAATATTGAAGCTAATCCATATTGGTATAAAATTCCACCAGGTTGGAACAAAGAGGTTGTTTTTCCACTATATCTTAACATGATAAATCTAATGTTAAAGATGTCAAAAAATGAGAAACTGACTCCTGATGAAATAGAAAAAATGTCAGATATACAGAAATCTCTGTCAAATTTGATTGATGGTGGATACGTCGGAAAACCATTTAGGATGAAAGATGCCTGATTTCGACTATCAATGGAAAAACCTTCTTGGGAAAGAGGCTTTGAGGGATATGGAACAAATGTTTGAATGTAATAATGATAGAGTGAAAGAATTTCTTAAACTGACAGGGTTAAAATCTTGGTATTCAAATAATTTTGCAATAGGAAAATACAGGTTTGAATTAGACATAAAATCTTTGTCTAAAAAAGATTCTTACATCAAAGACAAACTTTGTTTAGATGCTGGTTGTGGTCCAGGTAGATGGACATGTGCAATACAGAAACTTGGAGCAAAAAAAGTTGATAGTTTTGATTTAAGTGAAGAAGCAGTAAAACGTTGTAAAAAAATAAATCCTAACGCATATGTTTTTGATATTTGGGATTTAAAACCAAATCCAATTTATGATTTTGTTCTATCTTGGGGAGTTTTACATCATACTAAAAATACGAGACAGGCATTCTCAAAAGTTGCATCACAAGTTAAAAAAGGTGGAATGCTTCACATAATGATTTACAATAAAGAAAATGATTGGGTATACGAAGGATTTCGTGGGGATACATGTGTTGAAAAACATGCATATTGGATGACACTATCAGATCAAGAAAAAATAAAACTTTGTGAAGATATGGTAAAAAAACATGGAGGAAATATACATCTGTGGTTTGATGCTCTAAATCCTACCTATAATTGGAGTCATTCAAGTAATGAAATAGAATCATGGTTTAAGGAAGAAGGTTTTTCAGAAATTAAATTAAGAATGGTAAAACAGAACATAAACATGAATGGTATTCTTAGTTAGAATCTATATTGCAAAGAATATCTATTTTCATAATACTGGCTAAAATTTAGTTAATTTTTGTTTTTATATTTTTCAGAAAATTATCCGCTATTATATCCCAAGTAAAATTATTTTCAATGAATTCTCTCCCTGTTTTTCCAAAATTAATTTGTAAATCTTTATCGCTGATCAGTTTTTCAATTTTTTCATGTAGATCATCTCCTTGACCTTTTTTCACAAGAAATCCTGTCTTATTATTTTTCATTAACTCTGGGATACCTCCTACATTTGTAGCAATTACAGGTTTTTTCATCAATTGTGCTTCTTGTAGTGTAAGTGGAGACATATCAAGACCACTAACCAAAGCATAAATGTCAATCTCAGTTAAGAAATCTCTTACTTTGTTTGGATATTCTAAATTTCCTAACCAATGGAAATTATCAAATTTTTCTAATTCTGGCAGTATTTTATCACGATAAGGTCCATCACCTGCCCAATAGAAATTAACTTCTGGCATTTTTTTTAAAACTTTAGTAATTGTCAGCATTTCTTTTGTTTTTTCCCAGATTACAGCACCCTGTAATAATCCTACACATGGATGCTTCAACTTCATTCCATCTGTATGGTACCAATTTTCAGGGGTAATTCCTTGATACATAACATGAATTGGTTTTTTTGGATAATGTTGTTCTACTACCTTGCCAAGGTATCCACAAATTGGAAAGATTCCACTTGCTCCCTGAAAACACGTATGAGCAATTTTTTCTTTAAACCAAATTATAGAACGTTTAGGGGGATATCTGTAAAGTGTTTTTTTTGCCATTTCTGATTCTGCCCAAAAATCTCCTCTTAAATGAACAAATAATGGTATTTTCTCCTCAATTGCAGTTTTGCCAAAATTTGTCTGCCGATCAACGAATACTGCATCAGGTGAAAACTCGGAAATTAATTGTTTAAACTTCTCTTTGTTATCAAACCAATCTTTGACATGTCGACTTGGGAAACCAGTAAAAATATCAGTATCTTTAACAAGTTTGTATTGATGACCTTTTGCTTTTAGCTTTTCTCCAAATTCTTTAAGATGGAAAAATTTTGACGGAGACCCCCCTATTAATAATCTCATTTATTTTCTAGTTTTTTCTCGTAGATATCATTCATTTCTTTAATAATATTCAAACTTCGATTATGTATCAAATCCAGATTTGGAATTACACAATGACCGCCAATTATACCTGGAAACATTTTTGGTCTGTTTCCTAAGAATTTATGAATTTCATGTGAAAAATCCCACATCTCATCATAGTCTACTCCATATTCAATCGCAATCATATTACTTAATTGTGCATAGTTTACTAACCAACCCAAATATGATGTATCACAAATTATTTTAGCTAATTCCAAAGTTTCTGGGCTTGACATTTTTTTTGTTTTAATACCACAATCTTTCATCACTTTTACATATCTGGAAGATGCCCATTTACTTCTAGGAGCATTTGCTGAAATTACAAAAAATTTAATGTATCGTTTAAGATCATATATCATTCTCTTATGAACACCTCTTGTTGCGCTATAGATCACAGGAATAGGAATTTTTTTTTGTAATTTTTCAGTTGTTCCAGGCTTTATTGTACTATGAATAATAATACATTCAGGTAGGAATTTTTTGTAAAGTTTTAAAATATTTGTAATCAACTTATCTGTTCCAGGTGTAGCAATATGCAAAAATGAGGTTTCAAGATTTTTATATTTTTCAAATTTTATTTCGTCCATTAAATCACGATTTAAATCAAATCCAACAACAATATTTTTCTTAGATAACATCTTTAAAATTGGGTTTCCTATTTCACCAAGTCCCACAACAACATCTTTTTTCATTCTCTGATTTTTTGATTTTTAAGTTATAAATTAATTGTGTAGGTAAAGTTAGTGTTATGGATAAATTTTAACTCAATGTTAATATCAAATAACTATTACTACTCACTGGAAATTCATTAATCTGATTTAATAAGTACCCAAAATTATCCCATATTGTTAAGACGGAACAACTAAATCAAGAATAAATGAATTTAAAATATATTAAAAAACCAATTATTGGAAATCCAATTGTAGTTTTATCTGCAATCATAACAATTGGAATAGCAATTAGAATTCTTTTTATTCCATTTGATATACCATTGACCTGGGATAATTTTACATATTTTATGTATGCCATAGATCATAGTCTAGGACAAAATTCAACAATGCAAGTTAGCAATAACGGTTGGCCACTTTTTGTAAGTTTTTTCTTTTCATTGTATAATTCTGATAATTTTTTGGATTATATGGCACTGCAGAGGATTTTGACAGTGGTAATTTCTTCATTAACTGCAATTCCAATTTATTTTCTTTGTAGAAAATTTTTTGATGAAAAATTTGCATTGTTGGGAAGTTTAATTTTTATTTTTGAACCAAGAATAATTCAGAATTCAACCTTTGGAATTACGGATTCATTATACATTTTGTTAATAGTTATTGGTATGGTTCTCATATTAAGTTCTGGTTATAAGAAGCATTATCTAGCTTTTGCAGTAATTGCATTAGCATCCACAGTAAGAATTGAAGGTCTATTTTTATTACCTGCATTTGTTTTCGTGTTTTTTCTAAAAAATCCAATAAACAAAGAAAAGATTTTTCATATTTCGATTTCAGTACTAATTTTTATTTTAATTGCTTCAGCAATAGGACTTTACTTCGACAATGATAGCTTTTTGTCTCGTACAGATATCAGTACTAAGGAACTAACAGACAGTCCAGAAACCAAAATGTACGGTAGTACAATTAATCTTATTTCTACAGGATTACTTAACATGTTCAAGTTTATTGGGTGGTCACAGATTCCAATGTTAATCTTTCTTGTTCCAATCGGATTTATGTTAATGATTAAAGATAGAAAAATTATCAAATTTGTGCTTGGTATGAGCTTTTTTATTCTTTTACCAGCAGTTTATGCATTCACATTTGCATCAGATACAAGATATCTATTTCCTTTATATCCAATTTTTGCATTATTATCTTTATTTCTTTTTAGATGGATATATGAAAATAAAAATAGATTTTTCAAAATTTCTCAAATTAGTTTGATTGTATTGATTGTAATTTCTTCTCCATTGTTTCTAATTTGGAAAGATATTGACAGAAATCATGAAAGTGAAGTGTATGAAATTATAAAAGAAATGATCCCTTCTAATGCAGTGACAAATACTTTTGGACCAGAAACATTGTATATTTTTCCGGCTAAAATTAGTCAAATTACTGATTTTCCAAAAACGTGGGCAGAAATATCAATGGATATATCAAAAACTGAACATGTAAACAAAGCGAATTCAATGAAAGAATTACTAACGCAAGAAAGTAGATACGAAACAAATAGATTCAATGAAACTATTTTCGTTGAAAAAATTACCCATATCGTGGTAAAAGAAGATAATGATCCAGTGTTTCTAAACGACATATTTGAAAATGAAGAGAAATATGATTATTTAATTAAAGAATATGATTCAAAAGAAAACGGGTATGATATTCACTTTAAACTTTTCAGAATAAATTATGAAGAAATTAAAAGTTGGAATATGGAATAACAATAAAATGAATATTCTTAACAAATTTCTTCTCATAATAATTTTTGCTATTTCTCTTTATGTGGTATTTTTGATCCTATCTGATTTCAAACAGGTTTATGAAAAATTTTTCATGCTAAAAAGTGAATACCTTCTACCAATAATCATACTTGCACCCTCTTCATGGCTTATTCTTTTCTTAAGATGGCATTTGCTTTTAAAAAACTCCAATATCAATATCCCAAAGAAAGAAAGCCTCAAAATCAATTTAGCAGGGTATGCATTATCGATCACACCTGGTAAAGTGGGTGAATTTTTCAAGGCTCACTTTATGAAAACAAAGTTTGGAGTACCTCAAAAACAGATCATACCGATAGTAGTAGCTGAACAATTCTATACATTATTGGGATTGACTCTTGTTGGAATAATCGGAATATGGTATTTCGAATTTGGACTGTATGTTATGGTAATAACTGCATCAATAGTAATTTTAGCATTCATCACACTTTCGTCATCCTTTGTATTTCAAAAATTTACCAAATTGGTGCCTAAAATACCATTTTTATCTAAATATGCTGAACCGATTGTTGAATCTCGTTCTATAATCAAAGCATCTCTTAGGGGAAAAATTTTTTTCTATGCTACTGCTTTATCTTTTTTATTCTGGATGGTAGAAAGTATAATAGTATATTTTGTAGTTTTATCATTCGATTTAACTCTGGAATTTTTTAATGTGACTTCGATATATGCTACATCGATCATCTTAGGATTAGTTTCTTTTTTACCTTTGGGTATTGGAGTAGTGGAAGGCAGTTTGGCAGGATTTTTTACCATACACGGAATTGATATGTCAACAGCTCTGATATTGGTGATAATGATACGAATTTTTACTAGATGGTATGGTGTTTCAGTTGGGCTTGTTGCACTGAAATTAGTTGGAGGCTTTTCTATGAAAAATACTAATCCTAAAGCCTAAATGTATCCAAATATGATTCTGCCGTACCTACATCAATAACTTTATCATTTTTATTCATCAAAATTGCACGTACTTTACCACCACGATCAATCAATCTTTGAATAGCATCAGTCAGCTGTAATTCATCATTTCCATGTTTTACTTCTGCCAGAGCTGTAAATATTGAAGGTTTGAATCTGTATAGTGCTACAATCGCTAAATTCGATTTGGGCTTTACAGGTTTTTCTTCAACATTTTTTGCTAACAAGCCAGTTTTTGTATTACTAACAACTGCAACTCCAAATCGCTTTGGATCAGTAACCTCTTTTAAAACAATTAGCGCGTCGTTATTTCCATCCAATTTAGTTTTCATTAGTCTATTCATCACATTTTGACTTTCTGGGATTAGAGTATCACCAGCACTGACAAGAAATTCTTCATTACCTACAAATGATTTAGCATATTGTACAGCATCACCAAAGCCATTTGGTTTTTGTTGATTTATCCAAAAGATTTTGGTTTTTTTTAGTATATTATAAAACTGTTCCAGATCTTTTCTTAAATAATTTTTAGATTTTATGCTTTGTAGAAGTTCCTGATCTAACGTAAAATGATCTTTAATTGCCCTTTTCTGCCTTCCTACAATAATGCCATATTCTTTTATGCCTAATTTGAAAAATTTTTCAACTAATGCTTGTATTAATGGTTTTACGATAATTTCATTAGACTTACTTTTGAGAAAAATAGGCAACATCTCTTTTGGGATCTCTTTTGTAATAGGCAATAATCTTGAACCTAATCCCGCAGCAGGAATAACTATTTTTCTAATCATAACAAATCGCTGTCTCTTTCTTTAAATTTCTTTTATATCTATTATCTTATTTTTACTATTTGACAATCTAGACTTTTCCATAATATATGCTTGATAAAGTAAGTCTTTCTCATAAGCAAATAATGGCAACTTTTCATGTCTCAAAACACCACAAAAATCTTCAATCATAAGTTTTGATTGATTGCTTGCGATTAATTCTAGTGTTTTTTCTTCATTTCTAGTCCTCAAATTAATGATGGGTTTCTTATTTGCCTTTATGTTATAAGCTGTATTGGACCTAATTGTTCCATTATTGGATATTATTTCATAATTGGACTGAAAACTATTCCCATAACCAAAAACACCAAAAGCATATTGATTATCTGCAAACTGCAACAAAATATTACCGTATGAATCTACATTGTTTTTTGCCTTTTGAAATAATCTACAATTTACAGAAATTGGATTACTATTGAATATAATTCTACTAGCACAAATAATATAACAACCTAAATCATTTAATGCACCACCTCCTAATTCTTTTTTAAATCTAAAATTTTGTGATGTTTCTTTCATTGGAATTAGAAATTTACTTATCAAAGTAAAAGTTCTCCCAAACGATCTTCTATCAATAATTTTCACAATCTGTTTATGCTGAGGATGGAATCTAAATGCAAATCCTTCAAGCAATCTCACTTTGTTGTTTGTACAAATTTTTACCATTTTCTTAGCATCTGTAAAAGACGTTGAAGCTGATTTTTCACAAATAATGTGTTTTCCTGCTTTTGCAGATTTTATTACTAATTCTTCTTGTAATCCAATAGGTAGTGAAATGTATACAACATCCACATTTCTATCATTTAATACATCATCATAAGTGCCATATGATCGACACGAAAATTTTGTGGCAAACTTTTCAGATTTGTCAATATTTCTACTTCCTATTGTTTGTAAGGTCGCGTTTTTTGCTCTAATAATTGCAGGAATGGTAGTTCTTTCAGCAATTGAAGAACAACCAATTATCCCAAACCTAATTTTTGATTTCAACATGAATCCTCAACGTTAATTCTCCTAAAAATACTATTCCACTCTTTTTTACTATTTAGTTTGCCCTTAACTTAAAATTAATTCTAATTCTTAGATGGTGAAATCTTTTCTCTTATAATAGTAGAAATTATCTTAAAAACATCTTTTGGTTTTATTTTTTTACCCTCTTCATAAGTTCGTCCGTAATATGCAATTGGTACATCGTACATCTTACTAGAATTTTTTACTATTTTTGATAATATTTCGGCTTGTTGTTCCCACCCATCCGTTCTTAATTTATTAGGAGTAATATTTGATCTTCTAAAAATAAGATATCCACTGTAAATATCAGTAAAGGTTGTATGATTTAATAAATTGAATAAAAATGTGATAAAATTATTTCCTATTCTATTCCTTGAATAGCCTCCACGCCTTGTTGATGATGATGATGTCATCAATCTACTGCCCATTACAATATCTGCATTCTGTTTAATTATTGGCTCCAAAAGTTTCCTATATTCAGAAGGATCATATTCCATATCTGCGTCTTGGAATAAAATATAATCTCCTGTGGCAGATTTTAATCCCTCCCTTACTGCTGCACCTTTGCCACTATTTTTTTCTAAATTAATTAATTCATGAAATAAGCTAGAATGTTCTTCAAGAATTTTTAATGAATTATCAGTTGAACCATCATCTATTACAATAATTTCAAACTCAACATCGTCAATTTTTTGCTCATTCACTTTTTTTAATATTGGCACGATTGTATCTTGTTCATTATATACTGGAATAATCACACTAATCTTATACTGCCTGATAGACAATTACTGTTCTCCAATATAGTTTGAATCAGTCCACGAAAAGAATCGCTTCAAACCGTCTTCTAATTTGACTTGGGGATTGTATCCTAAATATTTCTGCGCTTTTCGAATATCTGGACAACGTCTGTTTGGTTCATTAGATGGATAATTATCTGGATAATCAATTACTTCGTAAGGTATTTTGTAATCAAGAACTTTGTTAATCATTTCAACTAAATGAGTAATCGATATTTCAGGTTCAGGATTTCCAATATTATATACCTCATTTGGTGTCCCTCTTAAAATAACTTGAAGCAAGCCAGTTAATGCATCTGTAATATAACAAAATGTTCTAGTCTGATCTCCACGACCATATATTTTCAATGATCTCTTTGCTTTAATCCTGCTTGCAAAGTTAGGCAACACTCGATAGTCTTTTTCCTGCATTCCAGGACCATAAAAATTGAAAGGTCTTACTATGTTTGTCTTGACACCAAATTGTTGATTAAAAATATAGCATAAAGTTTCTCCCACACGTTTACTTTCATCATAACACGCGCGAGGTCCAAGTGAAGATACATTTCCCCAATATTCTTCTTTTGTAGGTATATTCTTCAGATCTGGATTACCATAAATCTCACTTGATGAAAAAAAAGTAAATTTTGCATTTTTTTGTTTAGCTAGTTGAAGCATATTTTTAGTACCTGTAATGGCTACATCTAGTGTCTCAAGTGGATACTTTTGATAATATTGAGGACTAGCTATTCCAGCTGCATGTATCACGTAATGTACCTCTTTATCGAAAGAGAATGGTTTGATGACATCATGTTCGATAAATCTGATATTGGAATCATCAATTGACTGTTCTGCATATTTACCAGAAGTAATTAGATTATCGACTGCAACCACATGCACTGGTGAAGCTAGATGTTTGCCATTCAACTGTTTGAAAATCTCAATAAAATAACGGCCAAGGAATCCCCTTGCACCTGTAATTAATATGGTTTTACCCGACATTTCTTGGCAGATACTCTGTGTTCTGTTTATAATCTCCGAGATATCTGACTTGATAAAAAACTCACTCAAATTCTAAATCACCATTAAAGTGGGTAGTGGTACTATGAAATGTCCAATTTCATTTTTGTATTTTGCATGTTTTTTCAATATTTCTTCTGTAAAATTCCATGCCAATATAATTAAGTAATTTGGTTTTTTTTGATAAATTGCTTCAGGAGACAATATTGGTATGTGTTTGCCCGGAGAATACAAACCTTGTTTCAAGGTACTATCGTCAACGATAAAGTCTATGATGCTAGAATCAATTCCAAAATGGTAGAGGAGCGTTGTAGCCTTTGCTGGTGCTCCATATGCAGCTATTGTATTGCCATCCTGCTTCAACTTGATAATGAGCGATTGAAATTTATTTTTTATTTCATTAATGTTAGTGGCAAATTTTTGAAAAGTATCAGCTTTATCCAAATGCAATTCTTTTTCAATTTTAATTGCATTCTTTACAGATTTCCCTACTTTGTAAGGACCATTTTTTAATTGTACAATTCCACGAAGCGAACCGCCATGTATGTCAACCTTTACAGCTTCAATTAATTCCATGTCGTTGGACTCAAAAAATGGAACTAGAGAAAGAACAGAATGATATGAAAGATGTTCATGATAAGTCATGTCAAATAATGTCTTTTGAATGACATCTGCTAGGTATGACACTTCAAATGAAAAAATACCATTATGGGTCAATAGATTGCGAACATTTGTAATAAAACCTGTTAAATTATCAATGTGTGCAAAAACATTATTTGCTGTAATCACATCCGCAGATCCGTATTTATCCTGAATCATTTTTGAAACTTTATCATCAAAAAATAAAGGTAATGTTTCAATTCCATTTTTTGTTGCATTATTGGCAATCTTCTTTGCAGGATCTACTCCTAGTATATGGCATCCATTTTTTTTAAAAAATTGTAATAATGTCCCATCGTTTGAACCAATATCAACTACGAAAGAAGAATCTCCACTAAGATAATTTTTTATAATAAATTTTGAATATTCTTCAAAATGATTTACAAATGTAGATGATGTTCCAGAAACATAAACATAATTTTCAAATAATTCCTTCGGATCTACTATGTCTAAAAGTTGAACATGATAACAGTTTTCACAAAAATATACATCCAGTGGGAAAGTAGTTTGAGGTTCATCTAGATGTTCTTTTTTTACAAAAGCATTTGCAGGAGGAGTTGGTTCAAGTTTAAAACACTGACATAATTTTTCACTATTACATAAACGACAATTTTTCCGTTTACTGCATTGTTCATTCATTTGAAAACATTCTCGGGAGAAACTAATTCTATCCTTACTAGATCAGCTTCATATTCAGTCTGTACACGTGAATTTCCTCCCAATGTTAAGAATGAAGTATCTTTATGGAAAACCATTGCATGTTCAACCATTGGAGGAGTAAAGAATAACTCATCTTTTTTTATTTTTTCTAATTTTGGAGCTTCTTTATCACCAACTTTTCTATGATAATAATCAATTTCACCTTCTAAAACATAACAAAAATGCCAATCAGTTTTATGATAATGGTTTGCTCTTATGGTACCTTTTTTAGATGAAATAAGAACACAGCTTTTCATAGTTAAATCTACTAAAGGTTGAATTCCACCTCGTTCATCTTCAAATGGTTTTTCTAATTTTATTTTTACTTCATTAGGTAAAATTTGATCATTATTAGAAGACATATCTACAATTTTTTTGAAGACTTTAAAAAGTTATCATATGATTTATTCTTGCCCTATCCCTAAAGAAATAAAAATTATTTCTTTATCATGAAGTTTCAATATTCTTCGTGTATCTATGAATAGTTTTGATTGTAATTTCTTTATTAATTTTGAAGAGATTTTCTTATAATCATCCCATGGTGTCATTAATACTGCACAATCTGATAATTTGAAAACGTCTTCAAGTTTTTCACAATAAGTAATTTTCTTTAAAAATATTTCTTTGGTATTACTAATGGCTTTAGGATCATGTACAATAATTTTAGATTTTTTATCTAAGAGATGTTCAATTAATCGTATAGAAACTGATCCTCTAATATCATCCGTATTCTCTTTAAACGATAATCCAAGTAAACCAATTTTTCTATCCTTCAAATTTCCTAATTGCTTCTCTAAAATATCACTAATTGATCTAACCTGTTTGTAATTATTATCTTGTACTGCTTCTAATAATTCTGGATTATATCCAATACTTTTTGAAAAACTTATCAGAGCTTGAACATCTTTTGGAAAACATGAACCTCCATATCCGGGTCCTGCTTTCAAAAATAATCCACTAATTCTAGGATCCATTCCCATCACTCTTGCAATGTCATCTACATCTGTTCCTGGAATTTTTTGACAAATATTTGCAATAGAATTTATGAAACTTATTTTTGTAGCAAGAAATGCATTATTTGCATATTTTATGACTTCTGCGGTAATATTGTTGGTTTCTACAATATTTGGTTTTTTTCTATACGTTGCTTTGTAAAGACTAGTCAATTTGTTAATTGATGTATTATTTGAACCACCAATAACAATTGCATGAGGTGAGATTGTATCTTGCATGGCTGAACCCTCCCTCAAAAATTCTGGATTAGTTAATAGCCCAAAATCTATCGATTCTTTCAAGTTATTCTTTTCTAAAATTGGTTTTACTACATGCATTGTTGTACCCGGAATAACTGTGCTCTTTATTATGATGGATGGATTATTTTGTAAATTTGTCATATTTTTTGCAATAGATGTAGATACCGACTTTATGTTACTCAGATCTATCTTTCCATATTTATCGATTGGAGTACCAACTGTAATGAAGATAAAGTCACTTGAAACAACCTCTTTGGTTATCTGATCTGTAAATGTCAGGCCTTTTTTTATCGCTCTTTTCAAGTAATAACTAATCTTTGGTTCATAAAAATGCGATGTTCCTTTTTCTAATGTTCTAATTTTCTCTTTGTTAGAATCAATACCTACCACTTGAACTTGATTTCCCAAAAATGCTGCCAATGATAATCCTACATAACCCAAACCAATAATTGCAATTTTCCTACTAATCATAATTTTCTTTATTATAACGAATTATTTAATCAAAACTATTCATAGATACACGAAGAATATTGAAACTTCATGATAAAGAAATAATTCTGTCAATCAAGTGAATGAAAATTTTGATAATCGATTTCAAACACCTTTACTTTTAATTTTGTGAATCCAGAATCATCAGAATCAAAAATTTTAATTAGATATGGAAAATCCTTTTCATTTTTATAAACATCATCTAAGAATGGGTAGAATACATTTCCATTTTCAGTACTTGAAATATATTTTAGATTGTATTGTTCTCCCCTAGAAATTATTTCTGATAATGATGTACCATTAATGTATATTTTAGTAATATTACTGTCCAGTGAATATAGAAGTGCGTCATTCGGATTTAGGTTATTTATAATTTCAATATTTCTAATAATATCTGGTTTATTTGCTTTCACATACTGAAAATATTCAAAAGTAGGGCTAGGATCATCAAGCATTTTACCGTTTAAATTTTCTAGCATATATGTAGCAAATTTGATTTTCTCATTTTCTAAAACCAAATCTGGTTGTCCATATTTAATTATAGATAATCCTGAAGTAATTATTACAATGCCAATAACTATAATTAAAAATAAGTTTTTTTGTTTATGTGAAAAAGAAAATCCTCCGACACCATAATCAGTGACTCTCTGTATCGTAATAGTTGCAAAAATAATCAAAAATGGAAATAAATGATATATGTATCTCTTTTCTCCGACCACAGCAAATGGTATTATAAAAACGATCGTAGTTACTAAAATAACTACCCAATTTGCTCTAATGAATGTCTTGTTTTGATCACATTTTCTAAATGAGAGAAACATTCCAAGAGGTATTAAAATAAGCAAGTAAGGAAAAGTCAACTTTGCTATTGTAATCAAAATATTATAAATTCCTACAATGACAAAATTCTGAAAAAATGATGCTATGCCATTATTCTCAATGTAGTTAATTGCTGATATATTTTCTATATTTTCACTTAAACTAGCTAGATAACTCCCAGCAAAAATATTTTGAGTAAAGTAAACATAGAAGGGATTATCAAATTGTTCATAACGTTGTAATAACATTGGTGAAACTATCAAAATACAAATCACGACGCATATCCCATACTTGAGCAAATAATTTGTGGATTTTCTAAAATTAATAAAGAAAATTATGGTAAATGCAATCAACATCATCCAACCATTAAGTCTTACCCACCACGATAAACCAACTAAAAGAAAAGATAAGAAAACGTATCTAGTTTTATCTTCCAATATAAAATAAAATGCACAAATTATTATCAGATTAAATAATGGTTCTGCAAGACCAACCCCAGAAATAAAGTTGAGATGAGGTTCGAATGCAAAAAAGCTAGCCATTACAATAGAATATTTTTCATTAAAGAATTTTTTCCCTAACAAATATACTGGAATTATTGTGAGTGTGGAAATAGATAAGCTAAGTATGCGCATAATAATGGAATAATCTATTAGATTATCCGAATTTGTAAAAGATATAAAAATTGATGATAAAATTGGCCAACCAGAACCTCGTTGAGGGTTCTGGGCAAAATTTTCATGACTTATAGAAATTGCGTGTAATGTGTAAGATAAATTATCGCTATTAACAGGTAGAGAAAAATCAACTGTATATAATTTAAAAGCAAGTGATGCAAGAATTATCAGAGCTAAATAAATAACATATCTCTTATTGGAATTCAAAAACAAATATTTCCAAGACATCATACATTTTTCCTCTGAGATTCATTTTGCAAATATTTACTAAACGATGTGAATTGAAAGTTTTCTAGAATCTCATCCATTTTTGGATATGCTTTTTCTATATTATGATAGGTGACAAATTCATCTTTCTTATTCATTGGTATTTTAGGAAAGAATTCAGGAGTCAATTCCCATGAATGTATATAAAATGTGGCAGGAATGTTAAGATCTTCATACTTTCTAATTGCATTTTTTAT
>Ga0310120_10001673_pt1 | contig 16637 bp, 17 predicted proteins | sample CB27_AW_983_MG_FD_203506 | JGI IMG/M metagenome (GOLD analysis project Ga0310120, IMG submission 203506) | Marine microbial communities from Western Arctic Ocean, Canada - CB27_AW_983 | ecosystem: Environmental > Aquatic > Marine > Oceanic | place: Canada: Western Arctic Ocean | collected...
AACACATGGTGAAGGTTGGGCTTTACCATGGACCACACCCCGCGTCCCAAAGCGGGGAGTTTCGCCAACTCAGGATCCAAGGGCACGGCCCGCCGGACCTCGACCGGCCGCGGGAAATCCATGATTCGCAGCACTCCCTCGATGGCCCCCAAGGTGGCGGTCATCGCCACCACAGCGAGCAGAACCTTACCCAGCACGGGCGATCGTGGAGCACGCGTATCGTTCTTCATTTTGATTTGGCGGAGCGGATAGGAATTTCAAAGGCCCATTCTATACCCTGGGCCATGTAGGGTACAGGTTAGAGAGGGACGGGGGATAGGACATACAAGCTGTCTTCTGGCACAACGTCCGAGCATGGGCGTTATGTTAAATCCCTAGGGGATCCCGTGACGGGCGAGCCCCCTGGGCCGAAAGACGACCGGTTCTTCGATCAGCCAGCCGGTGGGGGTTGGCCGTAGGGCACTAAATACGCACCCGATGTTCCCAAATCTCTCGTGCGACCACGGCCAGTTCAGCGAATGGCCACCGGAGACCAACCAAGGCCGCAGCGGCCCGTCACGGGCTCCCCGTACGGATTTAACATAACGCCCAGGCTCGGGACGTAGTGCTAGAACCCAGCTTGAATGTCCTATCCCCGAGGACATGCGTGTGGCCGAGCCCGCGAATCCGTTCCAGGAGTACGATCAGCAGACCTGGGCGCCTGGTTGCGCGGTTGGAGATGTGATCGCATCCGAAATCAACCCGTGATCTACTCCGCGCGAGGCGACTGAAGCCGCGCTTTCCCCATCGGCTACCGTCCGCGTGCAGATGGTCGATGACGCATCTCGAGAATCGAAGCCGCCGTCGGGCGCGGAATCACGACAGTCAACGCGGCGAAGCGCGTTGGCGGCCGTTGGCATCGTCGCTTCATTCGGCTTGCTCGCGCTCGTACTCGGGCTCACGTACGGACGCATGGGGTATCACCCGACCGACCAGGGGTTGATCCTCGGGCTCGCGTGGCGCGTATACTCGGGCGAGGTTCCGTATGCGGACTTCTTCTCGTTGCGCCTGCCGGGGTCGCTGTATCTGCATGCGCTCTGGAATTTTCTGCCCGATGCGTTCGAGCTGCGCGCGACGCGGATCTTCTTCTACGCACAGAATCTGTCCTTCGTCGCGATTCCGCTGATGTGGTTGGGCACGCGGCAACGTGTGAAACCGTTGCAGCTTCTTGCTGCGGCGCTTCTGGCGCTGGGCTTCTCGTTCTTCGCGATGAACAACTTCCCCAACATGCCGTGGTACACACTCGATGGAATCTTCTTCTGCGTGCTCGGACTCGTGGCCTTCGTTCACGGCATTGGCGGCGGGCGGGCTTACTGGCTCGCCGTTGCGGGAGCCGCGTTCGCGTTCGCTGCGCTTTGCAAGCAGAACTTTGCTGCGGCTGCAGCGGTGTTTTGGATCACCAACATGGGTTGCGCGCTCTTCGGTCGCGCCGAGGCGCGAGGGTCGCTTCGCGCCATCGGCCTCGCGACAGCGGGAATGCTCATTCCACCCGTGCTGGTGGGCGCTCATCTCGCGCTCGCGGGGGCACTGGGTTCGCTCGTCGAGCAGATTGGCGCGGCTTCGGAGTTTTCGAAGCTATTGAGTGCAGGCGTCGCGCCGTTCACGAGCGCGCCTGCGGTGGCGTTCGGATTGATCGGCGTCGGCTATGGCGTCATCACGTGGAAGGGGCGCATCTCGGACGACGCGCACCGGCGCGAGCGATTGCGCCTCGGATCCATTGGGTTACTGATCGCGTTGGCTATCGCGCTGCTGCTGGGCGCGGAGACGCACGATGAAGCCAAGCAGCGCGGCGTGCTCGCCTGGATGGTCGTCCTTGGCTTTACACTGACTGGCTACGCGATCCTGAAAGGTCGCGCGAGCGAGCTTCGCAGTCTCGATGCGCTCGTTCTATTGCAGAACGCGCTCCTACTCGCGATCGGCTGGTCGGCGGCGATCAGTTGGTCGGTCGTAACGCCGATGCTCGCGGTCGCGCCACTCGCGCTCCACAACCCCTGGCTCTTTTCGGGCTCACTGCCCAAGGGCCTGCAACGCGCCTTGGTTCTCGGCGCGGTCGTCGTGTTCGCGCTGGGCTTGCGCTTCTTCGACGATCTCAATCGGACAGAGCCCTATCGCGAGCATCCGTATGCGGAACTCACCGTCGATCTCGGAGAGGTCTTCCCCAAGCTCTCGGGGATCTACTCGACGCGTTTTACGCGCGATCGCTTTGCGGATCTGAAGCAGGTCATCGACGCGGAAGCGAACGCGGGTGCGCTGCCGTTCGTGGTGCTTCGCGACTATCCGGCGATCCACTACCTGACCGGCACGCAGAATCCGATCGGCGCGGACTGGCTGCTCGCACAAGAAGTGCGTCCGTTTGGCGCGCAGCTGATCTCGCAGCTCGATGGCGCAGCGCCAGTCGCCATCCTGGATCGCACGCTCGCGACGCAGGTTCGCGCGATCGGCGCGGCTTCATCTCCGCGAAGCTGTGCGGCGAGCCCGTGGCAGCGCTTCGGTGGCATCACACATCACATTGCAACGAGCTGGGACTTGAAAAGACAGACCGAGTTCTTTTGTATCTACCGCAAGCCCTGAAGCGCAAGCGGAGGATTCTCCTAGCCCGCGCGCAGCGCCTCAGCGTTGGCACCACACGGAGGTGAGATGCGCGCGCACGGTCTCGGGGTCGCACGAGACGGCGAGTTCGATCTCGCCAGCATCGGCGGTCTCGCGGCCGAAGCCGCGTTCGTCCGAGGTGCCGCGGATCGACTCGAACTCGCACAGGCCGGGCTCGACGAGGCACGCGAGCGTCATCGGGTCGTGCAGTGCGATGCGGGGTCGCTTCGAACCCATGCGGTCGCGTTGCGCCGTGAGCCACTCGTCGCAGAGTCTTGCCAACGCCTCGTCGAACGCATCGCCCGTCACGGGCTCACGGGCTCCCCGTAGGGATTTAACATAACGCCCATAATCGGACGTTGTGCCAGAACCCAGCTTGAATGTCCTATCCCCCACAACTAGACCCGGAATCCATACTATACCGACAGTCTTCAGTTGGTGGTTTTCTTTTCCGAGAAAAGGGTTCTCCTCGAACAGGATCAAGGGATTCGAATGCCCAACCTGGATCTCAATCCCGGCCAGATCTCGGCGGTCATGGCTTACATGAAACAGGCCGGCGACAACAACCCCTGATTCTCACCCTAGGCAGTTCGGGTCACCTACGGGCCCCGGCCTGCGATCGAGCACCCTGTTCCGCCTTCTTAGCGGGTGGCTTGTATGACGCAGTGTGTAGAATAGGCGTTTGAACTTCCTATCCGCAGTGCATCGAGACTTACTTCTCCATACTATAACGAGGAAAACACTCGGAACTCTGGGAACTGATCGCCCGTGAATCGATTCGAGATCGCGTCGCGCGCAGGAGCACTCAAGCTGGATTCTTGTGAAGCGCCTGGCAGTGGGCGTTATATCGAATGCCTATCAGTAGACCTCTGGCAGTCCTGCTGGGCGCGGCGGTTGAACTGCCTTGGGAACATTTGTCTATGACGGGGTATCGGGAAATTCTAAAAAGCTGGCAGAGTGGGTCCATGTGGCTCCTTTCGGTTCGGACCGCGGTTCGCCTGGGTCTCGGCATTCTCATGATCGGAATCGCTGCATGTCCGGGCATGCGGCCGCAGCACGACGTTGACCCCAGCCGTGCTGGGGGTCAGGTGCGTCGTGACCTTCCCTATCACGAGGGCGACCCCCGCCGGGTCCTCGATGTCCATCGTCCCCAGGCAGATGAGCCGCTGCCAGCGGTCATCCTTGTGCATGGTGGAAGTTGGTCGCGGGGAAACCGGAGCCGTATGCAACGGGTCGCCGAGAAGGCTGTCGAGCGCGGCTATGTAGCGGTGAATATCGAGTATCGGCTCGCGCCCGAGCACCGTTACCCGGCGCAACTCCTCGACGTTCTTGAAGCAGTTTGCTGGGTTCGAGCGAATGCCCGAGGCCTGGGCATCGACCCGGACCGGATCGCTCTCTGGGGGTATTCTGCAGGCGGACATCTAAGCCTGCTCGCTGCGGCGCGCCCAGAACTGGCGACGGCCAGCTCCACGTGTGCTGGCGTACCGGCCGACGTCCAAGCCTGCGTTGCGGGAGCCGGTCCCACGGACCTGCGCCTGCTCGGTGGTGCGGGGCCCGTGAAAAAATTTCTCGGTGGGAGCCCCGAGGAGATTTCACCGATTTACGAAGAGGCTTCCCCTCTGCTGGCAGTCGATTCCGACTATCCCCCAACCTTCCTCTACCATGGACGGGACGATTGGGTCGTGAATGTCGAGCACTCCCGTCGTATGCGTGATGCCCTTCAGGAGGCGGGGGTAACCGTCGAACTTTTCGAAACAGATGGCGGCCACATCTCGGCAGCCCGTTTCGCGGAAGAGCCGATCAACCGAGCTTTCGACTTCCTTGATCGATCGCTTCCCGGGACCTGACTCTCCGCACTCCATCCTCTATGGGCTCGCGGCCGCCGGCGCTAACGGCCAACCGTGTATCGAATAGGAGCCTCTGTCCGAGCCGGTGTAGAGTTCACTTGATTTTCGGCTAAGGGGCGAAGCTCGACCTTGCCTTGATTCCCCATTGGCCGCTCTGGAGGGTGACGATATAGAGGGAATCGAACTCCGAGAGAATCGATCCATCTGCTCGGTAGCGAATGAACCGCGTATCGATATGAACCTTGGAGGGTCCGGGAGGCTTCGGCCTCGGCGTTTTCCGCCTGGGCATTGGCCAAGGGCCCAAAGAAAAGAATCAGGCTCGTGGCGATGAGGGCCATTCGGAGGCGTTCCATGGATTTCTCCTGGTTGGGGAGGAGTCTGGAGGGTACGTGCTCAATGCTCGAGGGACACAGATTCGATCACGATAAACGACTCACCGCCCGCCACGGGCTCCCCCTAGGGATTTAACATAACGCCCAGGCTCGGACGTTGTGCCAGAACCCAGCTTGAATGTCCTATCCCCACCAGCTTTTCGGCCTCGGTAATAATCCAAACCTCGCCGTCCCCTACGCGGTAGGACGAGAAGATTCGCGCGCCCTGTTCGAGCGCTCGCTGGTTTTCCTTCGCGTCTTCACCCGAGATTTCTCCCCACTCGCCCCGGGGGTGGCGGTCGATCCGATTGATCGGCGGCTTTCACTGGCTCTCAAGGGATCATCCGGTGTACCGTTCAGGCATGTCAAAAAGCAAAGATAAGAAACCCAAGGCGAAGACCAACAAGGCCAAACTTACGGCGAAAGAAAAAAAGGAAAAAAAGCTCAAAAAGAAGGAAAAGTCGGGTCCCCAGAGCCAAACGCTCTAATCAGCCTAAATCCCTGCTGAAACGGCCAGTCTCTAGTTGGGTATCGAACGGTTGGGTATCGAACGGTCGGATATCGAACGACCTCAACCGCCAACACCCCGCGAATTCGCGGGCTTTTCCGGATCCATCCGCGGGTCCGAGCGGGCATTCGAACTGTCGTTCAGAATGTCGCAGACGTGCGCGCGAAGACGCCGTCGAGAAACCGGATCATCACGTCGAGGGCCCGGGGCGCATCGGCTTCGAAGCTGCTCCCGAGTATTGCGCTTGAGCCTGAGTCTAGGAACGCGTGCGACCTTCCTTCGTATTCCCAGTATGAAGCGGGATGGCCGGCCGCCTCTAGCTTTTGAAGATATGTCTTTACCGACGCCGGCGTGACCACCGGGTCGTCGGTCCCGACGGTCAGCAGCTGCGGGGGGAGCAACCGCTCACCTGCGTGAGGAATATTATGGGCGGGCGATAGCGCGCGGTAGAGTTCGGGATGTTCGGTCACGTTGCGATCGTTCCCGAATAATCCTCTGGGCAGTGAACCACTGGCGAGCCAGAAGGGGTTGCGAAATCCCTCGAATCCGTCGACGGCTCCCTGGAATACATCGAAGGCGCCATAGCTGAGGATGGCCGCCTGGACGCCCAGACCGCCCTGCTCGGCAACCTCTTCCGCAGTCTTTCCCGCCGGTAGGTAGCTGGGTTGGAAGTTGGGCGACGCCTCCGAGAAGGGTACGGAGCTGAGACGATCCCCCAGGTTGACGACCATGGCCGACAGATGTCCGCCCGCGCTGTCTCCTGTAACCGCAACCCTGGCCCCATCCCCTCGGTAGTGTCCAATGTTGTCTTTCACCCAGAGAACGGCACCAAAGGCGTCGTCGACGATCTGGTTCAGCGTTACGGAGTTTTCGTTGTCCACGAGCAGTCGATAGTCGACGTTGCAGATAACGTACTCGCCGTGCGTTGCCAGGTAGGCAGAGGCCTGATCCATGATCGACTTGTCATTCATCAGCCATCCACCGCCATGGAACATCACGACGACCGGATACGAGTCCTTGCCCGACTTGGGTGTGTAGATGTCCATGGTGAGGTCGAATCCGGCCGGGGACGCCCACAGCACATCCTCGACCAGCACGTACCGGTCGGGGTCGTTGTTCTGCCGCAGCTCCTGGTGCTCGAAGCAGGACGGCAGGGCCAACGCGATAAGCAGGGAAAACAGCAATGCTTCGCGGGCCTTTGGCGCGCGCGGACGGATAGCCACGGGCGAAGACCCGCCGGCTGGCACGTACATCCTAGACATTGGTCACTCCAGAGAAGTCCGCAAAGACACCGTCAATTGCAAAAATGCCGAGCGAGACCCCGAGTGCGATCGATCAAGCGGGTAAGAAGTTCAAAGGCCCATTCTACACGCGCGGCCATACACGCCACGGGCTATCACGGGCCATGGAGCCGAAAAATCGGATCTGTCGGATTGGCTCGCAGCCGCTCGCGAGAGGCTCGGGCGCGGGGGAATTGATCATACGTACGCTCATTCTGCTCTGAAGAAGGATTCCTAGGATCGCTTCTCAATGAACGAAACGATCCGATCAACCAGGGAGTCCGCATGAGTGACCGGGAGCATATGGCCTCCTCCCTCGACGACCCAGAGTTCGGAGTTTCCAGATCGCTCGTGGAGCCAGTCGGCGACAGCCAGGGGGACCAACGCGTCTTCACTTCCATGCGCGACGAGAATGGGGCGATCGATTGGTCCGGGGTCGGGCCCGTCCCAGGTGAAGGTAGCCCCTTCCTCCTCCCAGGCGGCCCGTGTTCCGGGTCTCTGAAAGTTGGCCGCCAACTGGGGCAGCCACCACTCAGGCAGGGAACTCGAACCAAAGGCCTGCTGGCTGAACGCCGCCTGAAGCGAGCGTTCGGCCGGCGGCACCAGCGCTAGCCAGGGAAGCATCAAATCCATCGTCCCCTGGACCCCTGGCGGAAGCGTAGGAGGATTCTCCGCGTAGCCTCCACTGCCGACGAGAACCAGCCGAGCGATTCGCGAAGAATCGTGCAAAGCAGCGGCCATGGCCGTCAATCCTCCGTAGGACCATCCGACAATGGTGGCATCTTGAAGTCCGGCTTTCTCGAGCAGGGCCAGCAAGTGACCCGCGCTCGATTCCACGGTGTAGGCCTCATCCTGACGCCCGTCCGAGTAGCCGTAGCCGACCCTATCGTAGGCCAGCACGTGGTATCCACGAGCCGCCAACGCTTCGAGGGTCGGCTTCCAGTCGTAGGCCGACCCCGGGCTCCCGTGAACCAGAACGATCGGCCACCCACTGCCCCGCTCGATCGCATTCACCTCGAGCCCACCCCCCACCGAGATTCGCCGGCCGGCCGCGGGGAGATCGAGCGGTTCTTCGGGAAATATCCCGTACCACATTGGGGGGAGCACAATGAACGCGACCGCGATCACGAGTGTCGAGAGCAAGATTCGCTTCATGTCACAATTCCTCTCGCAGTGAGCGGATCCGAATTTCAACGGCCCATTCTACGCGGACAGCAAGAATAAGCCCCGGATTCGCTAGGCGCGAGAGTATCGGATCTGTCGGATTGGCTCGCAGCCGCTCGCGAGGCTCGGCGCGGGGCGAGAGCGAACTCTTGGACGTTTTGAGCGACCCGCCGCCGGGCTCGCTCCCAAGCAGAACCCGTTCTAGAATTTGAGACACGCGCCGCCCCGGGAGGACGTGACCATGTCCGTCGATCTTCGAACGCGAACAGACTCTGAACAAGCCCTGGTCGAAGCAGACCTCTTCTTTCGCGAAACACTTCCGGCGCAGTTTGATGCCCATCAACATCTCATCACCCCAGGTGCGTCCGAACTCGATCTCTCGAACTTCTGCATCGAGATAGACGGAGAGGCGTGGACTCTTTCCCGTCACGGGCTCCCCCTAGGGATTTAACATAACGCCCAGGCTCGGACGTTGTGCCAAAAGCCAGCTTGAATGTCCTATCCCCGGCGGGGGGCATTGGGGCGGGGGGCATTGGGGCGGGGGCTATGGGGCGGGGGCTATGCCAATTCCCAGTGGGCGGTTCGTCAGTGTGTGATTTCAACCTCCGTGCTCCGCACCGGGAACGATGATATGATTCGTGAAATCCGGCGGTTCTAGCGCCATACCCAAGAGGTGAAAAGCGATGCAGACTATTAGGCGAATAATTGAGTTCAGCGTTTTGGTAGCCGCATTATTATCTCTCATCCCAGGAAATGCGGGTGCCGTCAGCACTCCCGACCTACCGGGTGCCTACGCGGTTGGGCACACCGAAATGACCATCATTGATGCGGCACGAGCCAATCGCGCGCTACCGCTGCAAATCTGGTATCCCGCCGATGCGGCATCCTGGGCCGCGGAGCCGAGCTTCACCTTTACCGCGCTCGTTCTCACGGCTGGAATCACTTCCACCGCGGCAAAGAACGACGTCGCCCTCCCGGCAGGCGATACATATCCGTTGATCATATTCTCCCATGGATTTGGTGGCTTCAACATCCAGTCCCTTTCCTTGATGGAACATCTCGCAAGTTTTGGATTCGTGGTCGTTGCTCCAAATCACACGGGCAACACCCAGGCCGATCAATCCTCATTGGATCCCGAGGCGGATCGCCTGCCCGATGTCGCTTTTACGATTGATGAAATGGCTGCTGCCAATCTGAATGGCGCGAGCTCCTTCTTCGGGCACATCGACGCGAACAATGTCGGAGTAGCGGGGCATTCTTATGGCGGAATGACAGCGCTCTTCATGGCTGCGGGGCATGGCGGGCTGCTGGCGGACCCACGGGTAAAAGCCATCATGCCCGTCGCACCTTCCTCGGCTTCTCTGACGGATGCAGACCTACAGGGGATCACGATTCCGACCCTTCTCATGGTGGGAACTCTGGACGGGCTGCAGCCCGAGACCGCTCGCTCCTACGGACTCATTTCGAGCGTTCCCGATCTCTTCCGGGTCGATGTGACTGGAGCCAACCACACTCATTTTGCCAACGTGTGTGATATTGGAAACGTCTTGATCGCCAATGGCATCGGGCCAGAGAGCTGGGCGGCGGTGGGAGCGGCCGCATTGGTTCCGATCTATGAGTCGACTTGCGTGCTCCCCGCCTTTTCAATCGACGAGGCCACCCGGCTCCAGAATTTGTTCGCAGCTGCGCTCTTTGGCACCTACCTCTCTGGAGATCCCGGATACGCCGCCTACCTCACCTCGACCTATGCCAGCACCGAGCCCGACATCGTCTTCTATCCCGATACTGGAATCGATTTGCCAGTGATGGGTGTGGTCGCGCAATTGGTGTTGGGAATCGGGGTCGCTTCTGCGGGATTCCTCCGGCTGCGGCGCGGCAATGGCCCGCGCGCCAGTTGATTCCAGCGGGTATTAAAGACTCAATAGACAACGGGTGACCCCAACCGCAGGCGCTCTTTGACCGGGCACAAAAACAAACCGAGGGGATCGGACATTCAAGTTGGCTTCTGGCACGATGTCCGGGTATGGAGTTTATACCGAGCGTCCGTATTGGGGGACACGCCCGGAACTCCCGTGGAGGTGGATACGGTGTGGCCTTGACTGGCTCGCCTCAGCACTTCGTGAGGGTCGTGTAGCGAATCCCGATGTGTTCACCGAACTCAGGGTGTCCCGGAAGGTACGGCGACGGGTTGGACACAGCCGCAGCACAGCGTCCCGCATTGACGAACGACGCCACAAGGGAATCGAAGTCGCGTTCCACCCACAGGTCGGTTCGTTGGGTGAATACGACAAACCCGCCGGGCTCGACGATTCGGAGCAGCTCCGACATCGTGGCGGCGGAATCGGTGAGGTAAGAAAAGACGCCGATGCTGGCAGCCGCTCCGAATTGGCCTTCGGCGAAATCAAGCGGCGCGTTCAGGTCGAGAGCGACCACCTCGTCGTAGACACCGCGCGATCGGGCAGTGTCGACCGACGCCGGCGAGAAGTCACCACCGGTGATCCTATCAACGCCCAACCGGCGTAGTTCAGCGCCAACGAGCCCCGTGCCGCACCCGGCATCGAGAACAGGACCCGAGAGATCACCGCCCGTGCGTATGGACAGTGCCTCGACGATAAGTCCTGCCGCAACTTGCGGTGCGTCGTAGCCCCAGACCGCGAGGTCTGCATCGTAGCCACTCGCCGCCCAGTCGTCATACAGCAAGCCAATCTGGATAGGATCGACTTCAGACTGTGCAGCGAGTCCCTTCCCAGCAGTCCCCGGCGCTTCCTTGCTCATCTGTGCACGATACGCCAATCGACCCTGTCAGGGGAACACTCGGCTGGCCGTCAGGTTGGAAGCCTCTCGACGACGTAAGAAAGAACGAGTAGTTACGCTTGAGCGTACTTGAACGGCATCATTGGACATCACCGAGCACCACACGCAACGACCCGACGAGGCAATGCCGGCCCTCCCCTTCTCCCAGTAAAAACCCAAAAAATGGAACAAGGAAACCAGCAATGAAGCGCGACGCGTCCTTATCTCCAACCAATCACAGTGACTGGTTGATCATGAGCTAGATGGACAGCCCCGTGAGCGGATCGCTGGTTCTCAAGACCTCGGGGCTGAGACGAGTCCCCATTGCAACCGCTGATGCAGAGGAGTGGTGGGGCAGCATCTGGTCCGATCTCGACGCGGCGAGGTATCTCCCACCCCAAGCTATCCTCCCAGTAGAAGCTGTCAGGGAGCGCATCCGGATTACCACGAAGCGTTGGCACCGACTGATTCGGTAGCTGGATGCTGCGCGAAACGTATTCGCGCTCTCTAGTCGGGAGTCGGACACTGTGGCCTACTCGCCGATGAGCACTCTGACCCTGAGTTGGTCTATGGGCTTTGCCGCCGGGTCTGGGGACCAGGACTGGCAGCGGAAGCCGCTGCTGCTGTGCTGGGATACGGTTTCGCCACTCAGAACTTCGCCCGGGTCTCCGCCTACGTATTCCCCAGAATACTGCGTCATCTCGCGTTCTCAGAAAACTCGGCTTTCACTCAGAGGATCAGGCATATCGGTCTCGGGCGGGTCTCGATCACTTCGTCTGGCGGCCGGAGTAGCGCCAGGCAGTTGACCTTGGTTTCAGGGAATCGCGGGGAGTGCGCTCAGTGTGATTTGAGAGCAGGCTGATTTATTTCATGATTTTGAAAAGTAAAACCATGCGTCGCGCGCCTATTTTCCCTGGTGGCGAAGTTGAGTACCGCAAGACCCGGGCCTTGGCTGCGGGTATGTTCTGAAGATTGAAAGAAAAGTCTCGAAAAGGGGACGCGGGAGTCTTCCTCGGTAGCTCACGCTTTGCATGGTGGACGGTCGCCACCGCAAAAAACAGGGATCGGACGCAGGCGGCTGTTACTGTTCTAAAGACGACTTGCGCAGCTTTGACTCGTTAGAGGTGCCCAATCATGAGCTCCGGCTTTAACGACCTATCGAGGAAAAAGATCATCAATGGATGGTCTCTTTTTTCGTTGATCTCGAGTTTTATATCAATCGCCATGATCGTGGGCATGCTGCGCGGCGAACTGTCCACGGGCGAAGGCGTTTCTTCCATGATCCAGCTATCCGTTCGCTTTGCAGTGCCTTGGCTGTACGTGGCCTTCTCGGCTTCTTCAGCGCATGTGCTCTTTTCGTCAGATTTCAGCGCATGGGTACTGCGTAATCGGAAGTACTTTGGGCTTAGCTTCGCGGTTGGTATGGCATGGCAGGCACTATTCATCCTATGGATGCTCGGCGTACATACTGACTACTACGCAAACGAAGTCTACTTGCTCCGTGATTTAATCGAAGGCCTTGCGGGCTACATCTTCCTGATCCCTATGACGCTCACAACGTTCAGGTTTGGCCGGAGACTTGTGAGTCGGAAACAGTGGCGGATATTGCACAAGGCTGGAATCTACTATTTGTGGGCCTATGCATTCAGCGTGTACTGGTGGACGCTCTTTGACTACCCGAATCCTGCGCCTATCAACTATCTCTATTACTGGGCTGGCTTCCTCGCGTGGGGTCTGCGTGCGGCATCCTGGAGCAAGACCCGTCGCAAGTCTGCGGGGAAGCGTTCTGGAGAGGTGAGACTGAGTCGGCTGACAGAGTCTCTGGGCGTTGTGGTCATAGGCATGGGAATCGGCGCAGCCTTTCTTGGTTCGACATGGCAAGAGGCCGCGCGGGAACTTCTTTACGGCTACACCTTCACAAGGATCCCGGAACTTTATTTTCCCTATTGGCCGTTCGAACCTTTTCTCCCGCTCCTGGTGATTGGTTTAGGTTGCTACCTGATCAGCAAGTCGGCTGGCCCGAAAGCCCCGAAAAGGAATTAAGAGGCCTCATAACTGGCGCCGACAAGAGACGCCGTGCACAGGCCCCGTTGGGGCATTTGCGTTCCGGCAGTGACTGGGCGGACAGAGGAGGCCGGGGGCTCGTGGGGATTTGACCTATCCGGCGCCGCGCGCAGCAGGCGGAGAGCACCGCCTAGTGCAGTCACCGATCGCTTGCCGACCACCAGGGCAAGAGTGACTAGAGAGCGGGTTGCGGACTCTGGACATCCACACCGAAACCGTGGACACGAACCTGGTCTCCACCGTGACCTTCGATCTCACCGATGGCGTGCTCGGCGACACCACCGGGGTCGACGGGCAAATCGTCGATCCGGGGGGACCGGCCCTGCTGCTCACCGGCACCGCGGACACCGATGGAGACGGGGTCGCGGACTACGTCGATGCCTTCCCGCTGGATCCGAACGAGACTCTCGATACGGATGGCGACGGCCTCGATGACGGGGAAGAGGTCTTCTTGGGCTCAAATCCCCTCGGCGCGAACGATCGGTCTCAGATTCCGCTGGCGCTTCCGCTGGGCATACTCACGCTCGTCCTCGCAATCGGGGCAGCTGGCGCGCTGCATCTGGAACGCTCGGCCGGCAAGGGCCCCGCCTGACGAGCCCAGCTGGGCGCGTGCGCGGTTCGTTTCCCCAGCCCGTCACGGGCTCCCCGTAGGGATTTAACATAACGCCCAGGCTCGGGGACGTTGTGCCAGAAGACAGCTTGAATGGCCTATCCCCCTCGCATCCTCCATTTCAAGTCCCGATCGTGGATCCAAGCCAGCTGCTTTGGCCAGTCGCTCGCCCTGGATCATTTGCATAGTCTATCAAACAACGACTTAATATGCTTGATATGTCAAGCATTGAGCACTACCCTTTCTCCTGACTCAATGGAGCGGAAACAAGGAGCAATCTCCTCAAATTTCTGAAGGGGATGTCGCTGGCTAGGGAATGATGACTGCGCGCAAGAAATCAGCGAGTACGAAGAAAGGGCGACCCGACTTCTTGGGAAAACCCAGCGAACTTGGTGAGGTCCTATCGGATCTCCGTAAGGCCAAGGGCTTCTCTCTTCGCGAGGTCGAGCAGGCTACGGGAAACACAGTTTCGAATGCCTATCTGAGCCAGCTCGAGAATGAGAAGATCAAGAAGCCCTCACCCAATGTGCTGCACAGCCTGGCTGAGGTCTACGTCGTTCCCTATGAGGCGCTCATGGAGAAGGCGGGGTATTTGCTGCCTTCAGAGAGCAAGAACCCCGGCCGACGCAGGAGGCTGGCGGCCTTTGCGATCGATGATCTCACGGCCGAAGAGGAGGAGGAGCTGTTGAAATATCTGGCATTCCTTCGGTCCCGAAAATCTCCTTCATGACTCGAACCCGAATATACGCAAGCTTTGATCGGGAGAACGACTCGGATCTCAGCGAGTTGCTCAACGCGCAATCGGACAGGCCCGGTTCGACCTTTGAGGTCATGAAGAACCAACATAGCAAGACGGCTCATCCAGGTTGGGACACAGATACCCGCACCCAGATCCGGATGGCCGACGGGATTATTGTGATCTGCGGCGAGCACACACACGAATCAATGCTCGTTTCTCTTGAGCTGGCGATCGCACAGGAGGAAGAGAGGCCGTATATGCTGCTCTGGGGCCGACGAGACAGGATGTGTATGAAACCCGACGGCGCGCGAAAGCTGGATGCGATGTACAGCTGGACACGAGCGATCCTGGAGAGTCAGATCAGCGCGACCATTCGCGATTCCAAACCGTTGGTCGTCCCGGAAAATTGCAAGCGCCTTCAGCCGCGAGCGGGATTCGAATCATCGACAAGCTGTCGCCAGTCCAGTTAGGTCGTAGTCGGTCTGGTTTTCGTTCGCACACGTCGCCCGCGCCAGACGTAGGGGATCAGAGATATTCACGCTTCCGATCAGGGGAGCTTTGGGAGAGTTTCGTCAATGAGAATAGAAGCTAAAGACAAACATGCGCGGGCTGAAAGAGCTCAGCTATGACGGCTCCGAGTCCTGCCGACTCTGTCGACCGCGCGCCAATCGGGGGCGTTTTGACTAAAGACAACTCAGCGTCTGGGGAATCGCAGCCTACGATTCTTTCATATGTCATGGATCTTCCCAATTTCTGTTCGCTAACAGGATTGGCCTGCACCATTTCAGCAATCTACTTCAGTATTCAGGGCATCTATAGCGCCGCCATGATCGGCATGGTCTGGGCGGTCGCATTTGACTGGGCAGATGGGCTGATTGCGCGAAGGATGGAAGGTCGTACCGGTGCTGACCGAATATTTGGTGGCCAGCTGGATGTACTGATAGACATCGTGAGCTACGGCGTGGCCCCCGCAATCCTTTTACTTAGCTATGGGAAGTTCGAACCCGTATTTCTGGTCGGAGCTTTCGTAATGCTCGCTACGAGCGCATTGCGACTGAGCTACTTCTCCACATTCGGCCTTTCGGGCGGGTCGAAATACACAGGACTAGCACTCGACAACAATAGTCTAGTGCTCGTGTTCGTATTTCTATTCGAAGGTGCTTTTCCCCAGAGCACTTTTGCTGTCGTGCTCTACGCCTGTTGTCTTGGGCTCGCTGCGCTGAACGTCTCTCAAATTAAAACGCCGAAACTGTCTGGAAATCCTGTCAACGTAATCATTCTCGCCATGTACACGCTCGGGTTAACCGGGGTCTATGGCTGGAAACTTTTGTAGAGCGTGACGAGGTCAGCCAGTCAAAACCACGAAAGAACACCCAAAATCGGGAGCGAGGCAACTCAATGCTTGTTTACACAGTAGGTACATTCGATTTATTGCACGTAGGGCATCTCGCGCTGCTTGAGAAATGCAGAACGTTAGGTGATGTCGTAGTGGTCGGTGTCGCGTCTGACAGCGTAGTGAATTCATACAAGCCCAATGTCCCGGTTATTCCCCTCGATCAACGCGAGGAAATGCTCAAGTCTTTACGCTGCGTCGATTCTGTTCGTCCCTACTATGAGCTTGAATATGTTTCAGCTTGCAGGGAACTAGATGTCGATATCTTTGTAGTTGGCGAAGATTGGGGAAACAAGCCTCACAATGTCGCTGTGGAGTCTTATCTGAAAGCGGAAGGCAAAAGGATTGTTCAAGTTTTCTACAATCCCCGGACTTCATCCACAACGATAAAAAAGAATGTCGTCGCTCAAACTCGTATGCACCCTGTGCCAACGATCTTGAGGGCGCGTCCTATTGCGCCGGCTCCGAGCCTTGATGTCAGGAATGCTTTAAGGTGATGAGTAGCCAGTATTGGACCGAAAGCCGGTCGTTGCGCTGCGCGACGCGATTTCGGATTGGATCCCGTCACGGGCTCCCCGTAGGGATTTGACATAACGCCCAGGCTCGGACGTTGTGCCAGAACCCAGCTTGAATGTCCTATCCCCTCTCATGCCCCAAGAGAACTACCAGGGACTCATCCCCCAGGAGACCTTCGATCGAAACGGCGAGGAGTTTGCTCGGTCGCGACGTCGCATGGAGTTTCGGAGAGGATGGCCCCGACTACGCCAAGTTGGGCAAGCAGGCGGCTTCGTTGAGGAACTGGTACTCCTGAAGCCAGGGCCCCGCGTCCTGGGACCGACCGATCACTCCTGGGTAGCGAACGGACCGAGACCTCTCGACCGCAGTTCTTCGGTCATGAGACGCTGGAACTCTTTATTCTTGAAGAGCACCAGTTCGATCATGCCTCCATAGCCCGGAGCGGGTGAGTATGCCCCGCTCGCGGCTTGATTGACATATCTCTACTTACCGGTGGTGCAGAAAACGCAGCTTGAAATGACTATCCACTTCGGCGTACGAATAGGAATTTAAAAGGCCCATTCTAGACCCTTGGACATGTAGGGTACAGGCTAAAGAGGGGGACACAGGGGCTCTTGAGAGCGGGCCGGCGTCCGTCGGGCTAGAATTATCTACAACCCACATTTTGAGAGGCTCAAAGAACATTCATGCTGAACACACCGGTCCTGAGCGACGAGCAAATTGA
>Ga0310120_10001674_pt1 | contig 16637 bp, 14 predicted proteins | sample CB27_AW_983_MG_FD_203506 | JGI IMG/M metagenome (GOLD analysis project Ga0310120, IMG submission 203506) | Marine microbial communities from Western Arctic Ocean, Canada - CB27_AW_983 | ecosystem: Environmental > Aquatic > Marine > Oceanic | place: Canada: Western Arctic Ocean | collected...
GAAGGCATTTTCGAAAGCGTTGACCGGGATCGCGCAGGAGCCTGGCAAGATCGCGATTCTGGTGGGGGAGGACGACAGCCCGACCCGCAACCGACTGCGCGCCGAGCTCAAGAGCGCCTACCCCGGGGCGAAATTTTTCGGCTACGAAGCGCTGCGCGGCGCAGGCCGACGCACTGCCAACAACGCGGTCTTTGGAAGCGCGGGCGATGACGGGTGCGAAGTGACAGTCGACTTTGAAAAAGCCGACCGGGTCCTCTCCCTCGACTGTGATTTCCTCGGGGTAGATCCGCACGGAAGCGCAGTAGAATTCTCGAAGCGCCGCCAGGGTGGCGGTTCCGACTACAAGCACAACATCGCGGCGGATAAGATGAATCGCCTCTACATGGTCGAGACTGCCTTCAGTTTGACCGGAGGCATGGCCGATCACCGCCTGCGTTCCAAGCCGAGCGAGATCCTGCTGGTGGCGGTTGAGATCGCGCGCAAGATCGAGAATGCGGATCAGCTTTCGGGTGAGGCGAAAAAGGAGCTCAACGGGATCACGAAGAATTTCGAGGTCCTCGACGGAGGCTACTTTTTCGGCGGCAACCTCAAGGATTTCTCTGCTTGGGTGAGCGAATGTGCCACCGACCTGCTGAAGAATGCGGGCAAGTCGCTTGTGCTGGCCGGAAGTCGTCACAACGAAGAATTGCAGCGTCTCGCAATCGCGATGAACAAGGCCCTCGAGGCCTACGGCGCCGACGCTCCGCTCCAGGGAGTGCAGACCGGTCGCGAAGGCTACGGCACGCTTCAGGATTTTCAGGGCTTCGTCGGTTCGGACACCACGGTCTTCCTCCTTGGACCCGCCAACCCCGTCTATGACACGCCGGGTGATGAGTTTGAGAATACGCTCGCGAGTGCCAAGCAAAGCATTCACCTCGGGCTGCGCACGGACGCCACGGCCAATGCCTGCACCTGGCATGTTCCGGCCGCTCACTACCTTGAGAGCTGGAGCGATGCCCGGAGCGCGACCGGAGTGTACTCCCTGGTGCAGCCCATGATTTTGCCTCTCTACGATGGAGTTTCCGAGATCGAGCTCCTCTCTCAGCTGCTCACTTGGAAAGACGTGGACTGGGCCAAGGTCGCGAGTGGAGATGAGAAGGCTCCTCTCCTGATCAGTGGCGAAGGGCCCAAGGGCGCGGCCTCCCCGGCCTACAACGAAGTGCGCACCACCTTCGCCGAAATTGGCGAGGAAGGGGACACCGCTTGGAAGGAAGCTCTGAAAAATGGCTTTCTGGCAGGCAGCGAATACGCCAGCGCCGATCCCGGCGAAGTGGGCGAAGTCACCAAGCCGGCGGAAACAGAGGGCCTCGAAGTGAATTTTTTGGCGGACGCCTCGATCTGGGACGGTCGCTACATCGACAACGGCTGGCTGCAGGAAGCGCCGGATCCAATTTCGAAACTTTCCTGGGACAACGCGGCCCTCGTTTCGCCCAAGACGGCGAAGGAGCTGGGGGTCTACGACGCCATTCAAGAACTCGAGCCGGAGAGCAATTTCCCGATCGTGGGCAAGGTGAAGAATGCGCCCAAGCCCCTCATCGACGAGGGCGGAAATGCCCGGGCTCCGATGGCTGAGATCACGACCTCGGCGGGCCGGATGCAGGTTCCCGTGCTGGTGGCCTTTGGGCACGCCGACGACTGCATTTCGATTGCGGTCGGTTACGGACAGGGTGCATCAGATGGGCGCGATGGGACGGTCGTTGCTCGCGAGAAGGATCCCTTCGCAGTGGTCGGACTGGTCGGGATCAATGCCGGGTTCAACGCCAACGCCATTCGAGGAGAGGGCTTCAGCGCCAAGGTCGAGAAGGTTGAGAAGCTCAAGGCGAAGTATCCAGTCGCACTCGTGCAGGAGCACAACGCGATGAACGGTCGTGCACTTGCGCGCGAGGTTTCCACCAACGAAGTCAATCACCACGGGCACCCAAGATCCTTCGAGAACCAGGTCAAGAACGTGGCCAAGCAAGGCCCGGTCGACTCCCACGCCCCGGAAAACATCTCCCTCTACAAGCGCAAGGGTTCGGCTTGGGAAGATGATGAGGACAAGCAGGCCGATCTCATCAGTGACAAGATTCACCAGTGGGGGATGGCGATTGACCTCAACACCTGTCTGGGTTGTAACGCCTGTCTGGTAGCCTGCCAGGCCGAGAACAACATTCCGATTGTCGGTAAGGAGCAGGTCGCGATGGGTCGCGAAATGCACTGGATCCGGATGGACCGCTACTTCGCCACCCCGACTTATGAGCGCGATAGTCACGGCGACGTTGCGAAGGAGAACGGCACCAAGAACAAGATCAAGGTGCCGGCCTGGGTGTTCGAAAACCCCGAGTTTGTCCCCCAGCCGGTGGCCTGCATGCATTGCGAAAATGCTCCCTGCGAAACAGTGTGCCCCGTGAATGCCACGGTGCATACCGAGGAGGGCCTGAACGCGATGGCCTACAACCGCTGTATCGGCACGCGCTACTGCGCCAACAACTGCCCCTACAAGGCGCGCCGTTTCAACTTTTTCGATTACAACAAGAACAACCCGCTCATCGACCACAACCTCTACAAGGGCCCGTTTGCGGAGGCCAAGGTGGGCGATGCGCCGCACTTGCAGCGCAACCCGAACGTCTCGGTTCGCATGCGCGGGGTGATGGAGAAGTGCACTTACTGTGTGCAACGTCTCGAAAGCGCCAAGATCAAGCAAAAGCAGATCGGCCGCCAGAAGACCCTCAAGGAGGGAGCCCATTCGACCGCGGTGGCCGTGAGCGCAGATGACCTGCGCATCAAGGTGGACTCGGTGCGCACCGCCTGTCAGGACGCCTGTCCGACGCAGGCGATCAGCTTTGGCAATATTCTCGACGTGAAAAAGTCGCAGGTCTGGTGGGCCAAGAATACCGACCACCAGGAGAAGGACGGGAATTACGCTCCCAATCCGCGCAACTACAGCGTCCTGCAATATATCGGCACCGCGCCACGGACCACCTACCTGGCACGCGTGAAAAATCCCAACCAAGCCATGCCCGACGCGAAATATCGTGGGCTTGCCACCATCCACACGGCCTAACCCTGAGAACTCATGGCAGACGCCGCAACCAAGACCACGAGTGAGTCGCCCGCGCCGCGGGAAGTGAAGCTTCCTGTCCTCGAGCGCGAGAAGCTCGTCCTCAACAAACGGTCCTACCGCTGGATCACGGAGCGAGTGTGCGGCGTGGTCGAGAACAAGCAGCCTGCGATCTGGTGGGCCTTGTTCATCCCGGCTGTCATCATGGCGGTGGTCGGGGTGGGGGGCGCCCTCATCTACCTCGTCACCACCGGAGTCGGAGTGTGGGGGAACACCAACCGCGTGATGTGGGGATGGCCGATCGTGAACTTCGTGTTCTGGATTGGAATCGGTCACGCCGGAACACTGATCTCGGCGATTCTTTTCCTGACCCGTCAGAATTGGCGGACGTCCATCAACCGCGCGGCGGAGGCCATGACTATATTCGCGGTGATCTGCGCGGGCATCTTCCCGGCCTTCCACGTGGGACGGGTCTGGATGGCCTGGTATCTCGCGCCCATCCCGAACGCGAATGCGATCTGGCAGAACTTCAAGTCGCCGCTGCTCTGGGACGTCTTCGCAGTCTCGACCTACTTCTCCATCTCCCTGGTCTTCTGGTTCCTCGGAATGGTGCCGGACCTCGCGACCATTCGCGACCGGTGCAAGAACGGAGTGAAGAAGATGCTCTACGGTCTCTTTTCTCTCGGATGGCGCGGCAGCAACCGCCACTGGAGCCACTACGAGATGGCTTACCTCCTCCTGGCCGCCCTTTCCACCCCGCTTGTGCTCTCGGTGCACTCGGTGGTGAGTTTCGACTTCGCAACCTCCATCGTGCCCGGTTGGCACACCACGATTTTCCCTCCCTATTTTGTGGCCGGTGCCGTCTTCGGCGGTTTTGCGATGGTGCTCACGATCATGATTCCGGCACGCCTCATTTATGGCCTGCAGGACATGATCACGATGAAGCACATCGACAACATGGCCAAGATCATCCTCCTGACGGGATCGATCGTGGGCTATGCCTACCTGATGGAGCTCTTCGTGGCCTTCTACTCGGGGGCCGAGTATGAAATGAAGGCCTTCACTTACCGCATCACCGGTCCCTACTGGTGGGCCTACGTCTGCATGATGAGCTGCAATGTCCTCTCTCCACAGCTCTTCTGGTTCAAGTGGTGCCGCGAAAACCTCTGGGTCGTGATGGGAGTCTGCATGTGTGTGAACGCCGGCATGTGGTTTGAGCGCTTCGTCATCATCGTGACCACCCTCGCGCGAGACTTCATGCCCGCCAACTGGAAGTATTACAACCAGAGCTGGGTCGACATAGGACTCTTCCTCGGCACGATCGGCTTGTTTCTTTCGCTCTTCCTCCTCTTCCTGCGCTTCCTGCCCTGCATCAATATCGCAGAGGTCAAATGGGCCAAGGAAGAGAGCGACGTGCACCACGACGACAAGAAGGCTCATCCCGATCCGGGAGCGGTCGTGGAGCCCGCTTACCAGCACGAACTTGAGAAAGGAACGGCCGAAGTCTGATGAGTACAACCGTCAAACGCGTCTTCGGCTACCTCGCCGAGTTTGAAAGCGCATCCGCCCTCTACAAGGCGTCTGAAAAAGTGCGCGATGCGGGATTCAGCAAGTGGGATTGCTACACGCCCTATCCAGTCCACGGCTTGGACGATGCGATGGGAATCAAGCGCTCGATTCTTCCCTACTTTGTGTTTTTCGGAGGGCTGACCGGACTCGCGACCGCCTTCTTCCTCGCCTACATCACCCAGGTGGGAATCTACCCCACGGTGGTGCAGGGCAAGCCGGCCAACATCTTCACGGTGCCGGCCTTCTTCCCGATCATGTTTGAGCTCACCGTGCTCTTCTCGGGATTTACCACTTTGTTTGGTTTGTTGGGTCTCTGCCAACTCCCTCGCTGGAACCACCCGCTCTTTGCGAGCCGGCAGTTCCACCGGAGCACTGATGACGGGTTTTTCATCGCGATTGAAGCGCGTGACCCCAAGTTTTCGGCAGAAGGAACGAAGGGCTTCCTCGATGAAATCGGGGGAGCCAATATCGAATTGGTCGAAGACGACGGAAACTAGACTGACGATCCCATGAAGTTTTTCTTCCTCGCCTTTTTCGGAATGATCACCCTTGCCATCGGCATCCTGGGCTTCCGCGGAGATAAATTCAGCCAGACCCCGATCGAGATCTTCCCGGACATGGACCGACAGGATTTCCTGAAGGGGCAAAAGCCCAGCGACTTTTTCCACGATGGCATGGGAGCCCGCCTCCCGGTTGCCGGCACCGTTCCGCATTCCAGTGACGATGGCATTTTTCCGGTCGAGTTCAGCGCGGGCCGCACCGGTCACTACTACTCCGGGGCGATCAACGATTACTTCGCGACCGGCCTTCCCCTCGAGAAGCTCGGGCTGACGGGGGACTCTGCGGCTGAGGAAATGCAGAGCCTTCTGCGCCGCGGGCAAGGACGCTTCGGGATTTATTGCGCCATCTGCCATGGTCATGGAGGTGATGGCACCGGCACGGTCAGTCGCTACATGGCCGCCAAGGTGGCCAACCTGCACGAGGCGCGCTTCGGAGCGGACCAGTATCCGGACGGCAAAGTCTATCACGTCATTACGCACGGGCAGGGACTCATGAGTGGCTATGGTGCCAACATCCCGGTGCGTGATCGCTGGGCCATCGTCGCATACTTGCGTGCCCTGCAGGAGTCGAAGAAGGCTCCTGCCGATGCACCCGCTCCCGCGCCTGAAAACACTGAAACGGCGGGAGGCGCCTCTAACTGATTACCGGCATGGGACACATGGTTACATCGGCAGACATTCCGGTCGACGGCGAGAAGATCGACGGGAACAAGCTTCAACGGATCCGGACCATCTGTGGTGGGATCATGATCGCCGGGATCGCGATCAGTTTTCCGATCCTGATCGCCGGCATGTTCGTGTCGGATAAGGCGCAGGGCTCCTACGCCTATTCCTGGCTCTACGCTTTCTTCTTTTTCACCACCCTTTCGCTGGGCGGTTGCTTCTGGACCCTCCTTCACAACGTCTCCAATTCGGGCTGGGGTGTTTCGGTGCGCCGGGTGATGGAGAATGTGGGCTTCGTCTTTCCGTTCATGATCGTCTTTGCGATCCCGTTCCTCTTCCCGCAGGTGCAAGAGTTCCTCTACGAGTGGATGGCCGGTCATCGCAGCGTTCCGGACAACACGGCTCTTGAGGACCACCTTCACCACACCAATCACCTCCTCTACTTGAAGCGTTGGTTCCTCAACATCCCCTTCTGGTATGTGCGCTTCTTTGGCTACTTTGCCATCCTCGGCCTTGTCATCTATCGGCTGCGCAAACTCTCGATCGATCAGGACAATGATCCGAATCCCGGGATCAAGCGACTCATCCGGGCGCGGCGCGATTCCTCCTGGGGAGTGCCCGTCTTCGCCGTGGTGCTGACCTTCCTCTCCATCGACTTGGTGAAGACTCTCGACTACAAGTGGTTCTCCACCATGTGGGGGGTCTACATCTTCGCGGGCAGCGCGCTCAACTCGATGGCGGTCATCATCCTGGTCACGATCGCCCTGCGTCGCATGGGATACCTGAAGAACGTGGTGGGCCCGGAACATGATCACCTGATGGGCAAGCTCGCCTTCGCCTTCACCGTCTTCTGGGCCTACATCTCCTTCGACCAGTATTTCCTGATCTGGTACGCCAACATCACGGAAGAGACTCGTTACTTCATCCTGCGAAACACCGAAGGATGGAACTACGTCAGTCTCGCGCTGGTCTTTGGTCACTTTGTCGCCCCCTTCCTGCTCTTGATCCGCCAGGACCTGAAGCGCCGGAATGGCTACATGATCATTGTGGCCCTCTACCTCCTTGGCATGCACATGATCGATGTCTACCACATGATCATCCCGGAACGGGGGCCCTCGGTCGGCCTGGTGGTGGACGGCAAACCGGAGCTCTGGCTCAACGGATCGTTCTTCGGCGACATCATCGCCTTTGTGATCGTGGGTGCCGGCTTCCTTTTCTTCCTTCTGCGAAACATCGCTTCGGCTGCGCTCTATCCGAACCGCGATCCGCGCATCCTTGAATCAGCCAACGTGCACAATTGATGGACTCGGCGAAAGACAATCCTCTCAAGCGATTTTCCAACTTCTGGCTGGGGCTGATCATCTTTGCCGCCTTCGGGTTGCTGAGTCTCCTGCTCGGCCTGGGCTTCAAGAAGCCCATCAAGAATGCCTACGATGAGCACAACGCGAATCGGCGTCAGGAAATCAGAATCGAAGTGGATGCCGCTCACGCGGGAGCCAGGGAGGCTGCCGGCAAGAGCTTCGAGAAGGTAGGAGCCACCTTGCTCGCCGCCACCGTGGGTGCAGTGGAGAAGCCTGAGTTCATTCTTCCCGGCTCCGCCTTGGCGAAGGAGAAGGCGGCCGCCGGTAACACGGGCATCGAAGTGCCTGCTGACTTTCCCAAAGTCGCTGCCGACGCTCCGGTGGACCCGGCCATGATGGATGAAGGCAAGGTGCTCTATTCAACCTGTCTTGCCTGCCACGGTCCCGACGCGAACGGAGTTCTCAACCTCGGACCGCCCCTGGCGGGATCAGAATGGGTCGCGGGCCCGGTGGAGAACCTGATTGCGATCCAGTTGCGTGGAATGTTCGGACCGATCGAAGTGAAGGGGACGACCTACACCCCGGTCGCTCCCATGGCGCCGCTGGCCTTCCAGACCGACGATCAAATCGCGGCCGTGCTCACTTATGTCCGCAATAGTTTTGGGAACAAGGCTTCTCCGGTCACTGCCGAGCAGGTCAAAGCGATGCGGGGTGAAGTTGGCAAGCCGATGCTGAACCCGACTCAACTCCTTCCCCTCAAATAACCCAGACGAGCGCTCATCCATGCCTACTGACGACATAGCGTTTCAAAAGGATTCTGAACTCCGGGCCAAGATCGACCGGTCGCTCCGGCATCCCGTGATGTTCTTCTTCGCAAGCGGTGCCACCTGGCTAGCGCTCTCCTTGCTCCTCGGATTCATCTCCTCCGCCAAGGCCCACTCGCCAACCTTCCTCGATGGCTGTGGTTTTCTGAGCTACGGTCGGGTCTATGCAGCCCACCTCAACTTGCTCGTCTATGGATGGGGCTGTCAGGCGGCTTTTGGTCTCGTGATCTGGCTCATGGCCCGCCTTTCCCGCAAGGAGTGCTCCGCAGTCGGGATCATCCTGACCGCCGGTCATGTCTGGAACTTCGGAGTGCTCGTCGGGTTTCTCGGGATCATGGCGGGATATGGCACCGGTAAGCCGTGGATGGAGTTTCCTGTCGCGGTCTGGCCCATTCTCCTGCTGAGTTATTTTTTCATCACGGTTTGGTCCTTTGTGCAGTTCCGCTGCAGTGAGGGTGGGAAGATCTACGTCGCGCAATGGTATCTCGTAGCCGCCCTCTTCTGGTTCCCCTGGATTTTCCTGACCGCTCACCTCTTCGTCTTCGTCTTCAACGGTCACCCGGTGATGGCGGCCGCCGTGAATGCCTGGTTCAAGTATGCCCTCATATTCCTCTTCTTCACTCCGGTGGCGCTCGGGACCGCTTACTACCTGGTTCCCAAAGTGACGGGGCGTCCAATCTACAGTTACGCGCTCGCCCTCTTCGGCTTTTGGGCCCTGGCCGTGATCGGTCCCTGGGCTGGGATGCAGCGACTGGCGGGTGCGCCCCTGCCACAGTTCATGCCCTACCTTGGTGCGGCGGCCACCATCCTCATTTTCATTCCCGCTCTCGCCGTTGGGGTCAACATCATCATGACCATTCGCGGTCACGAAGACGCCGTCTCCGCCAGTCCTTCTCTTCGATTCACCTTGGGCGGGATTGTTTCCTTCCTGACCTTGGGAGTGCTTGGATTGATTCTCAATACTCCGGGAACCTTGAAACTCACCCAGTTCAGCCTGACCGGTTATGGCTACGAGATTCTCGCCATTTACGGCTTCTTCAGCATGTGCGCCTTCGGGGGAATCTACTTTATCGTCCCACGCATCACCCGTCGGGAATGGCTCTCGCGCCGCTTCATCAGCTGGCACTTCTGGCTCACCGTCTATGGCGTGGGCACGGTGGTGGTTTGCTCGATCATGGGCGGACTGTTCCAAGGCCAGGCTCAGGAAGCCTACGCCAGCGCCTGGATGGATGCCGCAACGCGCAGCTACGCCTACAACATCGGCACCACGATTGCCTGGAGCTTCATTCTCTTCGGAAGTATCTTCTTTCTCCTGCATCTCCTCCTTATGTGGGCGCGCCTCGGTCGGCGCAGCCAACACCCGACGCTCTTGAAGGCTGATGATCACCACGAAGCCTCCCCCCACGGGCCCGAAGGGGACCTCGACGAACTCCAATCCGCGGAAGCCTGATCCCCATGTCGTTCAAAGCATTCACGCTCGCATTGATGTTCAGCTTCGGAATTCCGTGGCTCATGATCATCGTGGTTCCGTTTTCCAAAATGCGGCATGTTGAGCCGATCTACTTCACCGAAGAGGCCGATGGGAGAGACGACGTCTACGTCCCGCGCCGCGCCGGACGCATCGCCAATGGTGCGGCGGTCTATGCTGCGAATGGTTGTTACATCTGTCACACCCAGTTGATTCGACCCAGCTTCGCAGGGTCTGAACTTGGGCGCCCCGGATGGGCCGGTTTCAAGGAGCAGGACGATGCGGGCATTCCCGTCGATACCCGTCGCGAAACAACTCCCTTCGACTATGTGGGCGAATCGTTTGCACAGATCGGCCTCATGCGGAACGGTCCCGACCTCAGCAATGTGGGGGGACGGATCGAGCGCTATGTCAAGGAGGACGACGCCGATGCCAAGACCCCGGAAAACTGGCTCTTCCTGCACCTTTACGACCCCCGCAAGAAGGTGAAGGCCTACTGGTCGACCTGTCCCTCCCAGGCACATCTTTTCACCACCAGGAACGTCTACGGCCAAGGAAGCCCGGATGCCGTGCCCGGCTTGAGTGAGGAGGGGGAGGAAGTCCTGCCCACCGACAAGGCGCTCGCCTTGGCGAGTTATCTCCTCTCCATGAAGAAGGATGATGCAGTGCCCTACTCCATCAACTACAGCCGCGACAAGAAGAAGGCCGAATAACCTGAACTGAATTTACCGATGGCCGATTCCAACCAACCTGCCGATTCCAAGCGACCCGATCTCGAGGAGAGCACCAATGTGGCTGAGGCTCACGCTTCTCTCATCGAGGGTGGAGTTGCGCAGGCTCGCGAGAAGCGGATCAAGGAAACCGGAATGGAGCCGGTCTCCCTCTGGGTGATTTTGGCCAGCGCGATCGTGCTTCTGGTCGGCGGCTCCGTGATCGGGGCAGGCGGAAAACTCCTCGCCTACAGTCCACATCCCCAAGGATACATCCGGGCCGATTTTTCGACTGGTGGGAATGATGGGCCGACCAGTGGCCCGATCTATGATGCCCTCTTCAAGCGTGGTCAGAAGCTCTTTGCAAAGTGCAGTGGGTGTCATGGATCCACTGGCGAGGGCAACGCCGGATTTCCTCCCCTGGCGGGCTCTGAGTGGGTGCAGGGAAATACCGAACGCTTTGCCATGATCGTTCTGAATGGCCTGAAGGATCCCATCACGGTGAAGGGCAACACCTATAATGGCAGCATGCCTTCCCAAGCTCCCCTGACTGCGACTGAACTCGCCGCCCTGATGACTTTTGTCCGCAACAATTTTGGCAACGCGATGGGCGACATCGTGACTCCCGAGCAGGCAGCGGGAGCCTTGGAAATCCAGAAGTCGCGTCCCGCTGGTCAGCAGATTACCGCTGATGAACTGAACGCCACCCACGACAAGATGCTGGAAGGCGATCCCATGGATCCCACCACGGTCGTGGATTTTGAGACTCTTGAAACCGTGGAAGACCCCGCAGGAGAAAAATAAACCCTCAACCCTGAACGACGATGAGTGCAGAAGCGGCCGCAGATCACGGTGATCACGATCACCATGACGAACACCACCACGAACTTTCCTTCTTCAAGAAGTACATCTGGTCGACGGATCACAAGGTGATCGGGATTCAGTATGGCATTACGGCCCTGCTCTTCCTCGCCTTTGGGTTCTATCTCATGATGGTGATGCGATGGAGCATCGCCTATCCTGAAGAGCCCCTTCCGAGTTGGATGAGCTGGATTTTCAGTGATGAGTGGAAAGCGCGTTGGCTGCAGGACGGTCGCGTGACGGGGGATACCTACAACATGTTCGGGGCCATGCACGGAACGATCATGGTGTTCCTCGGGATTGTGCCCTTGGGATTTGCCGCCTTCGGAAACTTCGTCACTCCACTCCAGATTGGGGCGATCGACATGGCCTTTCCGCGTCTCAACATGATCAGTTACTGGTGCTATCTTGTCGGTGGCTTGATCATGGTCGGAAGCTTCTTCATGGAGTCCGGCGCGGCCAAGTCCGGATGGACGAACTACTCGCCTCTCGCAAACTTCGCGGATGGGCAAATTGTGAACCAGTTTCTGGCGGGGCAGACCCAGTGGCTGCTGGGCATGGTCTTCCTGATTTCCTCCTCGCTCCTCGGGGCGGTGAACTTCCTGACCACCATCATCAACCTGCGGGCCAAAGGCCTGACTTGGATGCGTCTGCCCTTTTTTGTCTGGGCCATGTTGGTGACCGGATTCCTCCTTCTCCTCGCCTTTCCTCCCCTTGAAGTTGCGGCCTTGATGCAGCTCATGGACCGGACCGTCGGCTCGAGTTTCTTCCTGCCCAGCGGCCTCTACACTTCGGGTGCGGGGATCATCGAAGCTTCTGGGGGTGGTAGTCCGCTCCTCTATCAGCACCTCTTCTGGTTCCTCGGTCACCCCGAGGTGTATGTCCTCCTCCTTCCCGCAATCGCCTGCGTGGCGGAAGTGATTCCAGTCAACACTCGAAAGCCTCTGTGGGGATACAAGCCCATGGTCTGGTCGATTCTCACCCTTGGCTTCCTGAGTTTCGTGGTGTGGGCCCACCACATGTATCTCACCGGCATGGGACCGGTGGTTTCGACCTGGTTCCAGACCACCACCGTTCTCATCTCGGTGCCATCGGTCATTCTACTGACTTCCATGGTGGTCTCGCTCTGGGGCGGCTCCATTCGATTCAATGTGCCCATGCTCTGGGCGTTGGCCTTCCTCCCCATGTTTGGAATTGGGGGGCTTACCGGATTGCCGCTGGCCTTCAACCTGGTCGATCTGCACCTGCACGATACCTACTACGTGATTGGGCACTTCCACTACGTGGTGGCTCCCGGAGTGCTCTTCGGCCTCTTTGCGGGAGTGTATCACTGGTATCCCAAGATCACGGGCCGCCACATGGACACGTTCCTGGGCCACCTCCACTTCTGGCCCTCGCTCATCTTCATGAATATGCTCTTCTTTCCCATGCTGGTGCAGGGAATGGCGGGCTTCCACCGTCGGTGGTACAATGGGGGAGACGCCTATCTCTCCAAGGCTGAGGACGGCGTCAACGTGTTCGGGAACACGGTGGCAGAGTGGATCTACCTCAACCCCATCATGTCCTGGGGCGCCTGGCTGCTCGCCTTGTCGCAGATCCCGTTCATCATCAACTTTATCGCATCCATCTGGGTCGGCAAAAAGATCAAGAACGACAATCCCTACGACGCGACCACCCTCGAATGGGCCACTCCCACGCCTCCACCGCACGGAAATTTCACTTTTGACATCGCGGTCTTCCGCGGTCCTTACGAATACAGCCGCGATGATCACGAAGGAGATTTCTTCCCGCAGTGGGAAGAGCCCAAGAGAGACAAGCCGGCTGAGATCCCCGTCGAAGAACCCGCCCGCTAACGCCACTCCAATCGTAGAATCTCATGGAGATCCCCTATACCGTAACTGCCCGGAAGGATACCGGCCTCTTCAACGCGAAAGTTGGCATCTGGCTCTTCCTCGCTTCCGAAGTGATGCTCTTTGGCGGCCTCTTTTCGGGCTACGTTTTTTTGCGGATTTACGCAGACTATCCTTGGCCTGAGCGCGCCTTGCCGGTGTTGCCTGGTCTCATCAACACCTTCGTCCTGATCGGTTCTTCGGTCACCGTGGTCTTCGCCTGGGCGGCGCTCAAGATGCGACAATGGCGGCGCTTCCAGTTCTTCATGGCCATCACGATTGCCTGCGCGGGAATATTCATGGTCCTCAAGGGCCTCGAGTACAACGCCAAGTGGAATCACCAGGCGGTGCGCATGGATGACTTCACGATCGTCGAAGGGCACACCCACAAGGCGGTGATCGATGAGCATGGCCACTTTCACGAAGTCCATGAAGGAGACGATCCCCATGGCACGCCCTTCAAGGCGAACGCGGTGATCTTCAAGGCCGAGAGGGTGAGCTTCTCACTGGTCCGTGCCCACGAACCCTGGATCGACTCGATGCTTTCCCAAGCCGAAGAGCGCCACTCGAAATTGGGGGCCCAGAAGCAGAAGGGGACGACCGGGATCTTCCTCTATGGAGCTCTCGTGGATTTCGAAGCGGATGCCGACAAGCGCAAGGCCGCCGAGGAAGATATCGTCAAGGAATACCAGACCGCCGAAAAGATCGCGCGGAAGATTGGGGAAAGATCTCTCTACATTCCGGACGGGACGCCGCTGAGCTACGCCTTGCTGAAGAAGGCCCGCGAAATCTTCATCGCGGGGCGCGCCCACAACGCCGAGATCCGGACCGGGATTCTGAGGACCAAGTGGAAGGATGCTCACGCGAATCATCCCGACAAGGGCAACTGGGAGATCGCGGACGAGGCCAAAATTACTCCCGAGGACACCGCCGGACAGATTGTGAAGGTCATCTCCACGCTGGCCTTCGGGATGGATCCTCCGGTTCCGCTGGTACTCAATCGCAGTTGGATCAAGCGGCCCATTCCGGCCAAGGCGAAGCAAGCAGAGCTGCGGGATGACACCACGCTCGCGGGGGCACTGCAGGACAGTCCCCTGGCTCTCGCGGTCGATGCGGTGGATTTCCGCTGGATGGCTCAAAAGGCGATCGAGGCCGACAAGGATCCCATGAAGGTCATTGAGAGCAGCTGGATATTCTCGGACAAGAATGAACACGCCGCCGAGTACAAGAAGCTTTGGAAGATGCACAAGAAGCGCATCGAGAAGCTCGAGGAGCACCTCGTCGAGAAATACAAGAGAGACAAGCTGGGCAATCCCAAGCGCGTTTCCACCGAGACCGAACGCTACCGGATGGGCTGGAAGGATTTGCTGCAATACGCCAAGGCCGGGGAGGAAGGAGTCTCCCCTGGAGAGGAGAAGTTCGATGATCTTCGTCCAAGCATGACGGACGGGTTCACGGGACCGGATCACAAGAACGCGGATGTCAAGAGGCTCCACGCCTTCCCCGAATTGAAGGTTCCCCACGAGAAGGTTGCCATGGCCTCGGCCTTCACCCCCAAGTGGAACACCTACTACGCGATCTACTTCACTCTCACCGGACTGCACGGACTGCACGTGATCGGCGGAGCTCTCGTGTTGGGCTACTATCTTCTCTTCAGTAAGGGGCTCTACCGCCGAAATCCCGAGTGGCTTGCCAACCGGGTGGAAGTGGGCGGTCTCTTCTGGCACTTCGTTGATCTCATCTGGATCTTCCTCTTTCCGATCCTCTACCTCATGTAATCACTGGCCATGGCTGACACACCCGAAGAAATCAAGAAGGAGCAGAAGAAGTATCTGCTCATCGGCCTGATTCTGTTCATCTTCACCATTGTGACGGTGGCAGTGGCCACCGTCCCTGCACTCGATTTTGGCAAACACGGATTCGATGCCTGGGATGCGATCATTGGTCTCTGCATCGCCTCCGTGAAGGCGACGCTCGTGGCTCTGATTTTCATGCACCTCAATCATGAGAAGAAGAGCATCTATCTTTTCATCGTGCTTGGTGTTCTTGGGGGGCTCTCCCTCATCGGGCTGACAGGCTGGGCTTTCATCGATCCCATCGAGTATGGCACCGCCACCGAAGGGACTGGATTTTTTAGCCCGGAGTTGGTAATCGAGGAGGAATAGACCATGTCTCTGCGCGGCTTCCATATCGTATTCGTTGCCCTGACGACCCTCTTGAGTGTCTTCATGGTGGCGTGGGCGATTTTCTGGGCGCCGGCTGACGCAGGATATTTGAAACCCTGCCTTATGATCGTGGGAATTGGCGGGTGCATCGTCTTCCCGATCTACGGCGTCTTCTTTTATCGCAAGGCCAAGAACCTGATCATCTAACAACCGCGATCATGAACCACGAAATGCTGCAACTTGCCTGCGCCACCTGCGCGAAGTCCTTCCAGGAGGGGGGTGGTGATGCTGCAGGGTGGTCGATCCTCTTCCTCCTGGCCGTAATCGTGCCAGTGCTCGGAGCAACCGGGATTTGCATGGTGCGCATCGTGCGGCGCGAACGCGCGGCCCTGGATCCGAAGTACATGGACCAGTAATTCAAATACGTTTTCATACAATGCCAATGATGGATTTACTTTCGGCTGTCTGGGGAACCCCGGAGAACTTCTCGGAACACGGTGGGAGCGTGGATCACCTCATCGAAGTGGTGCATTGGTTCATGCTCGCACTCTTCGTGGGTTGGACCGGCTTCTTCCTGATTGCCTGCTGGGTTTTCTGGCAGCGTCGTCATCCCAAGGCCTCCTATAGCGGGGTTAAGAACCACGTGACCACTCACCTCGAGATCGGAGTGGCCATTTTTGAAGCGGTGCTTCTTCTGGGCTTTGCCTTCCCCTTGTGGGCGGAACGAACCGACCGATTTGAAACGATTCAAGCCCAGGACCCGGTGCGAGTGCGCGTGATTGGATACCAGTTTGGTTGGAATTATCACTATCCCGGGGCGGACGGAAAGTTCGGGCGCATCAACCGCCACCTCGTGAAAAGTGCTGGCGATCCCTGCATCGATCCCGAAGATCCCAACGGCTGGGATGATTTCACCTCCCCCATTCTCAAGGTGCCCGTCAAGGAGCCCTGCATCTTGCAGGTGACTTCCACCGATGTCATTCACGCCTACGCGATTGTTCCCATGCGCATCCAGCAGGATGCCATTCCCGGAACCGACATTCCGATGTGGTTCAAGCCCCTCAAGGAGCTTGAGACCAGTGTGGTGTGTGCCCAGCTTTGTGGCGAAGGTCACGGCGATATGGTGGGCGTGATGGAAGTGATCAGCAGCAATTCGTATTCGTCCTGGTCCAAGGAGCAGAGCGCCGGCGCCCTCGAGCGCAATACGCCCAAGGACGAGCCTGAAGGAGAACCCGTGGCCGCGAAATAGGACGGGGATATTCCCGTTTCCGTCTTGCTTTCGAAGGGCGCTTCCACGTGGTCGGCCACCGGGCGCAAGCTGATTTGTCTGCGTGGGATGGAGCCTTGGCGCTCGCGGAGAGTGCCGTGGCCATCGGTTGGAGGATGAACCCCCTTGGAAGGAGATCGAGAAGGAGGGCATCCGGATCGAGCAGCCGCCATCACCTGGGAGCATTCCGTCTCGCGATCATGGTCACTCCGCGGGCCGAGGGGCCGCTGAATATTTTTCTGAAGCGTAACAACGGGACGAGAGTCAGGATGTTTTCTCAA
>Ga0310120_10001676_pt1 | contig 16617 bp, 12 predicted proteins | sample CB27_AW_983_MG_FD_203506 | JGI IMG/M metagenome (GOLD analysis project Ga0310120, IMG submission 203506) | Marine microbial communities from Western Arctic Ocean, Canada - CB27_AW_983 | ecosystem: Environmental > Aquatic > Marine > Oceanic | place: Canada: Western Arctic Ocean | collected...
TTGTTCTTGGCGATCTTGTTCGAGGGCGTGCGCGGAAACTCGCCCACGTAGGCGACAAAACGCGGAATCTTGAAGCGGGCGAGCCGGCTCTCGCAATGGGTCGCCACCTGATCAGGCGAGAGATCGTCCGCCGTCTTGCCGGGCCGGAGGATGAGATAGGCCTTCACCTCCTCCTTGCGGAGCTTGTCGGGCACCGAGACCACGGCGGCTTCGAGAATGTCGGGGTGTTCTGCGAGCACCCCTTCCACCTCGACCGCGGCGATGTTCTCGCCGCTGCGTTTGATCATGTCTTTCATGCGCCCGACGATCCACACGTACCCGTCCGCATCCATCTGGGCCAGATCGCCGGTACGAAACCAGCGCCCGCGAAAGGCGTTGGCGTTGGCCTCGGGGCGTTTGTAGTAGCCCCAGAGGATCTCGTCCCCGGCGATGCAGAGTTCGCCGGTTTCGCCCCGGAGTTTCTCCTTGCCCTGTTCATCGCAGACCCGAACCTCGCGAAAAGGAGCCGCCAGCCCGCACGTGCCGCTGCCCACCATGTGGGTCGCCGAACTGGGCGTAAAGGTGGCCACGCCGACTTCCGTCATCCCGAAGGCATCGCGCGCCACCGCCCCGAACCGCTCCTCCAAGGCCTGGTGGGTGTCTTCCTTATGGTAGAAGGCGGCGATGATACGCAGATCGTTCTCCGCATCGTCGGGCCGGGCCTCGATCGAGTGATAGACCGGAGGCGTTATGGTGGCCATGTGGATCTTGAACGCTTTGATCCAGCCGACGAATGCCTTGAGGCTGTGCTGGCGCGCGATGAATGCCGTGCCGCTCCCGTAAAGGGCGGTGAGAACCTGGAGCTGGGGATCCAGATAGAAGAGGGGAAACGTGACCAGGATATTGCTCACTTCCAGGCCGTGCCCCCGGCTGGCCACCAGGCTTGCGATCAGCCAGAAACGATGGCTCTGCATGCAGCCCTTGGGGAGCCCGGTGGTTCCGGATGTGTACTGAATGCTAAACAGGTCGGTCTGCACCACAGCGTTGGGCGCCTCGAAGGGCGCCGAGCCGGCATCCACCAGGGCGCGGTAACTGTGTCGCGGCGCGGCGGCGGCGCCCACCACCACAACGTTTTCATCCGCCACCCGGCGCACCTCTTCCGAGATGCCATCGAAGACCGCCGTGAGACTCTCATCGACTATCAGGAATTCGCTGTCCGAATCCGAGACTACGTAGGCGAGTTCACTCGACGTGTAACTAAAATTGACGGGCACCATGACGGCGCCGATCTTGGCGAGAGCAAACCACGAGACCATGAAAGCGGGACCGTTGGGGATCATCAGAGCCACGTGGCTCCCCTTGCGAACCCCGAGGCCGCAGAGGCTACTGGCCAGTCGATCGGACTGCTCGGAGATATCGCGATAGGTGTACTCTTCACCGTGCTGGAAGAAGTGCAGGAATACCTTCTCGGGCTCCCGAGCCGCCGCGTGGTCGAGGAATTGCCCCAGGCTCGGCGCCAGGGCGTGAGATTCAAGTTCTTCGCGGACTCGGGCCCAGTCTTCCAGAACGGATTTCGCCAATTGATTCATAGTTTTCGGCCTTCTCCCAAACCGGCACCCAGCGGGCGGGGAATTACTTCTCGTCCTTGAGGTAGCGACGATTGAGTTCCGAGTGGGTACGGGGCGGGCGCGGAGTCTTGATGTCATCTCCCGCCGAAAAGCAGCGGTCACCCGCCCCGGTCAGGATGCCTACGCGAACCGAGTCGTCGTCGATGAATTCCACCAGGCGATCGTAAAAGGCCTTGTGCATCGCCGGGGTCCACGCATTCACCGGAGGGTTGTCGATGGTGAAGACAGCCACCGTAGATTTCTTTTCGTAACGAAGTCCGCTCGACATGAATTCATCCTCGACAGGGGCCGACTGACCGGCACTCCGACTTGCCGACACCTAACCGCTCGATACAGGGGCGGGATGCCGAACATACCCCAGCAGACAACCCAGGGGGCAATACCAGCCTCACCCATGCACGCTCATACACGTCCATACACGCCCATACACGTCCATAAACGGCCATGCTATGGGCTCGATTCCCTCCCCGACTCCCGGGCGAGACGAAGGCTCCGAACAGCAAACGAAAATCCTCTTCGCTAGGCTGATTTCGTCTCACACACATCGGATCCGCCATGAAAAGCCTCGAAATCGCGGACGAATTCTTGGACCGGGACGCCCTGGGCCTCGCGGAACTCATCAAGCGGGGAGACCTTTCCGCCCTTGAGTTGACAGAGATCATAGTCCGCCGCATCGAGGCCACCGATCCCAGCCTCAACTTCATGACCACCCCGGACTTCGATCGCGCTCGCCTCCGCGCTCGGAACATTTCGTCCGATACCCCCTTTGCCGGGGTGCCGATTCTCATCAAGGACATGATCGATGTCGGCGGGCTGGCCAGGACCGATGGCTCCCGACTGAACGCCCAGAACGTGCCCGAGGCGAACGTCGCCTACATCGACGGGGTCGAAGCCGCCGGGCTCAACATCCTCGGCATGACGAACGTGCCCGAATTCGCCAGCCTCGTGCTGACCGCCAACGAGGTTTTCGGCGCCACCCGGAATCCCTGGGATCTCGACTATTCGGCCTTCACCTCCAGCGGCGGAGCCGCCGCGGCCGTCGCCTGCGGCGCGATCCCCCTGGCCCACGGGACCGACGGCGGCGGGTCGTGCCGGCTGCCGGCTTCGGCCACGGGGCTGCTGGGAATGAAAGCGAGCCGCTTTCGTATGCGCTCGGGGGAAGCCGACGGCGGCCACGACATCGTGAAGACCAACCAGACCCTGAGCCGATCGGTGCGCGACAGCGCCGCCCTGCTCGACTGCACCGAGGACAAGAGCGGTCAGGTCTACGCGCCCCTCGGCCGGCTGCAGGGTCCGGACAAGAGGCGCCTCAAGATCGGATACGCCGACGATATCTCGGGCCCGGTCCCGGTGGAGAGCGATGTCCGCGCAGCCCAAGAAGATGCCGTGATGCTCCTTCAGGCCCTGGGCCATGAGGTGGTTGAGGTGGCCTACCCGATCACCGAGATCGACGCTTTCACCGAGGGCTACCGCGCCTTTTTCGCCGAAAAGACCCGGGCGATCGGGCCCGCGATCACCCAAATGACCGGAAAGAGCGTGCTGGAATCCGGGCTTCTGACTCCGTGGATGGGTTCCTTCGTAGAGGCGGCGGCGGATTTCGACCCCACCGAAATGGCCACGCGCCGAACCTTCCTCGACACCCTCCCCGAGGCTTTCGACCGGGCCCTCGACGGGCTCGACGTATTGCTCTCCCCCGTGAGCCCCGTTGCCTGCCCGCGCCTTGACGAGGCCAGCCCCCAGGACCTTTACAGCCACGAGGCCTTCGTGGCCCTAATGGGGCGACTGAAGTTCACCGGGCCGGTCAATTGGGGAGGCCACCCCGCCATGTCGGTGCCCCTGGGCTGGGACGCGTCACTCCCCATCGGGAGCCATTTCATCGCGGCCCGGGGGAACGACGCCGTTCTCTACGCCCTGGCCTACGAACTCGAGGAAGCGCGCCCCTGGGCCCAGCGCTGGGCCCCGCATTCCCTGATGTCCCGCGAGCGTTAGCAGAAAACCTCGGCCGAGAGGGTCGGCGCGAGCGATCCACCGTTTTCCGGCTCGGGACCCGGCCCGCTCTCAGCCCCGCACCCGCTGTCCTTCGGGATCGTAGAGTGCGCCGCCACCGGCGACCTCCACGGTCACGGGGTATTGGCCGTCGCCGCCCTCGTCGAAATACTCGATCAGGAACTTCTCCCCCACCCGGGCGCGCTCGGCGGGCAGGTAACCCATCGCGAGATGCTTGCCCAGCGACGGGCAATACGAAGTGCTCGTCGTGTACGACCGGCGGCCGTGGGCGTCCACCAGGGTTTCGCCCCGGGTCGGATCGAGAATCGGCGCAACGCCCACCGGGTAGCGGTCGATTTCTCCCGCGACGCGAAGTGTGTCGAGACTGAGCGTGCAGAGCAGCGCCTCGGGGCTCTGCCCGCGCTGGTCGAGGTACACGGCCCGACCGATGAAGTCTTGCTTCTTGACCGCCGAGCGCGCCATCCCGGACTCGTAGGCGTTGTACTCGGTTTCGAGGTCGATGCCCTGGACACGGAACGATTTCTCGAGGCGCCGGCTGCTGGCATAGGTTTCAATTCCCACCGGAACCACCCCGGCCTCGAGAAAGGCTTCGAAGAGAGGGAGACCCACTGCGGGATCGTTGTCGAGGTAGAGCTCCCAGCCAAGCTCGCCCACGTAGGAGATCCGCAGGGCCCAAAGCGAGACTTTGGGGCCGCCGGGCAAGGCCAATTCGACGCGCCGGGCGGCACCGAAGGGAAAGGCGGCCTCGGAAACCGCCGTCGGATCGGCGAACCGCTCCAAGATCCGCCGGGCGTCCGGCCCCCAGAGTCCCAGGGTCGCCAGGTCGTGGGTTCGCACTCGGATCTCGGCATCGAGTCCTTGATCGTCCCGATAGTTCCGGATCCAGATCTGATCTCGGTGACCGTCGGCGCCCCCGGTGATCACCCGGAAACGATTCCCGCCCAGGGGACAGACCGTGAGGTCCGCCCGCACGCCGCCGGTGGGATCAAGAAAGTTGGTGTAGACCACCCGGCCCTCGCGAGGGACACCGCCAATGCGCGCCACCGAAAGGGTTTCGAGCAGCCGTTCCGCATCCGGACCCTCGATATCGAGGATCGCGAAGTGCGAGAGGTTGATCATCCCGGCGCTCTCGCTCATGGCCAAATGCTCGGCGTTGGCAACCTCGTAGGGGACGTGGCGGCGATCCCACTCGTGTTCACGCACGGGGACCTGGGCCATATAGTTCGCGAGTTTCGCCTCGTTGGACGCGTACGCGTAGGCGCGCTCCCAGCCGGCGATCTCGTTGTCGAAATAACCCCCGAGTTCCTTTTCCCGGGCATAAAAAGGACTGTGGAAGACATCGCGCCCAGTGGCCCAGGGCTCCCGGGGATGCACGGGCGGGTTATAGATTTTCTGTGCGTTCTCGAAGCAGCGGCCGCGGATGTACTCGCGCTCTTTCTGGAAGGGATAGAAGCGGTTGATGTCCATGGCGTGAGGATCCATCTGGGGCGAACCCTTCGTGATCCATTCGGCGCAGAGCCGCGCCACGCCCGGACCGTCCTTGACCCAGACGGCTTCGCAAAGCCAAAGGCCCCGGACCTCGGGGCTCTCCCCCACCAGGGAGCCACCGTCCACGGTGACCGAGAGCAGGCCATTGAACGAGGTGCGCTCGTCCCAGCCCAGATCTTCGAAGAGGGGAACAGTTTCGCTGGCCCGGGCCAGGGGCTCGGCGATTTCGTCCAGGGAGAGGTGGTGCATGGAGGGCGAGGTCTTCATCTTTGCGGGATCGCCGATCGCCTCGGCGGCCACCAAGCGCGGGTTCTTCTCCTCGTAATAACCCCACTCGAGCATGCCCCCCTCGGAGCGCCCGGTATCGCGCACATAGGCCGAGTTGCCCTGGTCGCGCATGAGGGGGTGCACCAGAAATTCCCGGGTCCCCTGAATGCTTTCGAGAGGTCCGAAGAAGAGCAGCGGGTGTTCCACGGGCCAGAGCGGCACCCCCACCCCCGCCATCCCCGCCACCGCCGGCCCCCAGATGCCCGAGGTCACGATCACCAGGGGGGCGCGAATCGTTCCCTTTCGGGTGTGCACCCCGCGAATGCGACCGTCCTCTATTTCGAAGCCCGTGGCCGGCGTGTTCGTAAAATTGCGTAGGGCGCCCTTCGTTTCCGCGCGGCTGACCATTTCGAGCACAACGTCCAGGGATCGCGGCACCACGAGCCCGGCCTGGGGATCCCAGAGGGCGCCGCAGATGGAAGACTCATCGAGGAACGGAAACTTCTCCTTCGCCTCCCCTGCCGAGATCAGGCACGCCTGGGTGCCGAAGGCCTTGCCCGAAGCCACCTTCCGCTTGAGTTCTTGCCAACGCTCGTCGTCGCCCACCCGGCAAATTTCCAGGCCCCCTCGCTCGAGAAAGAAACCGTTCTCCTGGTAGAACTCTCGGCTGTAGGCCGTGGTCCAATTGCTCAGCTTGTCGTGCCCCGTATTGAAAATAAAGTCCGAGGCATGGGAGGTGGAACCGATATCCGAAGGGATCGAGCCCGCTTTTTCAAGCCCCACAATTCGGGTCATCCCGAGTTCGGAGAGAAAATAAGCGAGGGAGGCGCCTACGATGCCCCCCACTCCCACGATCACCGCATCGGCCGTTTCGGGAAAGTCCCGTTCGCTCACTAGGAGAAACTCCAATCCGGTATGCCGCAGAATGAGCGACTGGGCCCGAACGAATGGGTCCAAGGAAGGTCGGCACATTTTCGATCGCGAACAAATCTAGAGCAAGCAGTCTGCCTTTGCTGCCCCCGGACTCCGGAGAAATCCGCCGGCAATGCCCCTATCCAACCCTCTGGGCGATACCCTAAGGCCTGGGCAAACCCATGGGATCCGCGCGGCCACCCCAAGGCGCCGCCGCCCCCCACAGCGGATCCCGGGACAGAGTGCGGGCGGAGAGTGGAGTAGCGTGGAGTAGCGATCGGAGTTAGCGAGCGGAGTAGAGAGCGGAGTAGCGAGCGGCTAGAGAGTGAAGTAGAGAGCGGCTAGCGAGTGGAGTAGAGAGCGGAGTAAAGAGCGGAACAAGAACATTTGGGGGAGAACGATTGATGAGCGAAAGCCAAACCGATCTACAGACCGAGGCCTACGGACCCGAGGGCGACTCGTCGAAGCACCGTTCCATAGCGGACCTGAACGCCGACTTGGCAGCGCTGCCCCCGGCGCCCCGAGACCGGGGAAGTCTGGGCCTGATTGTGCGCCGACTTCCCGATGGCCAGCGCGAAACGCCGAAGACCACGCGCCTGACCCGGGAGGAAGGCATACCCGGCGATGGCTGGAGTCGGCGCCCTCCCCGGGACCCCGGGACCCAGTTGACGGTCATGCGCATGGACATCGCCCAAATCATGGCGGGCGGCCAGCCCCTCACCCATTTCGGGGACAACCTCTTCGTCGACCTCGATCTCTCGGCCCAGAACCTGCCCCCGGGAAGTCAAGTCCGGGTCGGGCAGGCGCTGGTTGAAGTCACGCCCCTGCCCCACGACGGCTGCCGGAAATTCAAGGGGCGCTTCGGTCAAGATGCCCTGGTCTTTGTCGCAGCCCCGGCCACGCGACCGGAGAACCGGCGCGGCATTCATTGGAAGATAATCGAACCCGGCGAAGCCGAAATAGGGTCGGTCATCGAGGTCGTTTCCAGGCCCTGAGCAAAGGGGCCCTCCCCTTCACCCCTGCTTGGGCGAGGCTTCGCGAATCAGCCGGTGCCTGAGATTCGTGAAGGCCGCCGTGCCCGCATCGGCACCCACTAGGTGATCCACCGCCTGATCGGGTTGGCCGGGTTGCTGGGTGGCCATGATCCACTCGTCCTGGCGGTTCTGGAAGAGCCTGAAATCCAGTTGCAGCGCAAACCAACTGAGCACCTTCGCGATTCCGGGGATGCGGATCACACTTTGGCGATAGCGGGCGTAGCGCCAGGTATTGGAAGCGTCGATGGGGCAATCGGCCACCACAAAAGCGAAGCCCGGAAATTCCAGCAAGCTGACCGCCGGCGGCTTGTATTCGATACGGAAGCTGAGACCTTTATCCTTATGCTCGTGGCGAAGCTGACCCCGGATTCGAAGGTGGTCATTTGCTTCGCTCACCTCAAAAAACTCGACCCGCTCCCCCGAAATCCGGCCACCGCCGTGGATGAAGGGAAAGTGATGGACATCGAAGTTGCTCTCGAGGGTTCGGACGTAATTGAAGGGCCAGTCGAAGCCGCTCCCCGCTGCGCCCGTCTTCCCGTCGGCAAACTCGTCGAACCAGTGGATCGGCACTGCCTCGGGATCGGCCCGAACACAATCGGCGCCCTGGTGGAATACCCAGAGCAGTCCGTGGGCCTCCCGGGCAGGAAGCATCGCCAGGGCCATTCCCCTCGGAATTCGAGCCTCGCTGCCCTCACAAGGCATGCCGGTGCAGACGCCGTCAGGACCAAACCGAAAACCGTGCCAAGGGCACTGGATCTCGCCGTCGAGGACCTTTCCCCGGCTGGGAGCGGCCCCTCGATGGGGGCAGCGATCCAATGCTGCCCGAAAAGTGCCCGAGCCATCGCGCCAGAGCACGATCTTCCGTCCCAGGCGCTCCAGGCCCATGGGCTTTCCCTTGAGCTTCCGAGCCTCGGCGACCGCATACCACTGGTTGGGAATCATCGGCCGAACTCCTCTCGCCGGAGATAGTCCTGAATTAACTTTCTGGTCACGATTGTCTACAAAAAAACCTTGCCCTAGTTCTTCGCCACCACCGGGACACTGATCAAAGCGAGTACGCCCACGGCGTAGATCCCCATGCCGACCATGAGAACGGCTTGAAAGCCGAAGGTCATCGAGAGCATCGTCGCCAGGATGGAACTCATCACCGAGAAGAACCCGTTCACCGCCCAGCCCCAGGCTATGTATTGCCGGCTGTAGTCACTCAGCGCCGCGACCGCGCCCAGGCCGATGGGCATGAAAGCACCCAGGCACAAACCCAGCGGCGCAATGAAGATGATCGCGGCGAAGATTCTGATCGCAAGGGAATAGCCGATAAAAGTGTCCACCATGGGACCGAGGGCAAACTGTTGCGTCAGCATCAGGACGAAAAGCACACCCAGAAGTATGAGCAGCGAGCGGTTTCGATTGGCCGCGTAGCGTTCCGTCGCAAGGCTCCCTATCCCGGTAAAAACCAGCAAGCTAAAGAGCGTGACGGTGAGCGAATACGTGGGGTAGCCGAGAAAGAGTGTCATCTGCTGCATCAAGCAGACTTCGAAGAACATGAAACCCAGACCGAGCGCCGCGAAGTAGGTTCCCGTCCGCAACTTATGGGGCACCTCTCTCCACACCTCACGAATGGCCACCAGGGGAAGAAGAAGGAACACACCCGCGAAGGCGGCCGCGAAGAGCAGGAGAATCACCATGACCCGTTCGCCCGTCGCGTCCTCGGGATCCCAGATGTAGACGTTGCCGCCCCACTGCTCGCCGAAGGAGTTCTGAAACCGGGTGAAGTGCCAAAAGAACGGTTTGTTGTCGGCCACGGGATGAAGCTGGTACGGATGCCCATCCAGGTACCTCTCCAGCGCGGCCGGGCCGAGATCGATGACCTTACGAACCGGGTGGCTTGAATCCACGGAGAGGGATTGCCCTGCCGCATGCCAGACTTTCGCATCCTTGATGGTCTTCTCGTGTTCCTCAAAGCGCCGAGCGTCCGCGGGCGTAAAGGCCTCGTTTCGGATCAGGATCGTCGCCATGGTGAAGAACTCGGGAACGGTGCTCAAAAGGATGTGCTCGCGGAAGTCGTTCACGCCCCGGGCCTCCAGGGCATCACGGGCGGTGGTCAAATAACGCGCCGTTCGGTTCGGTTTTCCTGCGAAATTGATCTCTCCAAATTGCACCGACAGAATGCCACCGGGCGAAAGATGCTCGAGGGCTACCTGGATCATCTCGGTGGTGTAGAGGTAACTCTCGGAGAGGACGAAAGCGCCAGAACTCGCGGCGTTCATTGCCGAGTAGCTGTCCGGCGCCACAAACCAGATCAGGTCGTATGTTTCTTCGTCACGCTCAAGAAAAGTCCGGCCTTCGTAGTTCACCAGATCGACCTTTTCGTGCATCGCGATCCGGCCCGAGTAATCGGCGAAGTGTTCCTTCAGCAGGGAGTAGGTAATCGGATTGAGTTCCACGCCGCGAATATGCGAAGCGCCGAAATAGAGCGAGGCGAGAATCTCGTGGCCGCCCGCCGCTCCGATAATCAACACCCGGGGATCCTCGTTCACCACCGAATAGGCCGATGAACGGGTGTCGCTGTCGAAGAAGGTCAGCTTCCCATAGTCACCGTCGAAGTGCAGCAACGACGCCCCGAGCATCCCGTCATGATTGAGAAGCAGACGCGGCGGGGGCCCGACCGATCCCGGAGGAGATGCGTCGATGAGATCGACCCGAAAAACCGGGCTCCATTCCGAGTGAACCGTCCGGTTTTCACCCTCGCGCTGGGGCGACATTGTCTTGTTCTCGTCGGGAACGGGATCGGGAAGGATCTGCGAAAAGCCGGATAAGCCAAGTAGTCCAACCGCGACCAAAACCAACGGGGCGAGCAGGACTCGGTACTCCTGGGCGGCGAGTCGAATCCCGGCCAACGCCAGGATCACCCCGGCGAGCACGATGCTGCCCGGCGGCGTGATAAAAATCAGCACCGGCACCGATATCGCGCAGCCAATGGCGGCTCCCATCAGGTCGGCGAAGTAGAGCCGATTGATCCGATCCGGGCGGGCGCCGAAAATCGTCGTGATCATGGTGCCCACAAAAAGGAAGGGCAGGAAAACCGCCAGACACACAGCCGTGAGCTTGACGAGTTCGAAGAAGCTGTCATCCAGACGGCTCGTATTGATCTGAACGCCCGCCACCACGAGGTATCCCACGGGTGCCGCAATCGCGCCCAACAAGCAGAAAAGAGGGATCAGGCGCTCCGCCGACATCGCGCTCAAGCGGCGCGAAACCGTCACGAACACCCCGCCGGCACCGAGACCCAGCATGGAGATCCCGATGATCAGGTAGGTGAAGTAGTAATAGAGCTTGAACGAAAAAATCCGGGTGTAATTGATCTCAAGCAGAATCACTGCGAGCGAAACGAGCAAGATCTCAAGATTTAGGTTCTTGCGGCCCAAGCATTCCCCCCGATACGACCGGCCTGATCACCCATTCGAACTTCGACTTGGCCCCGGCCCCGAGTCCAGACCAACTTCGAGTTCAACCGGCGCCGCATTCTAGCACCGCGAGGGCAGTCGGCCGGGTGTAAAGAAGGGACCCCAGGGCATTCGCGGCACGTGGCGCGCTGCTCCCGGGGTCCGTCGTTCTCGGAGCGAGGCCAACGGGCGCTTCCGCCCATCGGATCGCCTCAACCCATTTGCTCAGCCCATCTGGTAAAAGACGGCCTTGTTGCCGTCGGCGTCTCGGAAATAGCCGCCGTAAAAGCCCGGCATCCGTTCGCCGGGAGGCCCCTCGTCCCTGGCGCCGAGCCCCATGGCCCGGGCATAGAGTTCGTCCACTTTTTCGCGAGAACCCGCCGGAAAAGCGAGCATATTGCCGTTTCCGTGGTCGGGCGCTTTCGTGTCGAACGGCGTACAGACCGCCAGGATCGGTTTATCCATGCTCTCGCCGATAAAGGCGATCCGCCCAATATCCATCAGGACTTTCGCGCCCAGGGGCTCGAGAAGTTCTGACCAGAAGGCCTTGGCCTTCTCCATGTCGGTTGTGCCAATCGTTACGTAGCCAATCATTTTGTCTCTCCTGGTCAGTGGCTCAGCCCATTGATGGGGAGCGCCGTGATAATGAGGGGGGAGGAACCGGGCTTCGAGGCAAGGCCGGATCAGTTCTTACCGTCGACCCGGGCCGTCAGCGCCGAAATGCGCGCCACGATGCTATCCCACAACTGGGGCGGAAGATTGTGCCCCATGCCATCGATGAGCATCAGTTCCGAGCCCGCAATGGCTTCGTGGGTATCGATTCCGCCTTCCACCGGAACCAGGGCATCGGCTTGGCCGTGAATGACCAGCCCAGGCACATCGAGTTTGCGGAGTGCCGGCCCACGATCCCCGTGAGCCATGATGGCGGCCATCTGGCGGGCGCTTCCCACCGGATGGAAGGATCGATCGAAAAGCATTCCCGCCCGCTCACGCAGCACGTCCGGCTCTCCCGGGTAGGCGGGGGAACCGATAATCGCGTCGCTCTTGATAGAGCGCTCGACCACCGCCGCGCGGTCATTGGGCATGGGCTCGGTCAAAACCGCCATGGCCTCGGGGCTGGCCGGAGGCAAATCGGGGTTTCCGGTGGTGGACATGATCGAAGTCAGGCTCCGCACGCGTGCGGGATGCCGGATGGCCAGGGCCTGGGCAATCATGCCTCCCATGGAGGCGCCGCAAATATGCGCGGCGTCGATCCCCAGCGCGTCGATCACAGCAACGGCGTCGTCCGCCATATCGTCCAAGCTGTAGGGCACCTGCATCGGCTCGCCCCGGGCTCCCGCGGCGAAGAGTTCCGCCATGTCGGGGATGCCCAGATCGTCGAGCCAGGTCGAAAGGCCAATATCCCGATTGTCGAAGCGAATCACCCGGTGCCCCTCAGCCGCCAGCTTCTCGCAGAAGCCTTCATCCCAGAGCACCATCTGCGCCCCGAGACCCATGATGAGCAAGAGGGGCTTCCCGGTCTCGGCGCCGAATACATCGTATTCGAATTCAATTGCGTCTCGGGTGGCTCTCGGCATAGGGAACTCCTTGGGTCGTGGATGAGGTTGTGGATGAGGTCGTGGATGAGGTCGTGGATGAGGTCGTGGCTGACGTGACGGCTAAAAGCCTGAAGGGCGAGAGGCTAAGAAATCGGATTCCCCGAGGCAATGCGAGAATCTTCGGCCCAGGAGGCCCCCGGGCGATGGGCCGTGCGGACTCGCCCGGCCGGCATTTTCTCCCCGAACCGATTCATGGCATACTGGACCCCATCGGTCTGAACCCGATCCAGGAGTTCGCATCCCGAGAACCGGGGCAGCCCGTTTGCCCAGCCAAGGAGCACCGTGCTGGCCGAAACCGCAAAGCATTCCGAGCGAACACCCAAGAGCCTCGACTACTCGAGTTTTCAACTCCGAAGCCTGACCCCCCACATGGGCGCCGAAGTTCTGGACCTCGACCTCGCGAAACCCCTGGACGCGCAACAATCCCGGGATCTCGACGATGCTTTTCGCGACTGGAAGGTGCTCGTGTTTCGGGATCAGGCCATTAGCCGCGATCAGCACAAAGCCTTCGGCCGGCACTTCGGCACGCTCCACTCGCATCCCATGCACAAGGTGGGCGCCCGGGGCAAGGATCCCGAAATCCTTCCCGTCATCACCACCCCGGATTCGGCCTACACCGCAGGAGACGGTTGGCATACGGATGTCACCTGTGATCCGATTCCGCCCAAGTGCTCGATCCTGCGGATCGAGGAAACCCCGGAAGGCGGCGGTGGCGACACGCTCTTTGCCAACATGGCCCTGGCCTTCGATCTGCTCTCCGATGCCATGCAGACCTTCCTGTCGGGACTGACCGCCGTGCACGACGGCGCCCTGCCCTACCTGGGCGCGTACAAGACCGAGCCGCCCCCGGGCGGCTACCCAAAATCCGAGCACCCGGTGGTCACTGTCCATCCCGAATCGGGCGAGCGCATCCTGTACATCAACAGCGGATTCACCAGCCACATCAAGGGTCTCACGCCCCAGGAGAGCCGCGGCCTCCTGGCCATGCTCTTCGACCACATCGCCACCACCCCGCGCATCCACTGCCGGGTGCAATGGGCTCCCCACACGGTGACGCTTTGGGACAACCGCTGCACCCAACACCACGCGGTCTGGGACTACTACCCGGAATGCCGACGCGGCGAGCGGGTCTCGGTCCTGGGCGGCGTGGCACCCGCGGGCGCGTAGGCCCGGCGCAACCTCCAAGAATCGATTCGGCGCTGATGTCCGCGTGAGGCGGGTTGCCGAGTGCTAAGAAGGAAAAAACAATGGCGAGCATTCAAGAGATCTGGCGTTACCCGGTCAAGAGCATGGCGGGAGAAAAGCTCGATGCCACCGAGGTCGGCGAGCGAGGCGTCGCCGGCGACCGTGCCTGGGCGATCAGGGACGAAGTGCGCGGCCGGATCAGCGGCGCAAAGAAATTCGCCGGCCTCATGAAGCTCGCCGCCGACTACCCGGCCCCCCCGCCCACCGAGGGCTCGAGCCCGGCCACGATCCACTTCGAAGACGGCAGCAAGGGACAGACCGGAGACGAGTCGATCCACCAACGCCTTTCCGACGCGCTGGACCACGCGGTCACGCTCTGGCCCCTGGTGCCCGTGGGCGACGGAAGCCATTACAAGCGCGGCGCGCCCGATGGCGGCGACATCGAGAAGGAACTCCGAACCGTATTTGCCCGGGAACCCGACGAACCCCTGCCCGATATCAGCGTCTTCCCCCCGGAGTTGATGCAAAACGAATGTCCTCCCGGAACCTATTTCGACGCCTTCCCGCTGCTCGTGCTGACGACAGCGTCCCTGGCAAGCATGCAGGCGAAAAACCCGGAGGCCCGCTTCGATGTCCGCCGCTTTCGCCCCAACCTGCTGATCGACGACCCGGACGCGACGGAAGCCTTTCCCGAGACGGCCTGGGAGGGACGACGCGTCCGGATTGGCTCGGCCACCCTACGGATGGAAATCCTCTGCCCACGCTGCGTGATGGTGACCCGGGGGTTCCAGGAATTGCCCAAGGACCCCAAAATCATGCGCAGCCTCGTGCGCGAGAACGGCGGCAACCTCGGCCTCTACGCCCGGGTGGAAGAAGCCGGGCATATCCATCGCAACGACCCACTGGAGTGGCTCGACTAAGGCGCCTTACAGAAGGTCCCGTACAGAAGGCGCTGCACAGAAAGGCCCTGCTCAAGAGGGGTACAGAGAAAACACCCCAAATACGTTGCTGGTAGGCCTCGGCGCAAAACTGTAAGCTCAACGCTTCGCACTGAATTGGATTCCATAATCGCCAGCGGCAATCGCGATACCCGCCGGCCAACACCGCAAAGCCTGCACCTGGGGCTCGTGTAATAATAGAAGGAAGACTTGACGATGGGTTGGGATTTCTCGACAGAACCGGAGTTCCAGAAGAAGCTTGATTGGGTTGAGAATTTCTGCCGAACCGAAATCGAGCCCCTCGACCTTGTCTTCCCGTACGCGGTGCGGTCGCGAAACCCGAAGATCAAGGCGCTTGTGAAACCCTTGCAAGATGAAGTCAAGGAGCAGGGACTCTGGGCCCTTTTCCTCGACAAGGAATTGGGGGGGCCCGGGTTCGGGCAACTCAAGCTCGGCCTGCTCAACGAGATCCTGGGCCGCTATGGCTCAGCCCCGCAGATTTTTGGAGCCGCTGCGCCGGACACGGGAAACATGGAGATGTTGGCCGCCTATGGGACCGACGAGCAGAAGAAGCGCTGGCTCACGCCCATGCTGAACCAGGAGATCTGGTCCGCGTATTCCATGACTGAACCCCAGGGCGGCTCTGACCCCCGGCTCTTCAAAACCCACGCCGTGCGCGTGGGCGACGAATGGGTGATCCACGGCGAAAAGTGGTTCACCAGTGCCGGCAAAGCGGCCGACATCCTTTTCGTCATGTGCACCAACGGCATGTTCGTCGTGCCGCGCGATGCCCCGGGCGTAGAGATCATGCCCGAGCCGCGGACCCACAACCACATCAAGTACAACGATGTCCACGTTCCCCTGGATCACCTTCTTGGCCCCGAGGACGGAGCCCGGGTGCTCGCCCAGCGCAGGCTCGGGGGCGGCCGGATTCATCATGCCATGCGCACTATTTCCCAATGCAAACTGGCCCTTGACATGATGTGCGAGCGGGCGCTCAGCCGGGAATCCCACGGCAAAATCATCAGCGAACATCAGATGGTCCAAGAAAAAATCGCCGACTCCTATGCGGCCATTCAGATGCTTCGCCTCTACGTGCTCGAGACCGCGTGGAAGATCGACAACTCGAGCATCCGCGAAACCCGAACGGATATCGCGGCGGTCAAGTACAGCATGGCCAAGGTACTCCGCGAGGTGTCCTTCAATTCCCTGCATATAATGGGATCCCTGGGAACCACGAACCTGACGCCCATCCAGGCCATGTACGCTGGCGCCCCCACGATGGGAATCGCCGATGGAGTCGACGAGGTCCACAAGGCCACCGTCGCCCGGAACGTCCTGAGCGGCTACGAGCCCCACGAAGGTTTTTGGCCCACCGAATACATCCCAGCGAAGCGTGAAAAGGCTCGGAGCAAATTCGAGCCCCTCTTCGAGAAGGATCCCGATCTAAGGAAAATCGCCGACGGTTACGCGGAGTACATTGCCCGCCGGGGTTAGGCCAATGCCAATAGAAGGCAGCTCAACTCGGCCGACCCAAGCCCGACGCTCAGCGCTCCCAATGTTCCCCGGACTCGCAAGTGATTACGCCCTTGAGGCGAATCAACTCGTAATCGGCGTGCGCCGGGCAGTTCTTGCTGAGGCTTGCGGGGCCCGAACTACCCGCCTGGTCGCGTCGGCAGGATTCCGTCAAAAACTCGCGGATGGCGCGTTCGCAGTTCGATTCACAACCGACGCCCCCGGTGAGAACCAGCACTAGAACGAAAGCCTTGATCGATCGCTGCATTGATCGCCTTGTTGAACGCCCTGTTGATAGCCCCGTTGATGGCCCTGTTGATAGCCGCATTAACAGCCCCATTAATAGCCCCATTGATACCCCCATTGCTCGCCCCATCATTGCTCGCCCCATGAGTTCTTCTCTCCTTCGGGGCCGGGCCTCTCAGGGACGCGCCCCTCGCCCCGTTCAACGATATAGCGCCCTGTCCCCTTTCCTGCCCTCGGGCGCCTCGCCGCCCCTTCCCGGGCACCCGGTGCCAGCCCGCGGTGAGCGTGTTACCCGTTGGTACTTAGCCCGGGAATCAAAACCGCGCGAATTCCTGACAGGGAGGCCCCATGGCCCAGGTAAACGGTGGCGTGATCGC
>Ga0310120_10001677_pt1 | contig 16616 bp, 17 predicted proteins | sample CB27_AW_983_MG_FD_203506 | JGI IMG/M metagenome (GOLD analysis project Ga0310120, IMG submission 203506) | Marine microbial communities from Western Arctic Ocean, Canada - CB27_AW_983 | ecosystem: Environmental > Aquatic > Marine > Oceanic | place: Canada: Western Arctic Ocean | collected...
GTGGCAGCGACTCTGGATTCCCTATCAACCTGAGGCACGCTGCACTCTAAGGGGCCCGGCCGCCGATTCGCAACGTGTTTTCCCCCGTGCAACAGGACGGCTGGAAATTCCCGTTGCATGCCCCCCCACCATCCCCCTAAAACCGCGCCGGATTCCGTATGCACAAACCTACTCTGCTTGTTCTCGCCGCCGGCTTGGGGAGCCGTTATGGTGGGCTGAAACAGATCGACCCGATGGGGCCCCACGGCGAGACCATTCTGGACTACTCGCTTTACGATGCCATTCGCTGCGGTTTTGAGAGGGTGGTCTTTGTGATTAGGGAGGAATTTGCGGAGACCTTCCAGGCGAGCGTCGGGGCCCGGTTCAAGGATCGGATCGAAGTTGCCTATGCCTTCCAGCGTCTGGACGACCTTCCGGCGGGCTTTCCGGCTCCGGAGGAACGAACAAAGCCGTGGGGCACCGCGCATGCTGTTTATTCTGCCCGTCATGAAGTGCGCGAACCCTTCGTCGCCATTAATGCCGACGATTTTTACGGTCGGAACGCTTACGCCCAGGCAGCCACCTTCCTCGCCGATACGATGCCTGATTCCAGTTGTTATTGTCTGGTGGGGTACCATTTGAACAACACCCTTTCGGAACATGGCGGAGTGAATCGTGGAGTGACTTCCCACGCAGACGGACTCCTGAAGGATGTGGAGGAAATCGTAGGGATCACACGCCGGGAGGACGGCCGGGTGCTGGGATCTGCGGCGGACGGATCGGAGCACGAACTCGTAGAGGACGTTCTGGTCTCGATGAACTTCTGGGGCTTTACCCCGGTTTTCTTCACTCAACTTGAAGCGAATCTTCGATCCTTCCTGGAAACCTGCGACGATCCCGCCACGGGAGAGTGCCATATCCCGACCGTGGTAGATCTTCTCCTCAAGAGGGAAGAGGCTTCCTGTCGTGTTCTCGCATCCGGGGGATCATGGTTCGGCGTGACTCACCGGGAGGACAAACCCGTGGTGATGCAGACCATCAGGGAACTGGTGACTGCAGGTGAATATCCCTCCCCTCTCGGCTAGCAATCTCCCGACTACGGCAGGGCTTCCTCTGTATTGGGCGCAGCCTGCAATTCGTCAGGGAATGGCATGCATGACGGGAGGGCGTTGGAGCCTGCTCAGAAAAAACCCCGGACGGGATCGTCCGGGGTTCGAAGAATCTGGAGAGCGCCAGCCCCTACATCTCAAGAAAGGTCGGCACCTTGCCTGGATTCACGCCCGTGCGAGGATTGGCATCGGTCTGGACACCGGTGAAGACGCCGCGCTCTGCCGGAGAACCGAGCGAGGAGATGTCATAAACAATCAGTTCGCGGCCCTTGCCTGCATCGACGGTCTTACGGGCCAGGCGTGTTCCCAGGAGTTGCTCCATCATCTGCACTTCCATGCGGACCGCACTGGGATAGGCTTCATAGATTGCCGTCATCGGATGATGGTATTCCTCGATCCGCAGTCCATCCCTTGCTTCGTAGGTGCACTTGCTGAAGCATCCTTCCGAATCCCGCAACTCGGCGAGTTTGGTTGCCTTTTCAGAGAGGGAAGCGGTCCCCCTCATCATCTCACTCCAACGCTGGCGCTGGTCTTCAAAGTGGTGGAACAGCATCTTCTCCGGCGCGGATTCACCGTAGAGCTGTTTCACTCCCTGCAGAAGGTTAAGAGTGAGCGACGCGCCGGCCTGGGGGAAAAGGTCGTCGCAGGCGTCGGTCAGCCGATACAGTTTTTCGGGACGACCTACCTGCGTACGAGGAACCCGCCACGTTTTAAGGTAACCCTTCTTCTCAAGGTTGACGCAGTGTTGCTTGACCCCCATATAGCTCATTTTGAGCTCTTTCGCCAATTCGGAGACGGCCATTCCGTCCGATCGTTTCAGCGTTTCAAGGATCTCGGCGTATGTTGGGCGTGCAATATCACGCAGTGCTTGTGAAAACATGTGTTAAGACTCTATCCTCCTATAGTTAAGATGGCTTAAACGTAAAGTTTTCCGTTTTTTTGTCAACCGACTTTTGACAAGACCCGTTTCTCCCCTAAATTCGGCCCCTCTGATGGCCTCCTTTGACTACGATACGGAAGTCAGATTCAGTTCCGCAGCTCCGGGATACTGGTCTGCCCGGGATGTCTCTCCCGCCCAGTGGGCTGACTACCGCTGGCAGCTCAAGAACCGGGTGCAGAGACTGGACCGGATGGAGGAGCACCTGACGCTCAGCGAGGAAGAACGTTCGGGAATCCTGCTCACCGGAACCAAACTGGCTTCTGCGGTCACCCCCCACTATTTCAACCTGATAGAGGCAGACAACCCCGGTTGCCCCATCCGCCGGCAGATTATCCCCCGGGTCGAGGAAACCTTTACTGACCCTCACGAGATGACTGATCCCTGTGGGGAGGACAGCAACATGCCCGTTCCGGGACTGGTTCACCGCTATCCGGATCGAGTCCTCTTCCTGGTCACCGACCGTTGTGCTTCCTACTGTCGTTACTGCACCCGCTCGAGGGTGGTTTCGGGAGTGGGCGAGCAACATCTGGAGACGCAGTGGGAGGCAGCCTTCGACTACCTGGAGAACACCCCGAAGGTCCGTGATGTTCTTCTCTCCGGAGGGGATCCCCTGCTCCTCTCCGACGCCAAACTTGAACGCATCCTGTCCCGTTTGCGCCGCATCGAGCACATCCAGTTTGTACGAATCGGAACCCGGATGCCGGTCTTTCTTCCCCAGCGCGTCACTCCGGAACTCTGCGAAATCCTGAGCCGGCATCATCCCCTCTTCATTTCGATCCACTGTAACCATCCGCGCGAGTTGACTACTGAGGTCCGGGAGGGCCTTGAACGTCTGGCCGATGCGGGAATCCCGCTGGGAAATCAATCTGTTCTCCTCAGGGGAGTGAACGACAGTGTGGAGGTCCAAAGGGCGCTGGTTCACAAGCTCCTTCTGTGCCGGGTGAAACCCTACTACCTGTACCAGTGTGATCTCATCAAAGGATCTGCCCATCTCCGCACCCCGATTCAAACTGGTCTCCAAATCATAGAGGGATTGCGCGGTCATACCACCGGTTACGCCATCCCCCAGTTCGTGATCGATGCGCCCGGCGGAGGCGGGAAGATTCCCCTCAATCCGGACTACGTGGTCCGTAGTGATGAACGAAATACTCTCCTGCGTAATTACGAGGGAAAGGAGTTCCTTTACCCGGAAGCGCAGGAACTCGGCTCGTTCCTGATGTAGCGCCCCCGGTATGTAGCCCGGGAGTCACCTCGTCGATACCTGCCGAAGGGCGGTATTTTGCCTTTCCAAACTATCCGGATGAGCTATCATCCCAATTCCACGAATCGGTTCACCCTACCTGTGAGTGATTTTGCCAAAGCCAAGATTGTCTTCGCCCTTGCCCTGGTAGCAGTCCTGTTTGCGATCCATTCGGTGGTAAGGGACTTCGAAAACGCTGGTTTCTCCTTCTTCGGGACCGTCCTGCAGTTCCGGATGATTTACTTCCTCATGCTCGGTCTGCTGGGTTGCGTGATCTACTTTTACGCGATCGACTTTATCACCGACAATCCCCTCGGTCTCGCGCATCGGGCGGGAAACCTCTTTTACGCGATGGCCCTGCTCTTCCCGCCGGTCTTCGCCATCGTGGCGCTCTCTATCAAGGTGGCCGAAGGCGTGGTCTGGATTTCGAGTTCTCCTCTCGCAGGCGAGATCTCCAAGCTGGCCATCGCCTCCATAGCTGCCGGGGCAGGTCTTCTCATTGCCAAGCTGGCATCTGCTCACATGAATCGCAGAGACCGGGCGGACAATGTGGATCGGCTTGCTTGCCAGTCCAAGGCACACCTTCAACGTGCGGAGGAACTTATGGCGGCCGGGCATTATGACCTGGTGGCTCTCGAGGGCTATCGGTGCATTGAAAGCGTTTTGCAGCGAACCCTCCTGGACGACAACGTTCATGTCTCCAGCACCCGCGCCAATCAGCTTATTCCCATCGCGGCCCGTGTCGGCATCATTCCGGAAAACTACGTGGGAATCTTCCACGAACTTCGCATTGCGCGAAATCGCGCCGTTCACAGTCGCGACGAGTTCACCGGCAAGGACGCGTCCTGGTTCCTCGACGCCACTCGCCGCATGATCAATGCCGTCCGTGCGACACGGCATGAGGAACAGGACGGGAAGTTTGCCGAAGTGGCTTCATCATTCGAGGAAAAAGAGGGACACGATCTGGCGGACCAGCAGGAAGGAGAGCCTGTCCCCATGCCCCAGAACTGATCACCGCAGGGCCAGATAGCAGATGTAGACACCATAAACGGCGAGCAGAATCGCCCCCTCCCCCCGCGCAAGTGTCCGCCGCCTCCAGAGGAAGGGAAAGAGCAGGAAAGTGAGCGCCAGCATTACCCCGAGATCCCAGACCTGCAGGTCAGGCGTGCGCGTCAGGGGAGAAACGGTAGCGGTCAATCCGACCACGCACAGGATATTGAAGATGCAGGAACCCACCGCATTGCCGATAATCATGTCCCCCTGCCTTCGCAGGGCGGCCACGATCGAGGTGGCGAGTTCCGGAAGAGAGGTCCCGAACGCCACCACGGTCAACGCAATCGTAGCCTCGGAGACGCCGAAACTCCGGGCAATGCTGCTGCCACCCAACACCAGGCGGTCTGCTCCGTAGACCAGTGCTCCCATCCCCAGCAGGATGAACCCGACGTCATAGAGCATCCTTCCGTCGCTCTTCGACTGGACGGTTTCCACCTTGTCGTCCGGGAGGGCGTCGCGATCAACGTTCCGAGGTGTCCGTCGGGCTTGCCGCAGGCTGATCAAGGTGTAGGTGATTACTCCCGCAAAGAGCATCAGGCCTTCCCCTCGATCAATTGCGCTATCGCGAAGCAACCACAGGAAGACGGCGGAGATGATCAGCAGGATGGGCATTTCCCGCTTCAAGATCTGCAGGTGCACAAAAATGGGTCGAATTACCGCGCCCACGCCGAGAATGAGGGCAATGTTGCAGATGTTGGATCCGACCACGTTCCCCAGCGCCATGTCCCCCTTGGGCGGATCCTTGAGGTTGGCCTGCAGGCTCACAAGGAGTTCGGGGGCGCTCGTCCCGAAGGCCACCACCGTCAGGCCCACCACGAGGGGCGCTATGCCCATCTTGAGGGAAATCTCCCTCGCTCCCTTTACCAACCATTCACCTCCAAGGTAGAGGAGCATCAGACCAAGCAGGAGCCAGAGAAAGTCGATGAGAACGTGCACTCGGTGGGAGCCTGTCGCATCATCCTCGAAACTCGACTACAAAATCCCGGGCGAATTCCATTTCCCTCCCCCCGGAGACACGCTAACTCCCCGCCATGTCACAGCATAGAATTGCAATCCTTCCCGGTGATGGAATCGGCCCGGAAGTCATGAGAGAGGCCTGCAGGGTGCTTGAGGCAGCTGCGGCGCAATGCGGTTTCACAGTGACCCGCGATGAGTTTCTGGTAGGAGGCGCAGCCCTGGATGCCACCAGCAATACGACGCCCCTGCCGGAGGAGACCCTGAAAGGATGCGAGACCTCCGATGCCATTCTCTTTGGCTCAGTGGGCGGACCCAAGTGGGAGGGTCTGCCTCCCGATATCCAGCCGGAGCGCGGTGCCCTTCTTCCCCTGCGCAAGCATTTCGGACTCTTTGCCAACCTGCGTCCGTGCGTGTGCCACCCCTCACTCATTCAGGCCTCTCCGGTAAAAAACGAACTCATCCCCAACGGATTCAACGTGTTATGCGTGCGCGAACTGACGGGAGGCATCTACTTTGGTTCCCCCAAGGAGCGACGGGAAGAAAATGGGGAGGAAATCGCAATAGATACCATGGTCTATCGCCGCAGTGAAATCGAACGCATTACACATGTCGCCTTTCAGGCTGCACAGGGGCGCAGAAAAAAGATTTGTTCGGTGGACAAGGCCAACGTGCTGCAGAATTCACGACTCTGGCGCGAGACCGTCGAGGAAGTGGCCAAGGGATATCCCGATGTCGAACTCTCCCATTTGTATGTCGATAACGCGGCCATGCAACTCATCCGCTACGCACCCGATTACGACGTCATCGTGACGGGGAATCTCTTTGGCGACATCCTCTCCGACGAGATGGCCATGATCTCAGGGTCCCTTGGGATGCTGCCCAGTGCGAGTCTCGGCGGATCTGGCGAAACCGGTTGCAATTTCGGACTCTACGAACCCAGTGGTGGATCCGCTCCCGACATTGCTGGCCAGGGTATCGCCAATCCCATCGCCCAGATTCTTTCCCTTGCCATGCTCCTTCGCCACTCTCTGGCAGAAACCGCTGCCGCCGACAGCATTGAGGCCGCGGTAGAGAAGGCTATTGGAGACGGATTCCGCACCGGTGATATTTTCAGCGGGTCGGAGGGAGAGAAGCGGGTCAACACCGCCGAAATGGGAGCGGCCATCATGGACAGGCTATAAAAGTTTGTTCCTGTAACCGGTCCCCGCCGTCGAGCTGCTCTTCTCTGATTGATCGTTCCACAGCTCCGGGATTCTCACTGCGGGCCCGGTGATAGGCCCTTATCGCCCGGCGCCATCAGATGGATGCCGTGGAGAGGGGTGAACCGGCCCCAGAGGAGCTTTGTCACGTGATCCCGGTGGCGATTTTGGCGCTACGGCTGGGAAAATACCCGAACCTCGGGAGCCGGGGGCTGTTTTATTAACAAATCTTAAATATCTACTAGCCAAAAATATGACCTCCGGGTATTTTCTATGGCGTCCCCTGCCCTTTTTAAAATCCACTTGTGAGATTGCCATGACTGCTGGAACCGAACACACACACCACCTCAGACTCAAGGAGACTCAGATGAATCTGGGCGCTGACCCCTGCACCTCCTCTGAGAACGAAGACTTTGAGGGGCAGTTGCGGGAGGCGCAACAACAGCTGGAGGTGCTTCAGCACCAACGGGAACAGCTGGAGCGTCAGAAGTGCGAGATGGATGAACTGAACCAGCGGAAAGAGGAATTCATCAACGGTCAGATTGAGCTCACCGAACGTCTCTCCGGATCAGTTACCACGATCGACCGCGAACTCTTCGAACTGCGCCAGGAACTGGAGGATCTCGAGCAGACCAGACAGTCCTTCGCCGCCCATCTGATCCGCATCGAGAAGGTGGAACCCGAAGGCTGGCAACGCGAGTCTTTCGCCACCGAGTTGAGCCGTGCCCTGTGCATGCTGGAACAGGCCGAAGAGGAATTCAACAGCGCGGTGACTCACTTTGCCGGCGGGCGGACCCGCGGAATCTTCGGCAATCCCTCCTCCGGATCCAAGTTGCGAGGTGGAGCCGGAGGTGGTTTCGGGGCCAATTTCCGGTCTGGGTTGGCCTACAACCTTCCCTTGCTCGTGCTGGGCACCCTGGCTCTTCTCATTCTCCTGTACAAGTAATGGGTTTCTTCCGGAACAAGCCGAAGGTCAACTGCCCCCTCAGTTCGCGGGAAGAACAACTGCTCTCCCGCATCAGTGAGCTTGAGGAGTTCATTGAAGGAGCGCCTGATCGTATCCGGCGTGAAATGGAGGAGGAAATCACCACCATGCCCCCGCCTGATGACCTGGCGGACCGCCGCCGTGAACACAAATTCTACTCCCAGCTCAGTCGAGGAGAAATCCGCAATGAGCATCGTTACCAGACCAAGAGCGCCTTTCTCTTTCTCCTGCTCGTCACGGCCATCCTGATGCTCTCGTTCTGGATCTATTCGGTTCTGCAGGCCGTCTAAAGCCTCCCGTGCATGCCAGGGCTTCCAGTTCCTGGTTACATAAACGGTGAACTTTAAACTTTAAACCTGAAGCTTTCTCCCGAACATCCGTGTGTGAGTGAGAGACAAAGTGCGGTCCCGGAAATTGATGTCGGCTATGTAGCCGGTCTGGCCCGACTGGATCTGACCGAGGAGGAAACTGCTCAGTTTCAGAAGCAACTGGGTGATATCCTGGCTTTTGTCGACACCCTCTCCTCCCTTGAAGTGGAAGGGGTGGAACCAACCGCGCACCCCGCTCCGATCCTTGATTGTTTCCGTGAGGATGAGACGGACAAAAGTCTCACTCGCGAGCAGTTCCTGCGCAATGCACCAGACACAGCCATGGATCAGGTGCGAGTTCCCAAGGTGGTGGATTCCTAGTTCTTCATGTCGTGAACCTCGCCAGCACCAGCATTGCCACCCTCCGGCGCATGCTCCTCGCGGGAGAGACGACTCCCCGTGAGATCGTGGAGTCAGTGGGCACTGCCATCTCCGCACAGAATGAGACGATCGGCGGTTACCTCAGTTCCGACTTCGAGAGAGCTCTCGTGGATGCCGAGGCCGCCGACATAGCCAGACCGCTCGGGGGGATTCCCATTGCCCTGAAGGACAATATCAACGTGGAGGATCATCCATGCAGCTGCGCCTCCCGGTTCCTGGAAGGTGGCTATCTCTCGCCATACGATGCTACCGTATCGGCCCGGCTCAAGGAGGCGGGTGCGGTTCTCTATGGGCGAACCAATCTCGATGAGTTCGCGATGGGATCATCGACTGAGAACTCTGCCCTCCAGCAGACCCGGAACCCCCATGATCACGACCGAATTCCCGGCGGGTCTTCTGGTGGCTCCGCAGCAGTGGTGGCTTCGGACATGGCCGTCGCCGCGCTCGGATCGGACACCGGGGGGTCCATCAGGCAGCCCGCCAGTCACTGTGGAGTGGTGGGACTGAAACCGTCCTATGGGCGCGTCTCCCGCTACGGACTGGTGGCCTTTGCCTCCTCTCTTGACCAGATCGGTCCCCTTACCAAGACGGTGGAGGATTCCGCGCTCCTTCTTCAGGCCATCGCGGGCGGAGACAAACGGGATTCAACCTGCCTTGACGTGGAGGTGCCCGACTACACTGCCGGACTCCAGCAGGGTGTGTCCGGGATGAAGCTGGGTGTGCCCCGGGAGTATTTTGCGGACGAGGGGCTTGATCCGGCGGTGCGCGTCCGGATCCAGGAAGCCCTTGGAAAACTTGAAGCAGAGGGCGCGGAGCTGATCGAGATCTCGCTGCCGTCCACCTCATTCGCGGTTGCCACTTACTATATCCTGGCCCCGGCGGAAGCCTCGTCAAACCTCAGCCGCTATGACGGCGTACGCTACGGCAATCGTGTCGACAACGGCGAGGGCGTCATCGCGATGTACCGCGGCAGTCGGGCCAGGGGCTTCGGTCCGGAGGTGAAGAGACGTATTATACTAGGCACCTATGTTCTCAGCTCCGGCTACAGTGGGAAATACTACCTCCGGGCCCAGAAGGCCCGCACCCTCATTCAGCAGGAATACCAGCAGGCTTTCCAGCGGGTGGACGCCCTGGTTGGCCCGGTAAGCCCTACCCCGGCCCGCAGGATCGGTGAGTTCGCCGATACTCCCCTCCAGGACTACCTTGCCGATATCTACACCATCAGTGCAAACCTGGCCGGGATCTGCGGGCTCAGCGTTCCTTGTGGCACGGTGGAACGGGAAGGCCGCGAGTTGCCCGTCGGATTGCAGATTCTTGGCCCTCATCTTGCGGAAGGTGTAATCCTGCGCGTGGGCCGGGCCTGGGAGATGATCCGGGACGCGGAGTGATTTCGGCACTGCTCCCCGTGTCGCTCAAGCCGGATTACTCCACTTTCAATTCCGCAATGGCCCTCATCAACTGGTCAGCAATTCGCTGGTAGGCCTCCCGCGATTTCTCCTTGAGATCCCCGGGGTCAAACTTCACTGGGTCGCCGATGACCACCTGAATGCGATGGGGGCGGAATTTCCCCCCTTTGGGCCATGATTCGTGGGCGCCGAAAATACGCACTGGCTGCACCGGGACACCGCTCCTGGCCACCAGCATACCGATGCCTGCCTTGGCCTCCTGCAACCTGCCATCTGCGCTGCGTGTCCCCTCCGGGAATATCAGGACACGTTCGCCGTCCTTCAGCCTCCGCAGGATGGTTTTCATGCTCCGGAGATCGGCATGTTCACGGTCGATGGGAAAGGCATTGAGCCGCGGATAGAGCCATGCCCCGAACCCCTGGAAGAGGGTTTTTCTCGCCAGAAAGGCAATCGGGGAATTATAGGCACAGGCCACGATGGGTGGATCGAGGTAACTCGTATGATTGGCTGCAACGATAGCGCCGCCCTGGTGGATGCGCTTGTCGCGATTGAGGATTTCGATGCCCCCTCCGGTTAAGGCGAACACCGTTCGAGCCAAGGCCCTGGTCATCCAGTAAAGCGTCCTCATGGCAGGTTCCTTTCTGACTCGCGGTCGAACCAGCCCCGGGCGCCCAGGACCCCGAGGACCGCCTCCACCACTTCCTCAATTACCATTTGAGAGCTGTCAATTACCTCCGCCCCGTCCGGCACCACGAGAGGAGAAGTCTTTCGAGCGCTATCCTGGCGGTCCCGGTCGCCAACCGAGTCCATCTGCCCCTCGGCAGCACGGCGCTGCCGCCGGACCTCCTCGGAGGCCTCGATGTAGATTTTGTAGGGAGTAGCCGGGAAGACGACGGATCCAATGTCACGACCTTCCATCACGAGATCACCGTACTGCAGGAGTTCACGCTGAAGAGCGACCAGAAGATGACGCACTTCGGGAACAGCTGCTACCGCTGAGACTGCTGCGTTCACGTCGTCAGATCGAAGGGCGTTACCGGGATACTCCCCGTCCAACAGGATCTGTGAACCACCATTTTCGACAACGCAGCGGAGTTTGATCGCCTTCACGAGATTGGCCACCGCGATCGGGTCGCACGGATCCACTCCCTGCTGCACTACGGCCAGCGTTACGGCCCGGTACATCTCGCCCGAGTTGACCATGACGAGGTTCAGTCGTTCGGCCAGAACCCTGGCCACCGTGCTCTTGCCGGAGGCGGCCGGGCCATCGATGGCGATGGCGTCAAATGGAAGGTTTGGGGAAGACATGAGGGACGCTATCTCTGTTTGCCGCAAATCTGTTCCAGATCCCTCTCGAAACCCGGATAGGATGTCGCGATGCACTCCGTGTTCTGGATCACGGTCTCTCCTTCGGCGAAGAGCCCGGCTATGGTAAAGGCCATCGCAATCCGATGATCCCCGAAACAGTCAAGAGTTGCCCCACGCAACCTGTTTCCGCCGATCACGCTCATGCCGTCGTCATGCTCGGTCACGTCCGCGCCCATCGCCCGCAGGTTGTCCACCACCGCTCTGATCCGATCGGTTTCCTTGACGCGCAATTCGGCCGCATTGCGAATCGTCATCGTTCCCCCGGCGAGAGCGCCGGCTACAGCCAGAACGGGTATCTCGTCGATGAGATTGGGTATCTCGTTCTCCCGAATCTCCGTTCCGCTGAGCGTGCCGCCTCCCACTTCAAGATTCCCGGCAGGTTCTTCCTTTTCGCCGGGAGTGCGCACCGTGTCCTTGATCCTGGCGCCCATGCGCAGCAGGACGTTGAGTAAAGCCGTGCGGGTGGGATTCAGCCCCACGTTCCTGATGAGAAGTCTTGATTTCCGTTTGGCGGCGGCGGCCACGATCCAGAAGGCGGCACTGGAGATATCTCCGGGGATGTCGACGTCGATCGCCTCCGGAACTTGTCCTCCGTAGATCGTGATTTCGTTTCCGTTCCGCACCGTGCGGACCCGGAACCTGGCGAGCATGCGCTCGGTGTGATCCCTGGTTTCGGCTGGCTGCTCCACCGTGGTCTTGCCCTTGGCAAATAGCCCGGCCAGGAGGATCGCGCTTTTCACCTGTGCACTCGCCATCGGCATGACGTAATGAATTGGTTCAAGGTGCCCTCCATGAAAGACCAGGGGTGCGCAACCCTCGTTCATGCCCATCCCGTCGATGCGTGCCCCCATGCGTTCCAACGGGCGCATGATTCGTCCCATGGGACGGGAAGAGAGGGATTCATCACCAGTGAGGGTGCACCCGAACTCCTGGCCAGCCAGCACCCCTGCCAGGAGGCGCATTCCGGTGCCGGAGTTGCCACAGTCGATGGGTCCGCTCGGAGGGACGAGTTGCATCCGCCTGCCGTGGACAATCACCTCGATTGGTCCATGTTCGTTGGTCTCGAGATAGTCACAATTGACACCGAGACTCTCCATCGCCCGCAGGGTGTTCAGGCAATCCTCGCTGGGGAGGTAATTACGGATGTGGCAAGGGCCATTGGAGAGGCCTGCGATAATGGCGGAGCGGTGCGAAATGCTCTTGTCGCCAGGCACTGTGAGTTCGGCCGAGAAATCTCCTATTGAGCTTACTTGCAATGAGTTGGAATCTCGCATCATTCTATCCCATCGAGGGTTTGACGTCGTGCCTGCCCTTCTTCCAGAACCCTCAGGATCGCCTCTTCATCCCCAGTCGCCAGAGAATCGGCGAGACGGTTGAGGATGGACGCACCCTCTCGCAGAGGTTTCGTAATCTGGTGCCGGTTCTCCACGAGAATCTCGAGCCACATTGCGGGATCGCCTGCTGCAATCCTGCTGGTATCACGTAATCCCTGCCCCGCAAACCTGCCGTCTTTCGGATTCTCAAGAGCAACCAGGGCGCAAACGGAGGAGAGAATGTGGGGCAGATGACTGATGCGTGCTACCAGACGGTCATGCTCACTGGCGCTCATCACGGCCGATCGGGCTCCAAGGCCCGTCCAGAACCCCATCAGTCGCTGCACCTCGTCCTCCGGTTGTTCGTTTTCATTGGTAAGGATGCAGGGAGCTCCGACGAAAAGATCCGCATCAGCAGCTTCGAAGCCGGTGCGCTCGGATCCGGCCATGGGATGGCTTCCGATAAAGGAGACGCTCCGGTCCTTCATGTCCTTGCCGAGAGATTCATGGGGGTGAACCTTGACACTGCCGACATCGGTAATGCAGGCGCCCCCGGCCAAACCGGCCTCAAGTACCCGCCTGCCGAGCCTTTTCAGTGCGCCAACCGGCACGGCGAGGATGACCAACTCCGCATCGTGGACTGCAAGGGAGAGATCATCGGTGACACACTCGAAACCGGTGGCGCGGATTTCTGTCACCCGTTCCGGATTGCGGCCCCAGAGCATGACCGAACAATCCGGGTGGCGCTTGCCGACAGCCAATGCCACCGAACCACCCAATACCCCGGGTCCCAGAACAGCAATGCGGCGAAAATCAGTCACACGAGCGGGGAGCAAACCAAGGCCGGGCCCTTCTGACAAGGCCTAGTGAGTAGCGGCGCCTCAGGGAGGGTTGCTGCCTCAGGGAACCCGGAACTTGTGATCTGGATCTGGATCGTTCGGATCGCGCACCAGAGTCCCCGGAGGAATGGCCCGGACATCGACCGGGTCATTAGTAAAGGGATTAAAAACGAATCCCTCCTTGCCCGGGATGGGCACCGCCACCCGATAATCCTTCCGCGCCGGCGGGTTGGAGGCGGGATCCTGGGGTTCGGGCGAAGGATTGTCACCGGCCTCGCCTTCCCGGGCCTTGTCGCGTGCCTCCCGGACGCCCTCCTGCTCCTCCGAAGTGAGATCGCTGTTCTCGTTCGGACCCGGATACCCACCCCGCGGACCGTTTGGATTTGGCGGATAGGGGTAGTAACAGGAACTCAAAAGGGCGGAGATAAGAGCCAGGGAGAGGAAAATATGCTTGGTTTTCATGCTAAACGGAGATGGACGGAACGGCGGGAAAAACCGCATTTCGTGGTGCCCTCATCATGCTTCAGCTTTTCTGGGAGTCAAGTCGGGGGGCGGGACAATCTAACAGAGTCAAAATGACCCGGGTAGAGCTGCATTCATTGGATTTCCTGACATGAATTGCTGAAAAGTGGTGTTGAAAATCGGGAGCCATTTGACCCCAAGGTATGCAGATGAGGCTACTTCGGGCACCCTTCCAACGGGGATTTGGGCCAATTGTGCGGGGGGTTACGGTCTCTCTCAGCTGCCAGATGCCCCTTCCCTTTCTTCGAAATACAGGGCATGGGGTTCTTGCCAGGCGCTATCTCTCGCTCTCTGGAATCCTTTTCCCCATCAGGAATTTGTGACCATCCCTGGCGAACTGTCCCTGTTGCTAGGGGCAGCCTAAAGCGGTTGCAGTCCACTGGTCCGCGTCTCATGCTGCGGACTCCGCGTTCCCTATGTCCGAACCTCCCATCGTGACCACCGGTGTGATCTGCGAAGTCCTGCCGGGTCGCGTCTTTCGTGTAGAACTGCCAAATGGAAAACTGGTGATCGGCCACCTGCCCGGTCGCCTTGCAAGACTGGGGGAGGAACTCGCCTTGAGCAGTCGTGTCCATCTCGAAATGACTCCCTTTGATTTCGAGAAAGCCCGGATCGTGGGACCTGTTAACCATTGCGATGAGTAGCGAGCGACACTATATCATTGGGACTGCTGGTCATATCGATCATGGGAAGTCGTCTCTTGTGAGGGCCTTGACCGGGACTGATCCCGATCGGCTTCCCGAGGAGCAGAGGCGTGGAGTGACCATTGAACTGGGTTTTGCTCACCTTACCCTGACGGATGATTCGGAGGAAGAAACAGTGTTCGAACTGGGGATCGTGGACGTTCCCGGTCACGCGGATTTCGTTAATAACATGGTGGCGGGTGTGGGAGGAATGGATGTCGCCCTCTTTGTGGTGGCAGCGGACGACGGTTGGATGCCGCAGTCGGAAGAACACCTGCACATCCTGACGTTCCTCGGGGTCCAGCGTTGCGTGGTGGCCCTCACGAAATCCGATCTCGCTGAGGATCTTGACTTCTCCATTGAATTTGTGAGGGACAGCTTGCGGGACACCATTCTCGAGAACTCTCCCATCGTTCCGGTTTCCTCCGTTACGGGCGAGGGCATCGAGCAGTTGCGAACGGCGCTGTGTTCCCAGCTGGTCTCTGCTCCCCCGGTGGCTGATTTTGGCAAGCCTCTCCTGCCGGTGGATCGGGCGTTCTCGGTGAAAGGGATCGGCACCGTGGTCACCGGAACTCTTTCCGGAGGGCCTCTTGGCATGGGTGACGGCTTAACCCTGCAACCGGATGGGCTGGCTGCGCATGTCCGTGCGATCCAGAATCACAGTCAATCGGTGGAGACTGCTCATCCGGGCATGCGCACCGCGCTGAATCTCCCTGAGTTACAGGTCTCCACCAGGGATCGCTCCGGCGTGCGTCGGGGCACCCTCCTGACCGGTGTCGATGCGGGCCCACCGGCGGATACAATCAACATCAGCATGCAGCGCCTGAGCCGGGAAATTCCGGGACAATTGGCCACCAGGCGGGACCTTCCGTCGGGGCGCCGCGTGCGCGTGCACCACGGATCGGGATCCACCGGGGCACGCATCTATTTTATCGAGGGCAGGAGCATCTCCCCCGGCCAGACCATGCTGGCACAACTGCGACTCGATGAACCACGCTTCATGATGGTGGGAGATCATGTCGTCCTTCGCGACTGCTCGGGAGAAGCCACCGTGGGGGGAGCGCTGGTCCTCGACGCCGATGCCAGTCGGCGGCGGTTGCGCAACGAGGAACAGGTGTGTTTCCTGCGGCAGCGAGCGGAGGCCCCGGGCAATCTGTCGGTTCTCCTGACTTCGGCTCTGGAGCGTGACTCCCTGGTTGATCTTGCAGAACTGAAACTGCGCCTGAGGTTTTCTGACGGGGAGATCGACGAGGTCGTAGAGGAGCTTCTGACCGGAGGGGTCGCCTGTGAGGTCGGCAGTCATCTGGCCGCGGCGTCATGGTGGGAGGGGTTGCTCACCCGGGCTTCCAGCCTGGTGGGTGCCTTCCACAGGAAGAACGCCGATCTGCCCGGTCTCCATCTGGAAGATCTCCGGCAAAGCGTTCTGGATGGATTGCCCCATCCGGGTCTCTTTGACCTTGTGGTGCAACACCTTGGAGAGCGAGGTATCATTCAGCGGGGAACCATTCTGGCGGAAGAGGTGTTTACTCCAGCACTTTCCGATGACATCAGGGCTGCCGCCGAGAAGATCGAGCAAGCCTTGCGACGGGAACCACTGAGCCCCCCGGGTCGGGCCGAACTGGCTACCGGATCATCCTCCCAACGCGCCCTCTCCTTCCTCATTCGGAGCGGAACGGCCACTGAGTTGTCCGACAAGGTCATCATCCTGACCGAGACCTATGATCAGGCGTGTGAACAAATCCTGGGCTTCCTCCAGTCGCAGGGTCAGGCCACCGCCAGTGACCTGCGCCAGCATCTTGACACCAGTCGACGGGTCATCATGCCTCTTCTCGAACGAATGGATACGGAAGGGAAAACCCGGCGAAGCGGTGACTACCGCACCGCGGTCTCCTGAATCTGTGAACTAGGGGCCGATCTCCTTCACCCGGTAGAACACCGGTTGACCGTCACGGATTGGATCGCTGTCGGTGAAGTCAGTGGTGGCATGCGCTCCGAGAATATCAAGCAGGTGGCTCCAATGGACGAGGTCTCTTGAACGCTCAATGGCATATTCTCTTCCAAGGCGGGACGAGAAGGTGGCCGTAAAGGAGTTGAACCCTTCCGGACTGATTTCGGTCATCAGATTGACGATCTCAAGGGGAGGCGGAGCGCTACCTGTCACCGTGATGGTGAGGGTGCTGGAGGCTGAGGCTCCCTCGTTGTCGGTGACCGTCCAGTTGGCGACCACTACGAGGGTTTGCCCCTCCTTCAGCGACCCATAGGCGGGGTCCGAGG
>Ga0310120_10001678_pt1 | contig 16608 bp, 19 predicted proteins | sample CB27_AW_983_MG_FD_203506 | JGI IMG/M metagenome (GOLD analysis project Ga0310120, IMG submission 203506) | Marine microbial communities from Western Arctic Ocean, Canada - CB27_AW_983 | ecosystem: Environmental > Aquatic > Marine > Oceanic | place: Canada: Western Arctic Ocean | collected...
AACAATTGACGACGACTCATTTATTCAAGGAATTCAATTCTTGGTCAAAGAAGGAGTTATGAAAATTCCTCCAACTACACAAGGAGTAAGTTCTACCAATGAAATCCCATCTTGGATTAAGAATAATGCAGGATGGTGGGCAGATGGTTCAATTGACGACGACTCATTTATTCAAGGAATTCAATTCTTAGTAAAAGAAGGAATTATGAAGATCTTGCCTGAACAAGCAAGTGATGTAGCTAAATCTGCTACTCAAATGACATCATCTAAAGAATCTAAATCTTCAAGCAGTGACCCTGTTATTGCATCACTAGAAGATGAACTTGAAAAATGTTCTGAAATTCTAAAAGCCTACAAACGACTTGATTGTGAAAAACCACTAAAACAAGAAATCTTAGTTCATACCTACAAAACAGGTGCTGAATTATTTCAAGTTGGAGCAATGAATTATTGGTGGTTTGGAGCAAATTCTGAAGGAAACGGATTTGAAATTAGTCCAACAGGACAACCTATCCTATCTGTTAGAATGCTAGCTGAAAATACTTCTTCAGATATTATGGGTTTAAACTGTACCAGTCCTCAAATCTGTAATTATGATGTATGGGATGGCTCAAAGGCATTCAAGTATGCTGGAATGGATTTCACTAGTGGTCAAATCAATTTGAACCCTGGAACTGCTAAAGAATTCAATATTCTCTTTGGTCCTAACATTGGATATGGTGGAACTACGTTTGAATATGACTCCTCAAAGATTTATGAATTTAGAATCAATGAGTCATTTGGAAGTCTAAATGTTCCTCTAGGCCTAGACCTGCAATAATTTTCCCCTTTTTCTTATTTTATTTTAATATTTACCACTATGCATGGCTAGTGTTATTTTTTTAAATAACAAAAATTAAAAAATATGTTATTGAATCTACTTGCAATTCTTATTCCATTACTTGTTTTGTCGTTTCCTTTGGCATTTGCTGAATCCTCTAATGTTGGAAGCATGTATTGGAAACAAGAAATAATTTCTCCAAACTCATTTGTAGATATTTACGTCCATGATGATGATATGAATAAAAAAGAATATCCTAATTTTGCTGATAAATTTACAATAACTGTTTGGTCTGATTCTTCTCCTGGTGGTCTGGAGATACGAGTTGTAGAGACTGGTGTTTACAGTGGTATTTTCAAAGGAAGTGTTTTCATTGCTGACTCTGGAGACACTGCACGAAATCGTCTAGTGTCTATGCCTGGTGATGTTGTATATGCTAAGTATTTTGATTTTACAACTCCAAATGGTATCTCCTCTGAAATTATTTCAGCTGCAATTGTAAAAATCCCTGGCCAAAATATGGATTCTCTTCTTGATCAAATTGATCCAATGTTTCGTATATCAAAATCAGTTGAAAAAGTCCCATCCTGGATTAAAAATAACGCCGGCTGGTGGGCAGATGGTTCAATTGATGATGACTCATTTATTCAAGGAATTCAGTTTCTAGTTAAAGAAAAAATTATTGAAATCACTCAGTCTAGCTCTTCACAAAAAGATGATAAAATCCCATCATGGGTAAAGAACAATGCTGGATGGTGGGCTAGTGGTCAAATTTCTGAATCTGATTTTTTAAGTGGAATTAATCATCTTGTAAAAACCGGTATTATTTCAGTATCGAACAATTTACCAAAATCTGATTTATCCGTTTTAGAATGTGAATCAATATCATCTACATACAAGAGACTCAATTGTGAAAAAGAAATAAAACAAAATCTTGAATTTACTAAATTTAAAGAATCTGCCATTGGTTACAGCGTGGGTCCCGTAACATACTATTATCCTGGAATTGGTAATTTTGGAAATGAGTTTGAAATTAGTTCTTCTGGACAAGCAATGCTTCGATTAAAAATATTAGTTGAAAATACTGGAACTGATATAATTTCCTTAAAGTGCACTGGACCGGCAATCTGTAATTACGATATATGGGATGGCTCAAAGGCATTCAAGTATGCTGGAATGGATTTTGTTTCTGGCCAAATTAATCTAAAACCTGGAGCTTCTAAAGAATTCAATATGATGTTTGGTCCTAACATTGGATATGGTGGAACTAAGTTTGAATATGATGTTTCTAAAAACTATCAATTTAGAATCAGTGAAGATTTTGGAGATATTTTAATTCCATTAAAACTTGAATAATTTTTTTAAATTTTATAATTTTTGATTATTCGTATACCATCAAATCTTTTTCTTCTAGTAGACTGTGGATTTGGTGAACTGAACGATGAATTTCACTTTCAAGTTTAGCACCAACACAAACCAATTTTCCTGATGCAAAAATCAAAATGACTGTTTTTGGATCAAGCATTCTGTGAATCAAACCTGGGAATTGCTCTGGCTCGTACATGCTTCTTGGCAATGTTCTTGCAGCTTGCTCTAGGTTGACTTTACCTCCAAGGTTAATTGAAGATACAATATTTTGAATTTGAACTACAGCGTCTTTTTTAATTTTAATTTTACCTTTTCTCAATATTTTTACTACATTTGATACTGCAGTCTCTGCTAATTCTTGTGATTTAGCACCTGTACATACCATTTTACCTGAACTAAACAACAAAGTGGCTGTTTTTGGATTTTTAAGTCTGAATACTGCTCCTGGAAATTGTTCTGGATGGTATTCTACATCTGGAAATTTAGTTGTAATATCTATCAAGTCTAATTTTTGATCAATTGTTGCAGATGCTACAACGTTCACTATTGCTATTATTGGTTTTGTTTGTGGCATTTTATCTCATCAAGTCCTCACTATACTTTGGTCTAATCTTAGCCCTTTGTATCTATTCCTTATTGTTACTTCTGTTACGTTTGCAGCTTCTGCTATATCTCTTTGAGTTCTATCTTCACCATTTTTCACACATGACAAGTATAGTGCTGCTGCTGCAAGACCCATTGGATCTTTACCTGCTGACTCTTCGTGCTCTTGTGCTTCTCTTAATACTTTAATTCCATAACGTTTTGTTTTTTCTGATATCTGTAATTTACTTGCAATTTTTGCAACGCACTGTGTAGGATCTACTACTGGCATTTTTAATTCTAATTCTCTATGTAATAATCTGTAACATCTTGCAATATCTTTTTTCTTAATGTTTCCTGCATCTGCAACATCTTTCAATGTTCTTGGAGTTTCTGTATCTCTGCAGGCTGCATATAATGCAGATGCAATTAATGCTGAAATAGAACGACCTTTTACTAGTCCCTTCTCTAATGCTTTTCTGTAAATGTAAGCTGCTTTTTCAATAACTGAATCTGAAAGTGAAAGTTTGTCTTTTAATGTGGCTAGTTCACTTAATGCTTGTCTCAAATTTTTATCTGCTGACGCATTAACTTTACTTCTACTATCCCAAGTTCTAAGACGCTCAATAGTACTTTTCATTGTTGTTGATAATGGTTTTCCAGATGCATCTTTGTTTAATGGATTGATGATGGTTGCAAGTCCTCTATCGTGCATTGTTAATGATGTTGGTGCACCAGTTCGTGTTGGGTCTGCTCCACCTTCTTTTGAAAATGATCTCCATTCAGGTCCTGCATCTTGTAATGTTTCAGAAATTACAAAACCACATTTACCGCAGAATCTTTCTCCTGTAACATTATCTGTTAACATTCCATTTTTTCCACAACGTCCACACATAGTGTCAGTGTTAGCAATTTCTTGAACCAAAATAATACAGCATCTCCCTGTGTTGTTAGTATATAAGCTATATCAAATTCTTATAAAAAATTCACTTTTAGGGTAAAATTATGCTAATTTCTGGCTTTTAGGGTTCTCTCTACTATCCTCCCCTGTTTTGGTCATATTTCACAAATGTTATTACAAAAGTAATTTTACTAGTTTTCATGACTAGTTATGCTGAATTATCTGAAATTTCTTCTTCTGAATGGCTGTCATTGAATCAATTTTTACAAGAATTAAAAAAAATCAACACTCCTTGTATTTCTGTATATTATCCATATGGGAAAGGACAAGATACAATTCAATTATTACAAGAAACAAATCGTTCTGAATCATTTAAAAAAATTGAATCAAAAATTGAAAAAAAAATATTGGAATTAAAAAAGAATCCCGTATCTGTTGGAAAATTTGCTAAAACATTATGTATTTTTGGTTGGATCAAAAATAAAAAAATTGAGATTAAGGTGATTGGGACATCTCAAAAATTACCCTATATCTATATGGAAAATAAAAAACCATACGTCAAACCATTTTCAGATATTTTAAAAACAAATCATAATGTTTTACTGGTAACTGTTGATCAAAAAACTGCAAAAATACAAAAATTCCAAGGCAGTCAAATTATTCAAGAGTCTAAATTAAAAATTGATTTACAAGGAAGACACAAGAAAGGCGGACAAAGTCAAGGTCGATTTTTACGTGCAAGACAAACAAAAATTCATGTCTTTTTCAAAAAGGTTGCAAATAAAGTTAGATTGATGGATGTGGATTCTGAATTGATACTTTTAGGTGGAAATGGTAATGGAAAAACAGAATTTTATGATGAATTAAATTCTGAATTAACTTCTAAATGTAGATTTGTTGATGGTCTATCTTTCACAACTTCAATTAAGGATATTCATGAAATAATTATTCATCATTTGTATGAATATAGAAAAAAACACATGGAAGAATTAATCCAAAAATATGAGAATTTAGTAAAGGATGGATTAACTGCAAAAAGAAATAGTGTTATTTATCGTGCTTTAAAAATGGGTGCTGTTGAAACCTTGATTGTTTCTACAAACTATCATACCAATTCTCAATTTAAAAATATACTAAAGATGCTAGAAATTGCTAAAAAAACATCTTGTAAAATTGAGTTTGCTACTTCTTCAAAAATAATTAAAAAATTAGAAATTGATGACTCTGTATTGGCTATTTTGCGATATAAAATAAAATAATTATTTTTAAGTACTAATAACTTGAATATTGTTTCTTACATTGAATACAAACTTTCATATTTTTAATTAAATTACATGTGCAAATGTTGTGACAATTTTGACATTGTGAAATTATGACTCCTAACATTCAAATTATTTCTTTTTAAATTTTATTAAAATCTAATTATGATTCTAACTAGATAGAACAACATAAAGAAACAATTGATCTAAAATTTTAATTAAAGATACGCATACTATTAGATAATTTTAGAAACACTTTGAATTGTCATTAATCCTATCTGAACAGGTGAATACCATTAACTACTTTTTAACTAAAAATTCTCTCTCTAATTTCTGGAATGTGTTTGTAAATAATGTCCCTAACTCTCATTTGATCTTCTACGGTTGGTGGTTTATCTTGTGCACTTAGTATTGCGCCGCTCATTCCTAATGCCATTCCCATTACTATCCCATAAACAAATTCTTGGGCATTTTCAACTTTGAGAATTTCTTTATTTTCTTTAATTTCTTGTAAATATCCTGGAATCGTAGCTATTGCTCCGTTAATTGTTTGCATGATTATTGCCTCTAGTGGATCTTCACTCATATCTAATTGTAGAAATCATTCTTAATAAATTTGCACCCAAGATTTTTAATCTACTTTTTAAAAAAAAATACATGTCTATATTTTTTACCGCAAATCAGGCAAATGATGCATTACCTGATGTAATTAAAAAATTTGAATATATTTTAGCCACTCAAAACGAGGTTAAAAAAATAGAAAAAGAATTACAACTTTCTATGTCTACAACCAATTCCTTTGAAGAATACGTTGTACTAAAAAAGCAATTAAATTCTGCAATAACAAAATTTTATGGGGCTATTGAAATCTTGGAAAGTACTGGTGTAATGATTAAAAGTATTGAACAGTGTTTACTTGATTTTCCGTCTAAGAGATTTAATGATGAAGTATGTCTTTGCTGGAAGCATGGCGAAACAGAAATTAAATTTTGGCATGAAAAAGATTCTGGTTTTATGGGTAGAAAACCTATTGAAGTTAACGATGAATCTTTAATTTAATTATTAGTTCTTTTTTTGTCTCTACAAATACCACAAAGATATATTTTTTGAAATTTTTCTAATTCTTTGTTGAATTCATGTGTGTTGAAATAATTTTCACTTGATTTCATTCCTCCTGGAACTTGTTTGTTACAATTAACACATTGCATTTTAACATTAAATTTTATTATTTTTTCATCTTTTTTAATTTTCCCAAATATCATGAATAGAATTTAATTTATTTTGATATAAAATATTGTATAGAATACAAACTTATGAATATTATATTAAAAAAACACAGTCATCTACGATGATTTCAGTGTGGCTACGTGTTATTCGAGTTCGATTTCTTCTAGCGTCTATTATTGCAGTTTCTGTAGGTATGGCCATACATTGGTCTCAAAATGGCTCTGTTGATTATCTTGATCTAATTTTGACTTTTGCGGGCGTAATGGCACTTCACGCCAGTGTTGATCTACTAAATGATTATTGGGACTTTAAACGAGGCATTGACACTAAAACAACTCGAACAAAAATGAGTGGTGGAACCGGTGTTTTACCTGAGGGATTACTCAAACCTTCTTCTGTTTATCGTGCAGGTATTGCATTTTTAATAATTGGTTCGTTAATTGGAAGTTATTTTGTTATCACACACGGAATTTTAATTGCAATAATTTTGGGATTTGCCATATTATCTATTTATTTTTATTCAACTAAAATTGTTGATTCTGGTTTAGGTGAATTCTTTGTAGCTGTAAAAGGTTCAATGATTGTTATCGGTACATTTTTTATTCAATCTGGTGATGTAAATATTGAATCCATTCTTGCAGGAATTGTTATCGGTACATTATCTTCGTTAGTTTTGTTTATTGCATCTTTTCCTGATCATGATGCTGATAAATCTAAAGGCCGAAAAACTTTGGTCATTGTGGTTGGAAAGAAAAAAGCAATAAAATTATTCTGGATTTTCCCACTAATCTCATACGTTGTAATTTTAATTGGTGTTTCTGCAAGTTTGTTTCCTGTTTTATCTTTAATCACTTTACTTAGCTTTCCATTAATAATAAAATCTGGATTGGGTTTACAAAAAAACTATGATGCTATTGATGAATTAGTTCCATTCATGTCTTCTACTTTAAAATTTAGTAGAATTACCGGTGTTCTATTCGCTTTGAGTTTCTTACTTTCTCTTCAAACAGACATAAATTTACCACTGTTCTAGACTTATCATGATTTCAGGATTTGCAACCGCTGATGGTACTCAAAAGTTTCTTCAAAATTCAGGCATAGATTCACTTAATTTCAATAAATTTGAAAATATTTTCCTTTCCAATGTTGGAATTGGAACTTACCTTGGTGATCCTGATAATAAAACTGATGAATTAGTAAAAAATGCAGTAAAACAATCTATCTTATCTGGTGTTAATGTCATTGACACTGCAATTAATTATCGTTCACAAAAAGCTGAACGGTCTGTAGGTAAAGCAATATCTGAATTAATTGATGAAAAAAAAATTACTCGTGATCAAATATTCATCAGCAGCAAAAATGGATATCTAACAAATGATGGTGACATTCAAGAGGATTTAATACAGTATGTTATGCGTGAACTTGGAAAACCTGGAATTATCAAGGAAGGTGATATTAATTCTGATTATAATCATTGCATGACCCCTGCATATTTGTCTGATCAATTAGATAGAAGTTTAAAAAATTTGAATTTAGATTGTATTGATTTAATGTATCTGCATAATGGTATTGAATCACAAATTAAAGATATTTCAAAAGAAGAATTTCTAGAAAAATTAAAATCTGTTTTTAAATTATATGAGCAAAAACGTACTGAAGGAAAAATTAAATTTTATGGTATGGCAACTTGGGAATGTTTTAGAGTGACAAAGGAAAACCCTCAGTACCTTTCACTTGAGGATATTGTTGAGATGGCAAAAGAAATTGGCGGTGATAATCACGGATTTAAATTTATACAATTACCATTTAACATGAGTTATGATCAAGCTTTACTTGCAAAAAATCAAACTGTTGAAAACAAAACTGTATCTTTCTTAGAATCTGCTGTCACGCTAGGAATTGGTGTGTTTACCAGCGTTCCATTTATGCAAGGAAGACTGCTATCTCCTGGCACAATGCCTGAATTTAATGACTTAAAACCTTCATTGCGTGCTTTACAGTTTATTCGCTCATCTCCTGGAGTTCTTGCTCCGTTAGTAGGCCAAAAAACATCTGAACATGTTTTAGAAAATTTGGAAATTATGAATATTTTACCAATCACTTCTGATGATTTTTTATCTTTGGTAAAAAAACTCACAACTTAATTTTAATTCTTAATATTTTATAGAAATACAACAAGTAGAACTTTTTTCAATACGTGGAATATGTCTTCTAAGATTTATGATCACATCTCAATTCACAACTCACTTCTATCTGCTTATCCTAAAATCTGATTTACTGGTATGACCAATCAATGGGGCAGATTACTCTCTGTTCCTTAATGTATAAATAGAAATTAACGGTAAAAAAATTCGTGCCAGTTGATCCTGTTTGTGGACTTGAATTTGATGCAGAATTAGGAATAATTCATGATCATGAAGGAAAAACATTTTATTTTTGTTGCAATGGATGTCGTAAAATATTCATTAAAAAACCACGTAAATATAAAAATAATTCTTAGATTGGAAAAGCTCCACACATTCTACAGAATTTTGAATTTTTAACTTCATGTTTACAATACGGGCATGTTTCTTGAGAATTATTATCTACTGGTGAACCAAACGTCTTCTTAAAAATTTCATAGTAATACATTGATTCTCGGCTTCTAATTACCACTCCATCTTCTTTTTCAACTGTTAATTTTCTTTCAACATATGATTCTTCACTAATTATAGATTCAAACAAATTTGTTAATCCTGCTGTTCCAGCTCCTTCCTGCATTGGTGATTTTTCTCTCCATGCAATTTGCTGCGGTATGTATTTTTCAAATGTTTTACGTAAAATCCATTTCCCATATCTTTTTTCATTCTCTTCTTTTACTTTTACATTAGTTGGAATTTGATTGGCCAATTCTATTACGTTTTGATTTAGAAATGGTGATTCTATTTCAATTCCTAATGCTTTTCCAATTTTTTGCGTCGGAAAATGCATTATTGAACACAATCTTTTAATTTCTTTTTCTAATTCTTTTTCTGGTTTATTGATTAGAAAGTTATAACCTGCAAATAATTCATCTGCCCCGTCCCCTGTAATTATTGATTTTTCATTATTTTCTTTTGCCCATTTCATTGCTAAATACATTACAACATTATTGCGAATTTCAATATCGTTAAAATTTTTTAAAATTTTAATTGTGTTCTCAATTGCGTCTAGTATGATCGATGTAGGTACATTGTAGATGGATAACGGAATTTTCATTTCTTTTGAAATCATTTGACAATATGTTAGATCTGTTGAAACAAAGTCTTCAGAAATAATTGCAACACTCCTTGGATTTTTTTCCTTAAGAAAATATGCTATGATTGAACTATCTAGTCCTCCTGATAATGAAATTAAGTTCGATTTACAGGAATTGCAAGATTTTTCTAAAACTTCATATATTTTTTTAGAAATATCTTCCAACACCATTTGTTAATTTTGAAATTAAAATAGCTATGCCTAATGGTGATTTTTATTTTATTATCTACATATTGCAAACTTTAAATTCATATCTGCATCATTGAGAAATAATGTTACTTCCTGCTGAAATTGAATCTAAAACATTAATTCCTGCATTAAGAGCAATTTTGGCTAAAAAATTAGCGCAAGAACATGATATTCGCGAAGATGAAATTTCAAAAATGCTCGGAGTAACGCAGGCTGCAATCAGTAATTATATTCGTGGTACTCGCGGTGATCCGTCTTTAATTGCAAAACTATTACAAGAAAAACAAGTTTCACAATTAATTAATGAACTATGTGATCACCTATCTTCTGATTTAGCTTATACCCCATCCAGTCTTTCTAAATTTATTGGATTGTGTAATTACATTAAATCCAGTTTGTTAATTTGTGAGATACATCATAATCTAGAATCTAACATTGATGAACAAGTCTGTAAAGAATGTGAGAATATGCTTCTAAAAGGTCCTGGTAGCGTTTACTAATTTTTATTTATAATTATTTCAACTGTTGATGTCATATTTCCAATACCTGCTTCTGCAACAGTATCTAATTTGATTTTTTCAATTTTGTAAACGCCTGTAGCCATTGTTCCTGTAATTATATTTGCAACTGCTACTGCGTTAGGAATTGATTGACCTCTTGCTTTCAAAATTATTTCATTTTTAATCATAAGTTTTGCTAACACTTCTGTTGCAGTGAGCATTACTGGATCGTTACCGATGTTTATGACATCCTTCACTTGATTTGATTGTTGATTAATCTCTTCCATGAGCATTGTATATCATTAAACAATTTTTTGTTCTTTTAAGTTTTATCGACGATTGGTTCTTTTATTCAAAATAGTCTATTGGAATATTTTGATAATCACCGTTTGGTAATACTCTTCTAATTGTAATTGGTATTACTCTTTTTTCTAACTCTACCATTGAAATATCTAAAGAAATTCTTGCATCTGCTGGAATTTCAATAAATGGTGGTGCTCCTAATGATAATTGTAATGCTCTTGCTCCCATGATTCTTGCTTTTTCAAATCTTGTTAATGTCGGTGGACCAATTGTAATTTTACCTTTTTCACATGGAATTTCAACTACTTCATGATCTTCTATTTTTTCAATAATTTCTCTTTCTTGTATTTCTGTAATTCTACTTTCAAGTTTTGCTTGTTCTTTTTCTGTTAAAGGCTCTAATGCATTATCCACATTTTTTTCAATTAATTTACGGTAAGTATCTAATGCTTTGTTTAATCCTAAATTTGGATCTGCTTCTGTTTCTATTACTTCAGTTACTGGTGTGGCTAATTCTGGTTCTTCTGGTGTATTTGCTACTTGTGGTTCTTCAGGATTAGACAATTAACCAAATTCACTTAAAACGTTATATAATCTAATCATTTTTAAACTAAACTTGAGTATAAATTCAGTTTCAAGAAAACAACTAATCTTAGACATTGGGGGAAAAGTAAAATTAAATTGTGATCTTAAACGACACTTGTCTCCAAGAACTGTTGGAACTATTATGAGATCTTTACCTTTGGAAGGCAATTCTCATTTGTTGGGAAAAAGTATTGTTTATTTTGAAACTAATGTTGATGCTGGAATTGAGAAAGCAAGATCAGAATTTAAAACCGGAGACATTGCATTTTTACCATCTACTGGAAGTATTTGCTTTTTTGTTGGCAACGTACAATCTGCAAAAACTATGGCACTTATTGGCAAATTTCATGGTGATGTTGCTGAATTAAAGAATGTTAAATCTGGAGATGTTTTGTCTCTTTATGAAGAAACTACTTGATACAAATAATGACCTGAATAACCGCCAACTTTCTTTACTGTACCTTTTACCAATGCTTCTTTTAAGAATGCGTTAGCAGCAGATATTTTGACTCCTGTTTGTCTTGCAAGATCTTGAACTGTAACAACTTTAGAATTTTGAATTACTTTCATTGCTTGTTGTTCATTGAGCATAACTGTAATTTCGGCTTTTCTTACACCGCTGCTTTCACCCTTGTCTTTTTTACCTTTCTTTGAGTCTTTAGCTGGATTTGACTTAGTTACGTTAGTTGTCTTTTTTGTTGCAGCCATAAAAGTAGAAAAAAATTTTCCTATTATAAACGATTAATCGACCAACTTTGGGTTGTTATAATCTGATTTTTTATCTTTTTAATCCTGAATTTTATGATAAATTATCAACATATTTTTTGATTTTTTTTTAGAACAATCTAAAAAATATTTTGTGCTTTTCAAGTATAAATAACATATTGATTATAGTATGCCATGGGTATTGTTTCAAAGGGTGCACCATGTAATGTTGATGGTTGTGATCAGGATGGCGCTCGTTCACTTAATACTACTAAAGTAGAAACTGCTGGCTTACGTGTTAATTCTAAGGGTAAAAAAACAATTCTTTGCAAAGAGCACTACAAAGAGTGGAAAAAAGAATCTAAAGATGACAGAGATCTAGAACGTGCTAGATTTTCTAAGTTTTAATTTTACTTAGTCGGACTTTTAAAATAATCGTCACTTAATTTATCGTACATTTCTCCTATTCTTTTGTAAAGTCTTTTTGGTTTTCTTGATTTTTGATTACTTAGAACATAGAGTGCTAAAATTGGAAATACAATTGTTGCATCTGCATAAACTGTAACTATACCTTCATGTGAGTCTTGAATTTTACCCCAACTCTTTCCCTCTTGTAATGTTGCACCTGACAATCCCCCTGTATCTGGACGTGCATCTGTAATCTGTATGATGTAGTTTTGACCTCCGTCATTTCTTCTTAAAATCTGATCCAACAATGGACCTGTTTGCTGAGCTGTATTTTTTGGAACACCTCCACCCAATTCTAAAATTGCCGATTTTTTTGAATCATATACAATTGCAGCTTGCTCTATTATTTCTCTAACAAAATCTAAATCATACTTTTTATTTTCTAATCTGTGAACTGCTAGATTCAATGCTAATGATGAATCTTTTATTGTAGAAATGTATACTGGAACATCATATTCATATGCTGATACTACGAAACTTTTTTCTGGATGTTTGGCAGTTGCTTTACTTCTTTTACCTAACAAATTACAAAATTCTGCAGTTGTAAATGATTTATCCTGAAAATCATCTGCAAACATTTTTTGAATTATTTGATCCTCTGCTTCTAATGTTTCTTCAAATTTTATGTAGACGTCTCTAATTCTTACAATTTCCTTTTCAAATAATTTCATGTCATCAACATCAAAACTACCCTGCTTTACTGGTAAACCTGATGCAAAATGATCCTCATGGTACACATTTGCACCTGTTGTGACAATCCAATCTACAAACCCTCTCTCAATCAATGTTTTGATAATTCCTCCAAATCCAACTGGTGTCATTGCACCTGATACAGTAAGACAAATTGTTGAATCTTCTTCAATCATTTTAGCATACAATTTTGCAGCCTCACCAAGTTGCCTTCCGTTAAACCCTGTACTTGCAAATACATCCACCAAATCCTCTATTGTCATTTTTGGATCTAATTTTATGTGCGGTATATCTTTGCCATGAAAATGATGTGGATCCATTTTTACTTTGTTTTTTTTACTGTAAATAATACTTTTGTAATTATTTTTTTTATGCATTCAATTATTTTTAATCAAATATTACTTATCTAGGAAAAACCCTGTGTGGTAATATGGATATTATTGACATGCATAACCCTGACCGAGTCAAGAGATATCCTGATTCTGTGAATGTTTTATTATCTACAGGCACCTTCGTTCAAGATGAATTTACTATATCTAAAGTAGAATTACGTCTCTACAATGAACGAATCGATGAAACACTCGGAGTTTATTCCTTAATCACTTCTTTTGTTGAAACTGACAAAGGTTCAGTTGAAATGATTTATGATGAAGGATTTCGTGGAACTGATTCTCTTTCCAGATCTTCATTATTCCTAATTAACAATTTGGGCATATCTGCATTAGTTCTTAGATCTGTTATCTCCCTTCGTGAAAAAATATCCTAACAATAACGCTATTTTGTATTTCACGTAAACATTTAATTCAATTGAGTTTTCTGTTTGAAATTATGAGAATATTACAATTACATTGTGATAGTATAGAATACACACCTACAAAAAAAGAGATCAAAAGTGCAGAAGATATTGAGAACCCTCAAACTCAAAAATTAGAAGAATTAGTGGTTGTTTTTGTAGCTATGGAGGATGGCGATGATTCCAGTGTAGCTCAGGATGCGATCTCTCAAATAAAAAACTCTATGGAAAAAATTGGTTGTAAAAAATTATTACTATACCCTTATGCTCACCTTAGTTCCAATTTAGCAAAACCTTCTGTTGCAATTGCATTGTTAAAAGAAATGGAATCTGGAGCATCTGAATTAGAAGTTTCACATTCACCCTTTGGTTGGACAAAATCTTACAAATTACAAGTTAAAGGCCATCCATTAGCTGAAAGTTCAAAAGTTGTAACAAAAGATTCTAAAAAAACTCCTGCTGATTCTGAATTAACATCTGATGCATTAGAAGGTGAATCTAAAATTCGTTCAATTTGGAAAATAATGACTCCTGATGGAACTCTGTCTAATATTGCTGATTTTAATTTTTCAAAATATCCAAAATTAGAAATCTTAGCAAAATATGAAGCTGCAAAACAACGTCAGGTTGATAAACCTCCGCCACATGTTGCACTAATGAAAAAAATGGGTATTGCTGATTATGAACCTGCTTCTGATTCAGGTAACATGAGATTTTTCCCAAATGGTCGTTTGATTAAATCTCTAATTGAGAGATATGTCACTGACAGAGTCAAAGAATATGGTGGCTATGAAGTTGAAACTCCAATCATGTATGATTCTGAACATCCGAGTATGGTCAGTTATTTCAATCGTTTCCCTGCAAGACAGTACAATATTGATTCTGACGGAAAAAAATTATTTTTAAGATTTGCTGCATGTTTTGGACAATTCCTAATGGCCAATCATTTTCAAATGTCTTTCAAGAACTTACCTTACAAACTCTATGAACTTACTAGATACAGCTTTAGACGTGAACAATCTGGTGAACTTGTAGGGTTAAGACGACTTCGAGCATTCACTATGCCTGATTGTCATGCATTTTGTGCTAACATGACTCAGGCAATTGATGAAATAAAAATAAGATTTGATTTGTCTCAAAGTGTTCTAAACAATCTTGGAATTAACCAATCTGATTATGAGATGGCAATTAGATTTACTGAAGATTTCTACAATGAAAATAAACCTGCAATTGAAGAATTAGTAAAAAAGAATGGAAAACCTGTCTTAGTTGAAATGTGGACTGAAAAATTCTTTTATTTTGTTTTAAAGTGGGAATTTAATTTCATTGATAACCTTGGAAAGGCATCTGCACTTTCAACTGATCAAATTGATGTTGAAAATGGAGATAGATATGGCATTGAGTTTATAGATGAAAATAATGAGAAAAAACACCCAATAATTTTACACAATTCACCTAGTGGTGCTATAGAGAGAATCATTTACGCATTATTAGAAAAAGCTGCAACTGATTCATACGAAGGTCGAAAACCTCAATTCCCATTATGGTTATCCCCTACACAAGTTAGAATTATTCCATTAAAAGATGAATTCAATAATTTCTGTGAACAATTATCTGATAAAATTTCTACTAACTCTATTCGTGTTGACATTGATGATAGAAATGAAAGTATTGGAAAACGAATACGCGAAGCAGAAAAAGAATGGATTCGATATATTCTTGTTATTGGTGAAAAAGAAGCAAATTCTGAAAACCTTAGTATCCGTGATAGACAAACAGGTGACGTTAGAGAATTATCTTTTGATGATTTCTTAAATGAAATTAAAGAACAAACAAAAGATAAACCATTTACTGGTTTGAATTTTCCAAAGTACATCTCAAAACGTCCAAATTTAATGGTGTAATTCTATTATGAGTTTTCTTGATTTATACATGAACAATAATCCGCTAATTACTGGATCTGAGGAAGATGGTGAGCCTGTAGCCACTATTTTCGGCGTACCTTTTGATTCCACTCATTCATACAAACCTGGTTGTAGATTTGGTGCTGATGCAATTAGAGACTCTTTTAACAATATTGAAATTTTTCATCCTGAGCTTGGAATTGATTTAGAATCTGTAAACATTGAAGATTTAGGAAATACTCGTCATACCGTTGTTGCATCTGAAATGATTGACATGCTAAAAAAAATTACCCCTGAACTTGTTGCTAAACAACGTCAACTTTTCATTTTAGGTGGTGAGCATTCAATTACATATGGAACGTACACTAGTTTTCCAAAAGAAACTGGGTATGTTGTTTTTGATGCACATTATGATTTACGTGATGAGTTTGCAGACATTAAACTAAGTCATGCATCTTACTTGAGAAGAATTGTTGAAGAGCGAGGTGCAGAAAATATTTTACATGTTGGTGCGCGAGCATTTGTTAAAGAAGAATTAGAGTTTCTTACAGAAAATAAGATTAAAACAATTTCTGATAAGGAAATTAGAGATAACAAAGGACCTCAATTACTCAAAGACTATGTTTCTACTTTTGATACTATCTATTCTAGTTTTGATCTTGATGTACTGGATCCTGCATATGCTCCTGGTGTTGGTAATCCTGAAGCTGTAGGAATAACTTCTAGAGAATTATTTGATATGGTTCACTCTCTCAAAGAAACAAAAGTGACTGGTGTTGATATCGTAGAACTAAATCCATATCATGATAATGGGGCAACTGCGTCTTTGGCTGCCAAAATTATCTCTACTATGATTGCCCTAAATTTATCTAAATAAAATAAAACGTAAACCTATCTAGAAATTTTGGAATGGAATTTAACAAATTTTTAATTTCTTAAACTAATCAATTAAACCACAAAACCAAACCTAAACCAAGTGTTTTTGGTGCTTTTACACACAGGCACGATTACAAAAGGTACTTTTTTTACTCAAAACCA
>Ga0310120_10001679_pt1 | contig 16602 bp, 18 predicted proteins | sample CB27_AW_983_MG_FD_203506 | JGI IMG/M metagenome (GOLD analysis project Ga0310120, IMG submission 203506) | Marine microbial communities from Western Arctic Ocean, Canada - CB27_AW_983 | ecosystem: Environmental > Aquatic > Marine > Oceanic | place: Canada: Western Arctic Ocean | collected...
CAAACGTATCCTGCGTGGCGACGATTCATCGCCCGCCCCCCAACCTCCTCCCGCCCCCAGTTCCGACGACTCCGATCCGCGGCCGCCCCGGCGCAGGCGCCGCCGGCGACGTGGTGGCGGGGGTGGTGACGGCAACGCCAACACAACGGCAGAGGCCCCCAGCCCGCCGCGCGAACGCGATGACGGCAGCGAACGCATGAGTGACAGCCCCCGCGAGCGGTCTGGCCAACGCCCCGCGCGTCGTCGCCGGCGGGGTAGCGAGCGTGACTCCGATCGCAGCGAGCGAGGCCCCGACAGCGGTCGGGACCGCGACGACTACCGCGACAGTCGCCATGAGAACCGCCGCGACGATCGCCGCGACGACTACCGCCCTGCACGCCGTGATGATCAGCGAGAGAATCGCGACGATGGTCGCCGTGGCCGCGGGGAGGGACGCCCCAAGGGTGATAACGCCGAGCAGCTCAGCGCCACCGCCAAGGCCCTCGCCTCCGGCGGCTACCAACTGCCGCCGCTCTCCGTCGTCGACGCGATTGAAGAAGACCGGTACCCGGAGGCCTTCCTCAACCTCGGCCTCAGCGACCGCAGCTTGGCCATCATTACCGCCCTCGGTTTCGAAACCCCCACACCGATTCAGGCCGAGGCCATCCCCAAAATGCTCGACGGCTCGGACGTCGTTGGCAAGGCTCAGACCGGCACCGGCAAGACCGTCGCCTTCGGCTTCCCCATCGTGGAGCGGCTCGACCCCGAGTTGCCCGAGGTCCAAGCCATCGTGCTCGTCCCCACCCGCGAACTCGCCCAGCAGGTCTTCGGCGTGCTCGGCTTCCTCGCCGCCGCCCACGGGCTCGGCGCCTGTGCACTCGTCGGCGGTCGCCGCCTGCAGGACGACTTCGACAATCTTGAGCGCCGTCCGCAGGTCGTCGTCGGCACCCCCGGCCGCGTCATCGACCACCTCAATCGCGGCACCCTCTCCTTGCGCGACGTTCGCGTCGCCATCCTCGACGAAGCCGACCGCATGCTCGACATCGGCTTCGAGCCCGACATTCGTCGCATCCTCGGCCGCTCGCCCGACACCCGTCAGACCGCCCTCTTCTCGGCCACGATCCCGACCTCGATCAAGACCCTGATCTGGAAGTACATGCGCGATCCAGTCGAGATCGACATTGAGCCGGAACAGGCCACCGCGCGCGAGATCAACCAGCACTACATCGAGGTAGCCGAGCGCGACAAGGCCAAGGCCATGCTCCAGCTCGTGCCTCGCTTGACCGGCCGCACCCTGGTCTTCTGCAACATGAAAGTCACCGTCGATCGACTCGTCCGCCGCCTGCGTGATCGGGGCGTCTCGGCGGAGCCGATCCACGGCGACCTGCGCCAGCAGAAGCGGGATCGCGTCATGGAGGACTTCCGCGCCGGCCGTCTCCAGATTCTGATCGCCACCAACGTCGCCTCGCGCGGCCTCGACATCCCCGATGTCCATCACGTGATCAACTTCGACCTGCCCCAGAACGTCGAGGAGTACATCCACCGTGTCGGGCGCACCGGGCGCGCCGGTGTCGAAGGCAGCGCAATCTCCTTCGTCGCCGAATGGGATCTTGAAATGTTCGAACAGATCGCCAAGACCGTCGGCGACGACCTCGTGCGTGACGAACTGGACCTCTACGGCGTCGAGGCGGACTAGACGGCTCGCTCCACACAGCCGAGAAATTTAGAAGTGCGAACGGCTCTGGTTCGTACAGCGTTGCCATCCCCAGATAGGCGCGGGCCCGGCCCTCGGAACCCATCGGAAAAACCCCCATACCGGCCTCTCCCGCGTCCGCCGACGATGAATATGGCGGCAGGTTCGCGGCTGGGCACATCGCTTGGACGAGACCCGTCGGATTGGACAGGAGCGGGTGCCATGGAGCCCCAGCAGGACTTTGCGGCGCTCAGGGACCGTATTGAAACCCACAACGATCTGGCGGAGAAGTACGCGATCCAGGTATCGCACCTCCGCGCTGGCATCGCCCTGGAAGCCGACGCCTGGGAGGCGCTCCTCACCCACCTCTTCGGGCACTGCCTAGTTGAGATGGACGGCGCCGAAGAGTTCGACAACGAGACCCTTCGAAGCCATCATCGACTTCGGCTTTCAGTGCATGGGCGTGGGCGCCGTCGTCGCCATGAACGGCCTGGCGCAGGAAGACATCGTGATCTAGCTGCGTCTCGCCGCACTCTCCTCGACCAAGTCAGCAGCCCAGTTCACGGCGTAGGTCTTGTCATAAATTGACACCCAACGCCGCGCGTGCGACGGTGCCCAAACGATGAAATTGCCTGCGCCCTCCGCCAACAGCGCGATGCGCTCCATGGGCATGCCCCGGGCCCGCTGAACGGCTGCGTCCGTCGGCTGGGCCCCGCACTGAATCCCGTCCTACTGCTCCGCGCCCGCCTCTTCAACAACAGCGACAGCACTTGGTTCGCCGTTCAGCGAAGTCCCCACCGGGCCGCACAAACCGCCGGAAAGCTCGAAAGCCATGACCTACGCTACCTCCCTCGTCTGTCGCGAATGCGGCCACGAGACGGAGCTTGAGCCGCTCAACGCCTGCGACTTCTGCTTCGGCCCGCTCGAAGTCGCCTACGACTACGACCGCATGCGCGGCAACGTCACCCGCGAGAGCATCCAGAACGGCCCCCGCTCGATCTGGCGCTACATCGACTTGCTGCCCGTCGACCCCGACTTCGCCGTCGACCTCGGCGTCGGCAACACCCCCCTGCTCAGGGCCAACAACCTGGCCGAGCGCCTGGGTATGCGCGAGCTGTACATCAAGAACGACACCACCAACCCCACCTGGTCCTTCAAGGACCGCGTCGTCGCCGTGGCCAGCTCCCGCGCGCGCATGTTTGGCTTCGACACCCTGGCCTGCGCCTCCACCGGCAACCTCGCCAACTCCGTCGCCGCCCACGCGGCGCGCGCCGGCATGCGCTCCGTCGTCTTCATTCCCCACGACCTTGAGGTGGGCAAGGTGCTGGGCTCCGCCGTCTACAACCCCACCATCGTCTCCGTCAACGGCTCCTACGACGACGTCAACCGCCTCTGCTCCGAGCTGGCCGACAGCCGTCAGTGGGCCTTCGTCAACATCAACGTACGCCCCTACTACGGCGAAGGATCCCGCACCCTGGGCTTCGAGACTGTCGAACAGCTTGGCTGGCGCGCGCCCGAGCAGTGCGTCGTGCCGATGGCCAGCGGCGCGCTCTTCACCAAGATCCACAAAGGCATGAAGGAGTTCATGCAGCTCGGCCTGATCGACGAGGCCCCCGTCAAGATGATCGGCGCCCAGGCGGCCGGCTGCTCCCCCATCACCACCGCCTTCCAGAACGACACGATGAACATCCGCCCCGTCAAGCCGAACACCATCGCCAAGAGCCTCGCCATCGGCAACCCCGCCGACGGCTACTACGCGCTCAAGACCATGGAGGAGACCGGCGGCGGCGCGACCTCTTGCACCGACGACCAGGTGATCGAAAACATCAAGCTGCTCGCCGAGACGGAGGGCGTCTTCGCCGAGACCGCCGGCGGCGTCACCCTCGCCGGCTTGCGCCTCGCCCTCGACGATGGCCAGATTGACCCCGACAAATCGACGGTCATCTACATCACCGGCGGCGGCCTCAAGACTGCCGACACCATCGCCGACTACATCACCAAGCCGATCCCCGTCGAGGGCTCTCTGCAGTCGTTCGAGGAGGCCTTCGCGGCCGCCGGCAAGTCCTAGCGAGCAAGCTGGGCTGTTGGGACGGACAGGCCGCGGCCGCATACGTGCGGCTTCGCGCCCATCCACATCGAGTAGCCTGCGCCCCGCGACGGAGATCACGACGGTGCCGGTGTCACGAGCGCGTGAATTAAGGAAAAACGACATGGCCACCAAACGGGTTCGGTTCACCTTCGAGGGCGACGCCGTCAGCGAACCGCTCGTCTACAGCCTCGGCCACGAATTCCAGATCGTGACAGACATCCGCATGGCCGACGTCGAAGACGGCTTCGGCTGGGTCATGCTCCAGCTCGAAGGCGACGCCGACGAAATCGACAAGGGCATCGCCTGGATGGAATCCAAAGGCGTCCGCGTCGACCCCGTTACCGGCGACGTCGTCGAGGGCTAGCTCACTCGATTCGGCTCGCCAGGTCGCTGACGACATCGACCACGCGCGGCCAAATCTGCGCTGGATCCTCTTCGAACTCGAAATACGTCACCGCGATGTTGCCCGCCACGAAGCTGGTCTTCCCGGCCCCGCACACATCGGAGACCGCCGGCCCGTCCGCCCCGACGTCCCACTGGCGGGCCAGAGCCTCCGGGCTCGAATAGGTGAATGCGTAGACCGTGATGCTATTGGGCAGATCAGGCCGCGCAGGGTCCGCGATCATCGTGTTCAGCCCGAATCCGGCGTCCCGGCCACTGTCTTCCCGGGCCCGTACAGGCAATGCGGTTGTCGCCGTGTCCGCCCCAGCGCAGGTCCGAGACATCGATCGCTTCCGCGAGGTCGAGTAGCGTCCAAGGCTCCGTCGACTGCTGACTCCCGAGGCTCACCAACACGCTCAAGATCAGGTCGCCGGCGCGCGTTCGATCCGGGATCTCTAGCATCATGTTTCCGCGCCGCGTATCGAGAGACTCCGAGTCGAAGCACGAATCGAGTGGCGCCGCCGTGCCGTCCGGCTCCCACCGCCACGCTGCAGCGGCGGAGGTGGCGGTGGGATACTCAATCACCCAGAACTCGCCCGTCGCGCTCTCGGGGAAGATCTGCCAGCCCGTGATCGTCGCGTCGCCGCCCTGGCACGGATGCGGCGAATCGATCGCCGCCGGCCGCCCGCGCACCAGGAACACGCCGCCCAGTAACTCCTGCGTTCGAAATACGCGATCGGTTGGATCCTCTGCCCCGGGATCCGCCACCTGGACGGCCTTGCCGCCCAACGACTCCAGCACGAACAACAACGGAATCCAGGCGCCGTTCCTCGCCGATCCTGGCGGCACGATCACCACGATGTTCCCTGCCGAGCGGGCCGTCCCACGGAATCCCTCGTCGCAGGGTCCGGAGTGAGTGCCCCCGTCCGGATCGACCGTCCACTGAGCCGCGAGCCCTTCGGGGCTTGGATAGACGAGGACGAGCAACTCGAGTGCAGTGCCGTTCCGGCGTTGACGCTCGGACGCCGCGATTCGCGCGCTTCTGCCGAAAGACGCCGACGGGAGCTCGGGCTCCTCCAACTCCCCGTTGTCGAGATCCCGCGAGACGTAGCATGATCTGAGGCCGTCTTCCGCCTCCGACCAAAACAGCCCCGCCGATTCGACCGCAAGCTGCAAGTCCTCCAGCGTCGCCGGCTGCGCTGCCCCTTGTTCTTTGAGATCGCCCGTCGCGACGGCGCGGCCCGTTCCCGTGCCGGGCTCGGCCTGGGACTCGCGGGACTGCTCGCTCGGCGTTGGCTCGCTGGGATCCGGTGGAGGCTCGTCGCCACCGCAAGCCGCTGCCAGCCATAAGATCGCCAGTCCCGCGGCAACCCAGCCCCACATCGCTCTGCTTCGCATCATCCGCTGTCTCGACTCCTCACGCCAAACTAGACGCCGCCTATCTCGCATGAGTTGCACCGCGTAGCGTGGCCCGTCGCAGTTGACTCGGTTCGGCGTGACGGCGGGCCCACCAGGCAGGGTTACCACCCAGCCTCGACCTGCGGCATAATGCCCCGCGACCAGGCACGACGCCACACCAAAACGGAGGACCTCATGCCGCAGCCCTTCAAGGTCGAATTCCCGCCCGACGCCATTGCCGATCTGCGTCGACGTCTCAACGACACCCGCTGGCCGCCCGAGGTCGCCGACTCCGGCTGGGACTACGGCACCAACCTCGCCTACTTGCAGGAGCTCTGCGCCTATTGGGCCGACGGCTTCGACTTCCAGGCCCAGGCCGACTACCTCAATGCCATGCCCCAGTTCACGACCGAAGTCGACGGCTTCGGCATGCACTACGTCCTCAAGGAGGGCAACGGACCCAACCCCCTGCCGCTCGTCTTCAGTCACGGCTGGCCCGGCACCTTCTACGAGGTCCACAAGATCCTCGACCTGCTGACCGACCCCGCAGCGCACGGCGGCGACGCCGCCGACTCCTTCACCGTCGTCGCCCCCTCCCTCCCCGGCTACGGCTACGCGCAGATCCCCATTGAGCCCGGCTACGGCCAGGCCCGCACCGCCGAGCTCTTCGACGGCCTCATGCAGCAGCTCGGCTTCGATCGCTACGGCGCCCAGGGCGGCGACTGGGGAGCGATCGTCACCGCTCAGATCACCTCTAAATTTCCCGAGCGCGTCATCGGTGGCCAGATGAACATGCCTGCCGTGCGTCCGGTCGGCGACAGCTCGCCCCAGAACGACGAAGAGAAAGCCTACCTCGCCAGCGCCGCCCAGTGGCAGAACGCCGAAGCCGGCTACCAAAGAATCCAGGGTACCAAGCCCCAGACCCTTGCCTACGGCCTGACCGACTCTCCCGCCGGCCTGGCCGGCTGGATCACCGAAAAGTGGCGCTCCTGGTCCGACTGCGACGGCGAGATCGAAAAACGCTTTACGAAGGACGAGATCCTGACCAACATCTCGATCTACTGGTTCACCGGCACGATCAACTCCAGCACCCGCTATTACCAGGAAGCCTTCAGCAACCCCGCCCTCAATCGTTTCACGGAATGGATTGAGACCCCCTGCGGCTTCTCCGTCTTCCCTGAGGAAATCATCAGCGCGCCGCGCTCCTGGATCGAACGTGGTTGCAATGTCCAACAGTGGTCGGAGCACGACCGCGGCGGCCACTTCGCCGCCATGGAAGAGCCCGAACTGCTGGCCCAGGACGTCCGCGACTTCTTCCGCCCGCTTCGCTAGCCCGCGACCAGCGAATCAGGGCGGGGGCTGGCTCCACGTCGCGGGTGCGGACACCCGCACCCAGACGCCGTCTCCGTAGCGCAGCGTCGATGCGGTGTTGACGGAGCTCGGCGACGACGGATCACGACGCCGCCTTCCACCGTGACAACGGTCGCCGTGATCGTGGCCTCGCCGGCTTCGGCGCTGCTGAAGGTTGCACTGACGCGGCCATCGGTGTCGGTCTCCAGCACATCGGCCGTCACCGTCGCGGTGGCGAACTGCTCGCCGAATTGAACCTGAACCGCGGGTACCGGCACGCCGGCTTCGTCACTCACCGTCGCCGCAATCGCGATCTTGCGGTCCAGCAACACGGTCGTCTGCTCCGGCTCCACCGTGATCGTGCTCCCCCCAGCGTCGCCGCCTTCCAGGGCGGCGCGCCCTCCCCGTCGTAGGTCTTGTCCGATTCCCAGTAGCGCAGCGCCAGCGTGACGAAGGCGTACTCGGCCTCGCTGTACGGCTGATCGCTGATCACGAGCGTGCCGATCCGGAAGTCCTTTGGCGACGTCGCCGGCGACGGCACCCGCGGCCCCTCAATCGCGATCACGTCATCAGCGCTGATATCAGTCACCGTCGTGGCCGTGACGGCGTTCTGGTCGTTCGGATCGATCGAGCCGCTCAGAACCTGCACCACGCCCACCGCGGACGGCGGCAAGAATCCCGCCAGGTACAGCGCGGACTCAGAGAACGTCGCGTTGAACGAGCCCGGACGCGAGACGATGCGGAACGTGCCGTCGCCGTTCGCGACCAGATCGACGAACGCCCGCGGCGCCGAGTCCAGTGAAACGAAGCCCCCGCCCCCCTCGAGCAGCGGGTTATCCATGATCCCGTTCACCGTCGTGAACTGCGAGAAATGCCCCGCCCCATCCAGCCAAGCGTCGACGCCGGCCGCGCCGCCCAATGGTGCATCACCTCATGCGAGAGCGGCGCCCCGTCGATCTGGTTCGACCAGATAATCCCCTCCAGCTTGCCGTCGGAGAACGTATTGAATGACGCCCCGCCCAGCACGAACGGGCCGCCATTGTTGTTGAACGTCTGTGAGCCGATCCCTTCGACATCGTTCTGGGTGCTGACGAAGGACGCCAAGCAGCCACAGTCGGGAACGTCTTCCAGCACGTCGATGCTCTGCAACGTGACGAAGTCAAAGATGTCGCCGAACTCCTCAATCAGGATCTGGCAGCCTTCGCATACGTCGACCGCCCCGCGCGCGTCGACGACTGGGTAATTCGGGTAGATCGTGCCGTCGTCCACCCAGAACGCGGCGTGGGTCGTCGCCGTAAGCCCCGCTCCCAGTGTCTGCGTCGGGAACCTTCCCCGTTGCGCGGCGTCCACCACGGCGAGCCCGCCGATCACGTTGATCCGGACCCCCGTCGCCAGTCCCTCGAAGAAGAAGAGCTCCGCGTCGAGTTGTTGATGCGTGCCGCCGTCGTATGTCAGCGCCCCGCTGGCCGTGACGAGCCGCAAGTAGACGCCGTCGCCTGCCGTCGGGTCGCCACTGGAACCGTCGTCGAAGAACTGCACCAGTCCGTCCGCCAGATTCGCCAACGACGCGGGAATGTTCGGCGCATTGGCATCCGCGTCCAGCACCCCCGCCGCCGTAATCTAGACCGTCTCGAACGTGCCCCCGCTGAGCGAGACCGTGAGCAATGAGCTGTTCACCCCGTCGTTGAAGATTGCGGACGGTTCCCACTTCCCGTTCGTAATCTCGCCGGAGAGCTGAGTCAGCCCCGGTCCGCTCTCAGCCCGGCCCGAAAGCGCTGGCGTTGTCAGCGCCGACTGAGCCTCGGTCGATCGTCCAACGGCGTCCCCGCCCCACAACCACCAGCCCCCCCCCCGGCCAACGATCCGATCAGTGTCAGCATCAACAGCCAGTGGCTCCGGAATTGGCCAAACCGGTAGAGCGACATCAGGCAGCCTCCGCGGATCGCTGCCCGCTGCGGCGCGTTCCGACAGTCTCGTGACCGCGCACCCTAGCCGCCAGCGCTCCACCGTTGTTCCGACAGGCTCAGGACTGGGCTTTCCACCTGCCGCACGTGTCGCGCGGTCGGGTATACGGTCGGAGTCCGGGCTGGCTGTGCGCGATGGATTGAGTGGTCTGGGGGTGGCCTGCGGACTTAGCTGCCGCTTGGGCTGGCCTCGGGCAACTCGAACGCCGCCTGCCCTATCAGCGACGCAACCACGATGCGGCGGTTCGAGTAGTTGTGTGCCTCGTCGTCGAACGAACCCTCGCAGGTGATCAGGGTCAGGATTGAGTCCTGGCTCGGCTGCAAGAAGCGGACCGCGTCGGCGTCATTCCATCGTACCGAAAGCGTCTCCGTGACCTCATAGATGTAGTGCAGCCCGGCGGCGCTGTCGCGGATGATCATGACATCGCCCGCGACCGTTTGGGGCAAGGACCAGCAGACGCCCGTCCCGAGATTGTCATCGATGTCGCTGAAGTCGCGGTGTCCATCCAGCAGCACGTTGCCCGGCTGCCCCGGCTGCGGACCGTTCTCCCACCAGCCGATCACGTCGGGATTATCCGGCGCGCCGAACGCGTTGCCGCGCGCTAACCCCACTTTGACCAAGCTGGCCCGAATCCGCGCCGAGGGAATCAGGAGCTCCCAGTCCGTACTGCGCGACGCGCCACTGCTCGGCACGATGCCCGGACCCGCCAGGATGGCACCCGCGCGCCCGTCTCCGCCGTGGATGAGATCGTCTTCGTCGAACTCCGGCAGGTCCACCTCCCGTAGCCTCGGCTCCGCCTGTTCGGCGATCGCGACTACCGTCTCATCGCTCTCTTCCGCCTCGGCGTCCGTGGCCTGCTCGGCCGCCGTTTCTTCGACGACCTGCGCCTCCGCTTCCTCCTCCTCCTCCACCTCCTCCTCCTCCTCCTCCTCCACAGTGGTCACCGCAGCCTGATCGTCAGCCGCCGCCTGGCTGCCCGGCGTTGTCGGTTGCACGATCGTGGCCGGCTCGATGAAGTCTTCCTCCGTCGCTGCGGAGACGGCCAGGAACGTTACGAGAAACACGACGCCGGCCGTCGTCCCGGTTCCCAGGAACCAGAGGTTGCGCCGCAACAAGGAGCGAATTGTGACCACGATGGCGAGCGCCCTCAACCCAATCATCCGCACTTCTGACGACGACCTCTCAGCCACCGCGGGGGCTCGCGCCCGGCACCGAGTTCACGGTAGCCCCGTCCTCGGCCGGCGGCCACCCAGGAAAACCCGCACAGCCTCCGGCGACGGCCAATGTTCGACCGGCTGTCACAGGCTTAACGCCGTTCGCGACGGATTGGTTGCAGCGCGCGGCGGCCACCGCCCGCGTTTTAGGTCAGACGTGGATCAGCTCGATCAGGCCACGGGGCCGGCAGGCCCCGTAGGGGGCCCCGGAGGATGGGCAGCGCGGGGTGGACGGCGCGGGCAAGCCCGCCCAGAGTCCTCCGCGCTGTGAACGATTCCGCTCAGTGTGCTCCGCTAGCGGCCGCGCTGCACGCTGCCGGCACGTTCCTGAATCGCCAGCAGGCTCTTCTCCAGCGATGCCAGATCCCGCGTCGAGCGGCCCTTGAGCACGGAACGAATGAACGCCTGTTCCTCAGTGCGCAGCTTTTGCGCCGTGCGCTTACCTGCAGCGGTCAGTGCCAGGTAGTGCGACCGCCGATCGGCGGAATTGGGATTCCGCTTGATCAGCGCTTCCCGCTCGAGCGCTCGCAGCAGCGGCGAGATCGCATTGGGGCTGCGTCCGGTTACATCGGACACGTCCGACGGCGTCATCGGCTGCTTGGCTTCGGCCAGCGCCGCCAGGATCGTGTAGCGAGCTCCGTTACTCCCCACGGCCGCCAGCCATCGCTCATGCGCCCTATCCACCGCCGAAAACGTCCGATACAGCCGCTCATAGACAGCTTGAGACTGTGTGGCTGCCATCCCGCTAAGTCCTTCCTTCACGCGAACCCTGGCCCGCGAGATCCCTTGTCATCCTATCCGCCAGCAGTCCGGCGCTGCGTCCTCACAGCGCCGCGGCACGCTTCAGGTCATCCCGGCTGGGGCCCCGATGGGAATCCCCAATAGTATCAACGATTCCAGGAAATCGATCTCCCCCAATCAGACACATCCCGGATGTTCTGACTCGGCTTGAAACATCCCCGATGTGGAGGGCCGCTCTCTCGCGTCTTGCGGCGCGAACCGCCCCGGTTCCCATCCTAGGCAGGGCCCCATCTCCCCGTCGCCACAGATACTGGGGGCCTGATCTGATGATTTTCCGTGACTGATTACGCAGAGATACTTGATACGTCCCTTGTTCTTGGCTGCATGAAGCTGGTTACAACTTTTCGGATCTCGCGTCTTTCTCCCGATTCCCGTTCGATGCTTCACGAAGCGCTCTCCAAGCGCGAAGATGGCAGCGATGTCCGCTCCTGCTCTGCCCACCCCTCTGCGCGTGCTCGCTGTCCTCGCCGACGGTCCCCTGCTCGTCGCTCTGCGCACCGCCCTGACGAAACTGACCGATGCGAAGAACCCCCTGAGCTTCGTCGCGGAAACTGCTGACCCGGCGACCGCGATCGCTCAAGCACGACAGTTGCGGCCCGATCTCGCCTTGATCGACATCCCGATCGGCGGACTTGAGACCACCCGGGGCATCCGCCGGCAGAGCCCCGAGACCCGCATCGTTTTCCTGACCGCACCGTGATTGGCCCCGACCAGGCCACTTCCGGCCTCGCGCACGCCTACATCTTTCGCGACAGCCCACCCGCGGTCATTGCGGCAGGCATCGCTAACCTCATCCGCGGTGACTCGGTCGGTCACGATGATCTGGCTTTGGCCCACCCGGCTGGCGAGAAGCCGCCGCCGCTCGATCTGCCCTTACGCGACCCCTTGGCAGCCACACGAGTCGAACCTTTGACGGAACGTCAGCCAGACCGGCTGGGGCAGACCTCGGTCGCCCCGGAAGAGCGTTCGGTTTTCTTCCGTTCGTCCGGTTGGCGCATGTCGCTGCACACGCTTCTTCAGCCCACAATCGCCGCGGCGGTTGGCCTGGCCCTGCTGATTGCGGCGTTGCTGGGCGCTGGCGGCGCTGCCTTGGGCGCAACCGGGTTCGCCCTTGCGATGCTGGCCGCCGGCGCCACCTTCAACCAAGACCCGCTTGTGCGGCGCTTCCTGCCGCCGCTTGCGGTAGCCTTCTTCGCGATCGTCGCCCTGACCTGGGGCGCGACGGCCGATCGCTCGTTCGCCACCGATGGGCTCGTTCCGGCGCTGATCGTGCTCGCGGGACTTGGCGCGCTCTGGTATCGCGCCGAGCGCACCTCCCGACCCGTGCCCGCGCTGGCGACGCCGCCAGAGGCGAGTCTCAGCGACGTCGGCACGCCAACGCCCTGATCCTCTCGCTCCGCTGCGGCATTTCTGCCTCAACGGGCCGCTCGACGCGCCTCCCGCCTCGCCGCCCGCTCCGCCACCACCAGCACCGCTCGCTCCGGCGTCGATGGCCGTCCCCGCGACACGTAGCCGTTGTCCGCCACCAGGAAGCGCCACGGCTGCCCCGCCGCTTCCGGACCTGCCCCCTCCACACCGACGCGCGTCATCACGGCGGCAGACTCCTGCGCCCCCAACCCGCCCTCCAAGATCCGCAGCCGCCCCGTGCTGAGGTGCCCTCCGTCATAGCGAAGGTCCACGCCCAGTGCCCGCGTCAGCAGCCCCGGCCCGCGGGTCGATCCGCGCGAATCAAACTCCAGCCCCTCCAGCGGCTCAAGTGCGCGCAGCAGCACGCAAAACGGCTCGCCAGCACCCCGCGTGACGGCGTTCAGCATGTAATGGATCCCGTAGGTCAGGTAGACCAAGGCGCGCCCCGGCGGCCCGAACAGCGACTGAATCCGCGGTGTCTCGCCCCGATGCCCGTGGCAGGCTCGATCGTCGAAGCCGCCGTAGGCCTCCGTCTCAACGATCCGCCCCCGGCGCAGCGACCCGCGAGAGCCGTCCCCAACCCGCAAGGCCACCTCGCAGCCCAGCAACTCACGCGCCACGACCACGGCGTCGCGCTCGAAAAAGTGGGTCGGCAGTGCTGGCGGCATTGATCAGCCCCTCATCACGCCAGCAACACAATGCCGGACACCGCCAGCCCGGTTCCGCCCAGCACCCAGCGCGTGATCGGTTCGCCCAAGAAGACCGCCCCCAGCATCAGCCCGAAGACCGGTGACATCCCAGAGAGCACCGCCGTCTTGCCCGCGCCCGCCTCCTGCACCGCGAAAATGAACAGCAAGCTGCCCACGCCCGTCCCGATCAGCCCCGCCAGCGACAAGACCAGCAGCGACCGACGCGGCACCGCGCGTCGACGCAACGTCGTTCGCGACTGGCTCATCGTCACCACGATCAGGAACCCTCCAGCGGCCGGGATGCGCAGCGCCCCCACCGAGATCGGTCCGGATCCGTCCGCCGCATCCCGCAGCCAGACCGTCGCGATCGCCCAGGCCAGCGCTGCCACGGCGACGGCCGCGAAGCCCAACACGAACGGTCGCCGCCCCCTCTTCCTGGCCAGCGGCCGCTGGACGGCCGCGCCGCTCCCGCCAGCGACTGGCGTCGAGCTGTCCCGACCGCCGTCTCCGCTCGGCACCTCGCTGGCCCCCTGGTCGGCGGCCCCGCCGCCTCCCTCGCCGGCGCCCGTTTCCACTCCCCGTCCGAAGTACGCCACCACATAGACCCCCAGCAGCACCAGCGCCGAACCCACCACGGTCAGCACACCCACCTCTTCGCCCAGCAGCGCAGCCGAGAGCGCGAAGCTGAACACCGTGAACAAACCCACGCTGATGGTGAAGGCGCGGTTCATCCCCAGCAGCACGATGCTGGTCACGTAGAGCGTGTCGCCGATCGCAAGCCCGATCACCGCCGACAGCACAAGCTGCACCATCACCCAGGTGCTCATCCCCCCGATCTCGCCGTTCTCGCCGCTTGCGAAGAGCAAGATCACGAAGAAGATCGCGGCCCAAAAGGCCCGGATTGCCGAGATCGAGAGGGCGTCCACGCGCGACGTCTGCGACCCCATCATCGCCGCCGTCAGCGCCCAAACCGCGGCGGAGGCAATCGCCGCGGCAACTCCCATCAGTCGCTGTCCGCGTCCGCTTCCAAGCGCCGCGCCTGCACGACGGTCATCGGGTCCGTCTCGCCCGGGTTGGGTGAGATATCGATCGCCTGAGGCGACGTGAAGCCGTCCGCGAAGTGGAAGTACGCTCCCACGATCTGAATGTGCGTCGCCTCGTCGGTGCCCAGCCAGAGCCGGATCGCCTTCGTCGGGAAGCAGCGGTTCGAAAACGACACCATGCAGATCCCGCCCGGCTTCAGTACCCGTGAGATCTCCTGGAAGACCGGCACAGGCCGCTGCAGATACTGCACGCTGACCGCGACCGTGATCGCATCGAACGACGCCGCCTCGTAGGGCAATATCGGATCGGCGTTGAGGTCGTGGACGACGTAGTCATCCAGTCGCGGGTTCGCCGCCAGCTCCTCTGCGTTCATCCCCAGCCCGCTCACACGGCCCGATTCCATCCCCTCGGGATAGTGCGAGATCCACGAACTCATCAGATCCAGCCAGGCCCCGCCCTCCGGCAGCGACTTGCGATAGTGCAGGCCCAGCGCCTCGATCGCCTCATCGTCGACGTGCGTCACCAAACGCGCCTCGCTGTAAAAGAGCGCGTCGCCGCTCTCGTCGTCGCGCTTAAAGTGCGACCGCTCGAAGGGCGAACCCTCCGGGATCGCCTCGGTGATGCCGTCGTCCGCGTTCGAGTCGGCCGCGTTCGCGTCCGTCATAAGCTCGTCTTGCAACCTCGTCCCACTGTCGCGGCGCGATGGGCATCGTACCATCGGCCCCACGGTGACTAGTAGATCCGAGTCTCCGGCCGTGATCCGACCCGCCCTCCGAGCCCAGATCGATCCCACCCGCCTGCGCTACTACCGCACCACCCTGCGGCGCTGGTTCGATGCGCAAGGCCGCGACCTGCCCTGGCGGCGCACCCGTGACCCCTACCGCATCATGGTCTCCGAGATCATGCTGCATCAGACCCAGGTGCCGCGCGTTGCCGGCGTCTACCGCGAGTTCCTCGACCGCTTCCCCAGCCTGCAGGATGTCGCCGATGCCAGTCTCGACGAGGTCAAGGCGATCACCGACCCGCTCGGCTACAAGCGCCGCGGCGGCTACATCAAGCAGATCGCCGACGAAGTCGTCGAGTACCGCGCGGGCGAGTTCCCCAAGTCGGTCGAGGGACTGATGGAGTTGCCTGGCATCGGTCGCTACACCGCCGGCGCGATCATGACCTTCGCCCACGAAGAGCCCACCCCCATCCTCGACACGAACGTCGCGCGCGTGCTCGGCCGTTGGTTCGCGGGCGCCCTGCCGCCCAACGAGAGCGAGACCGCGCGTCGACATCGGCTCTGGGCCCTCGCCGACGCTCTCTTACCCCAGACCGCCAACGCCCGCCACAACGGCTGGACCATCAACCAGGCCTTAATGGATCTCGGCGCGCAGCTCTGCAGCGCGCGCTCGCCGTCCTGCGACGATTGCCCGCTCCGTCGACGCTGCCACCACGCACAGCCCGACCGCGCGCAGCGCGAACCCGAAATCGTGATCTTTGAATCAGCTCGCTAGAGAGACGGCCTGCTAGCCGTGTCCCTATCCGTGACCAGAGTCCACCAGCCGCAACAGCGGCCCCTCCGCGAAGATCCCCGCCGTCCCCTCGATCCCCAAGCGCTCATAGATGTAATGCGGGATGCCGATGTCGGCCAGGTAGAGGTCGCCGATCGCTGCCGCAGCGTCGCCTTGGAGCAGCCCGCTCTTGGGCAGCGCCAGTGTCACGGTCGTCGTCGCCACGACGCCGAAGTTGAAGACATCGCCCGTCGTCGCGTCGAAGCCTGTCGGTACGTCCAGCGAGATCACCGCCGGGGCTGCCCGATCCAGCACAGCTTCCACCAGCACCGCGGTGTCGCCCTGCAGCGGCCCCGTCACCCCATAGCCCACAAGCCCGTCCAAAACCGCGATCGCCTCATCCAGCAGCTGCGGGAAGCGGTCGTCGAAGTCCGGCGCTCCCGGCCACAGCGCTCGCAGCCCGTCTCGATGCAGAATGTGGTGTTGATGCGCTGCGGCCTCGCCCAGCGTCCCCGGCGGCCCCGTCAGCACGACCTCCACGTCGTAGCCCCAGTTGCGCAGATCGCGGGCTGCCACCAGCGCTCCGCCGCCGTTGTTGCCCTTGCCCGCCAGGATCAGCGCCGTCGCCGCCCGGTCGCTGCTGGCCATTGGCGGCGGCAAGGCATCGCGCGCCAACGTCGCCAGGGCACGACCGGCGTTCTCCATCATCTGCAAGAGACTGAGCTGCGCGTCCTCCGTCGCCAGGCGGTCCACCTCGCGCATCTGCTCCGTCGAGATCGACGGCAGATCATCGGCCAGTTGAAGGGGATAGAGCGTCAGGGCGTCGGAGTTCATAAGATCGAGTATGCGAGCGCAGGCGAGCCTCGTCTAGCAGGGACAGCCCTAACAGCCCCCCGCCGACTCCCCGCGCCTCGCCCGCTCTCGATCGCCTCCGCCTGGGTGCACCCGGAGCCAGCTCCATGCAACTCGTCATCGAAGAGCGACACGCCACCCGCGCCTCCCGCGACAACCTCTGGCGCGTCCTCGACGAGCTGTCCCTCTGGCCCGACTGGGACCCCTACATCGTCTCGTTACAACGCGCCGACGGCGTCGATCC
>Ga0310120_10001681_pt1 | contig 16597 bp, 12 predicted proteins | sample CB27_AW_983_MG_FD_203506 | JGI IMG/M metagenome (GOLD analysis project Ga0310120, IMG submission 203506) | Marine microbial communities from Western Arctic Ocean, Canada - CB27_AW_983 | ecosystem: Environmental > Aquatic > Marine > Oceanic | place: Canada: Western Arctic Ocean | collected...
CCAGCGACCGACTCCTGTAATACGCCTCAATCGTGCCAACGCTGGGGCACAGCGACGAGTTTTTATCGGCTGACGCGTGATGAGTAAACCCGAGTCGTCCGGTCAACTTTCGGACTTCGACTACCAACTGCCCGATGAACTGATCGCCCGCAAACCGCTGCCGCGACGGGAAGACTCGAGACTGCTGGTCGTCGATCGACGGCTGGGTCGAATCGATTCACGGAGGATCGAAGAACTCCCCTCGCTGCTGGATCCCGGCGACTGCCTGGTCGTCAACGACACCCGAGTGCTGCCGGCTCGACTGCTCGGCCACCGCGTCGCCACCGGGGGGGCCTGGGAAGGTCTCTTCCTGGACTCTCAGCCAACCGGGATCTGGCGGATCATCGGACAGACCCGGGGACAGTTGCAGCCTGGCGAGAGAATCGCACTGAAGGCGGTGCATGATTCCAACACACCCACTGCCGCCCAGGAACTGCTGCTGCTCGAACAGGGGGCCGGCGGAGCCTGGCTCGCCGAATTGGACCCGGCCGGCGACACCCTCGAGGTGCTCGAACATTTCGGAACCGTCCCGCTGCCGCCCTACATCCAACGCCAGGTCGCCACCGAGGAAGACCGGCAGAGATACCAGACCGTGTTTGCCCGCCACCCCGGTGCCGTCGCCGCCCCCACCGCCGGCCTGCACCTCTCCACCGAACTGCTCGATGCCTGCCACCACCGCGGTCTCGGACTCCAGCACATCACGTTGCACGTCGGCCTCGGTACGTTCCGACCCATCGCCGCCGAACAACTCGACGAGCACCTCATGCACTCCGAATGGTGCCAGCTCACACAGTCCACCTCTGAGGCTCTCCAGAACGTCCGCCGCTCGGGACATCGGGTCGTGGCCGTCGGGACGACCGTTGTCCGAACTCTCGAAACCGCCGCGGCACATGGCTCGATCGATGCCTTCCAGGGACAGACCGATCTGTTCATCCGACCCGGACACACCTTCCGCTCGTTTGACGCACTGCTGACCAACTTTCACCTCCCTCGCTCGACACTCTTCGTGCTGGTTTGTGCGGTCTGTGGCATCGAGCTGGCCCAGAGCGCCTACGCCGAGGCCATCGCAAGGCGGTACCGGTTTTACAGTTACGGTGACGCGATGCTGATCCTCTAGCACCGGATGCGCAGCCTGAACCGGTTCTGTCGTCTGCAGAATGACTTCGGAAAATCCCCGGCCCAACGCTCCGGAATTGCCTTTGACGCAGGCTCGGCACCGTAGGTAAGATGGGAACCCTACAGGGAGTTGGATGCCAGGGAGCGGGCGTTCCGAGTCTCGTCGACAACAAGCAGGCAAGTGACATGAAACTTCTCCACCTTGCAATCGTGGCCGGCCTGGTACTGGGCCTGGAACTGGCTGAGCCTCAACCGCTGATCGGCCAGATCCGACTGCAGTCGCGTTTTTCCCAAGATCCGAAGTTGCTGGTGCCGGGCAAGTACCGCAACGCGATCCTCTTTGACGACCATCTGGCCCCGCAGGGCAATTTCGCAGGGCTTCCCGAGCGGGCCAACGACGTGCTGATTGCTCACCGGATCGCCCAGCAACAGGTCGATTTCGCGATTGACTATCTCAAGTCAAACCGCCTGCAGATCCTGGCTGGCAGCGACCCGTTCTGGAACGAGGTCTACGGTAAGATCACCAAGATGACCCAAGTGGCCATCCTGTCGACCAACCCGATTTCCGGCTGGGGCGACATCGATCAAGACGACTGGATCATCGAGCAGGAGGATGCCGGTGACAGTCCGCCGTCTCCCCCATCCCCGCCCCACGTGGCCTTCCGCTCGCACCTCAAGAAGGGCGACTGGCTCTTCATCGCCGAGCAGCTCCCCGACGGCACACTCGACGAAGGCTACGTCCGCCGCGTCTACAACATCACCTGGGAGGACGACTACGACGACCAGGAGATCGAGCTGGACCCCAACGACGACCCGGTCCCCGTCGATCTCGACGACGCACTGATCTACCGCGTGCTGCGTTTCGAAACCCAGGCCGACCCGACACTGTACGAGAACGTGCTGGCGACGTTTGAGGCGATCAAGCTGGCTCTCTCGGGCCGCGACCCCAATGCCCCAACCGACATTGGCCAGGACATCCTCTACAACGGTCGCTTCACCGACTTCAACCAGATCTACGCCGCCGGCGACGGACTGATCCCCTCCCTGGACCCACTCAACGACTTCCCGCTGATCCCCGAGGGCCTGCAGGCCGACCGTCGCTTCCGCGAAGCGGGACTCTCGAATTCCGATTCCGCCTATCACCTCGACCGGCTCTATGACGTCGCCAACCGGAATCTCGTCGACCGCAATGGCGACGATGTCTTCTTCGGTGGCGACCTGACCAGGCCGATCCCGCTGATGTGGACCCAGGACAACGAACTGCCTCTGGAATTCGATACCCGTAACCCGGTTGCCGGAGCCACCGATCGAGACCGGGCCTTCTTTGACAACCGGCAGACGGTTTTCGGAGGACTCGACGACCACTGGAACCAGTACGTCGGCGAGGCCTTCCTGAGACTCGATGAGGACGGAGTCCCGCAGATCGAACACGACGGCGACTTCTACGACAGCAGCATCGCCGGCGACTCGATCTCCGAACGCGCCCGTCGCAAGCGGACCCCCGCCGGCGGCACCATCCTCACCGACGCCCAGGGCAACCCGATCCTCGAGATCGAGAAGGTCCAGGAGAGTGCCAAGGCGGTAACCGGCACCAAGAGCAACAACGGATTCCAACAGTGGCAGAACATCGTCAGCTCCTTCGCCGAGTACCAGTCGTCGAGCTTCGTCGACGCCAACGGCGACTGGAACCCCGTCGGAGTGGTCGGCTTCTCCGACATGCTCGGCAGCGGTGCCACCCAGGGACAGCGGGCTCGCGACGCCGGCAACTTTGCCCGCTTCGCCAACCTGGTGCGAATCAACCCCGGCGGCTCCGGGACCAACATCGAACCCTTCGGCAAACGCGGGCAGGCCAACTTCAACCCCGTCGTGCCCAGGCAGTAACCACTCTGCCCCGGCCGAAAACCAGCCCCACGTGCCAGGTCGACCTCGCGTCGGCCTGGCACGTTTCGGTTCCGGTCCGGCCGGCATCCCCAAACGGCCCGTCACTCGCGCGTCACTTGCCCGCTGGTCCCGGCAACTTCACGGGAACCCGGCCGTCGAGGTACCGCCAGTTCTTCAGGAAGCTCAACAGGTCAGACATCTGCGCCAGCGTGACGTTCTTTTCCAGGCCCTCGGGCATCAGCGACACGCCGTTGGACTTCAGGACCTCGATGTCACCACGCAACACCCGCACGCTCTTGCCCTCGGGCTGACGCAACGACACCGCAGTGGGCGTCTCGGAGGCCACCAACCCGGTGTGGACCTTCCCCGAACTGGTGACCAGGCTGTACGAAAAAAAGTTGCTGTCCACCGCCCGATTCGGATCAAGAATCGAGAGCATCAGTTGCTGGGGCGTCCATCTTCGCGTATCGGAGATGTCCGGTGCCACGTCGACTCCAAGACCGTCGACTTTATGGCACGCGGTGCAGTTCTTGCGAAACACCTCCCGCCCACGCCGCGGATCGCCCTGGGCAGCCAGGGCGGGCTGGTACTGCCTGAGCACCGTGCGTCGCGCCTCGGGAACCAGTGCCGCCAATACCACCTCGGCACGACGACGCACACCCGCGTCGGGATGACGCCGCAGCTTCTCGACCCGACCAGGATCCAGGTCGGCCCGGACCACCTCTCCGCGGCCAATGGCCTCGATCAACAGTGCCGCACGCGAAGGCCTGGCAATCAGCACATCCAACGCCGCCCGCCGCCCGGTGGCGGTCAGACTGGCATACCTCTTCAGGACACCACGGCCAATCCCCTCACCCTCGAAACCCGTCAACGATCGCAACGCATCCAGATCACCTCGAGCAAACTGGCTCATCAGCGGCGGAACCACCACCGCCTGGGGTCCGGATCGCAGCAGGCGGGTCGCCACCCCGGCCTGGGAGACCACCGGCGGCTCGTTGGACCACTTCACCAGGCTTCGCCACAGAGCCGCCAGTCGAGCGGCCTGGAATCCGCCAGGTGGGTTGCCCAGGGATCGGCCACCACGCCGCAAGCCGGTGTCCAGGCCGACCAAACCCGACAACTGAACCGCAGACCACTCGCGACCCGCGGCAATCGGTTGAGACGGATCAAGCAATTCCAGTGCCCCCTGGACTTCAGCGGGATCAGCACCGCTGCCGATCAGCTCGGAGATCATCCCCACCACCTCACGCACTTCCTCGAACCGAACCGATTTCCGACTCGACCAGCCGTCCAGCACCTCTTCCAGCAGGACCAGGCCGTGGCGACCGCAGCCGGCAACCAGCGCGCGCCGTGTCCAGCGGTCGCACGGTCTCGCCAGGCAGGCGGCCACCGCCCGACGGGCCAACCCTCGCGACGTGGCCAACTTCGACCAGCCCGGATGCCGCGACTGGCTCAGAAGCCACTGGTATCGCAAGGCCGCAGACTCGAGCCGTTTCCCGCCCAGCCGAGCCAGCATCTGCGGATCGGTCCCCAGGTGCGGTTCGGCGAGCTGCAAGGCATGAATCACCACGCGATCATCCGCGGCCGCAAACGCCTTGGCGATCACTCCAGGAGCCAGGGCATCCAGGCCCCGCAGTGCCCACAGGGCATGGATCCGGCCGATCACAGCCTGCTCGTCGGCCGCCAACTGCCCTAGCGGCTCGACCGCCGACTGGTCCTGCCGCTGGTAGATCAACCGGGCGGCCGTGTCACGCCTCCAACCGTTGTCAGAACCGAGCTGTTCGACGAGCTGAGCCGAACTCAGCAGGCCCAAGCCCGGTGCAGCGTCGTTTCGGTCGCCAGTGGTGTGGCCAATCGGCACGATCCGATAGATCCGACCCCGGTCGTTGCCGGCGTAGTTGTCCGGACGCTCCTTCAACTCCTGCGGCACCCACTGAGGATGTTCCACCACCGCGCGGTACATGTCGACGACATACAGTGCACCATCGGGGCCCACTTCCATGTTGACCGGCCGGAACCAGCCGTCACGTGAGGCGAGAAACTCGACGCGCGGCCGACCGGGTTTCCCCTCGAGGCTCGCACCCCGAGCAGTCAGTACCTCGCGATGTATCAGGTTGCCCGTCGGGTCACACGTGAACACGTTACCCGCGAAGTCCTTGCCCAGCAGGCCGCCACGGTAGACGGTCACTCCGCAGGCGGCCGTGAACTGACCCTCGTGCAGGTTCGAGGTGACCCAGATCCTTGAGATCGGGTGAATCCGTGAGGCGGCTCCGGGAGTGACCACGTCGTGCATCACCTCAGAAATCGCCAGGTGAGGGTTGGCCGCCAGGTACTCGCCGGGTAATACCACATGGCGACACGGATTGCGGTTGCTGCAGACAAACCGGCGGCCCATGTCATCGAACGTCAGCCCAAACTGGCCGTTGCCGTTGACCGCCTGGCAGACGCCGCTGCGAGGATCAAAGCGGAAGTCCCGGCCACTGATCGCAACCGGTTTCGACTTCCCCGCCCACACCGCACGCTTGGCGGCCACCACGCCTCCCCTGAGTCCGTTGGCGACGTAGATGCGGTTGTCGATGGCAAAGGTCGGATGATTGGCCCGTAGCTGAGGGTTTTCCTGCTTGAAACCCGCATACCAGGTCTCTCGACGGTCGGCGACTCCGTCGCCATTGGTGTCGACCAGATACAGCAATTCACCGGCGACCGTCACCAGTACGCCCCGATCCCACGGCTGGATGCCGGTGGCGAACAGCAGCCCGTCGGCAAACACTCGCGATGTCTCGTATCGCCCGTCCCCGTCGGTGTCCTCGAGCCAGCGGACCCGTGACAGCGGACGGCCGCCCGCTGCCGGCCCATTCGGGTAGTCCCCCATCTCCACAATCCACATCCGGCCGTTTTCATCGAAACGCATGGCCACCGGGTCGATCACCTGGGGCTCGGCCGCGGCCACCTCGATGCGGAAACCCGGGTGCAACCGGAATTCCGACAACGCCGCCACACTGCCCAGCGGACTCGCGGGACTCTTATCAGTAACAGGCGGTTCAGCCGTAACGCCCGGCCGCTCGAACAGGACCACCGCAGCCAACAGGCTCACCGCCAACCACACTCGCCGCTTCATGACTGCCCTGACCCGTTCGACGATCGGCTCGACCCGGGGGGCAGCATACCAGAATCGGCGGATCAATCGCGGATGTGGAACAGCCGCCTGAGTGCCTCGAGGAGCCCGTGAGGCGTCCCGTCGCGGGCTTCGTCCTTGAGAGCTTCCAGGGGAGGATGCAGCAACTTGTTGACGATCCGCGAGAGGCTCTGCTGGACCTGGTCCATGTCGTCGTCGTGCAAGTGAGAGAGCTTGCTCCTGAGCCTCTCCAACTCCGCGCGACTCACCTCCGACCACTGCTCACGGAGCCGCTTGATGATCGGGCCGGTCGCACGGTGATAGATATCCCGCATGAACCGCTCGGACTCCTCGTCGATGATCGCCAGTGCCTGTTCGATCTCGCCGGATCGCTGGCTGCGGTTGCGGTCGCAGGTCTCCTGCAGGTCGTCGACATCGTACAGGAAGACGTTTTCATCCACTCCGGCCACCGCCGGATCGACATCACGCGGGGCACCCAGGTCGAGCACGAACACGGGCCGGTCGCTCTGACCGCTGCGGGCGCGGGTGAACATCTCGAGATCCACGACCGGACGATCCGAACCGGTGGCCGCCACCACCACGTCAGCCCGGGCCAACATCTCGTCGAGATGCTCCATGCCGTAGCCGCGGCCGCCCCACTGCTGTGCCAGGGCCTCGGCCCGGTCGGGACTGCGGTTGACCACCAACACCTCCTGCACCCCGTCGGCCTTCAGATACTGCAGTGTCTCCTCGGCCATTTCACCGGCGCCGATCACCAGCACCGTCTTGTCGTCGAAACGGTCGAAGATACCGCGGGCGAAGTCGCCCACCGCCACGCTGGCAATCGATACGCGACCCTCGGCCAACCGGGTCTCGGAGCGGACCCGCTTCGACACGCGGATGGCACCCTGAAACAACGCGTTGGTCAGAGGACCACAGGCCGCATTCTGCTCGGCCAGACGGTAGGCCTCCTTGACCTGGCTGACAATCTGTGGCTCGCCCAGCACCATGCTGTCGATACTCGAGCAGACTCGAAACAGGTGGCCCACCGCGTCGGGACCGCTTTGCAACAACAGGTCGCCAAGAAACTCCTCCAGTGGCACGCCGTGGAAGCTCGACAGGAACCCGGCCAACTCCTGTTGCGTCGGCGAAGCCCCGTCGTGGTCCTGGGCCGTGTACAGTTCGACCCGGTTGCAGGTCGACAGCACCACAGCCTCGCTGCCGGGAAATGCCTCTCTGAGCTGGGAATAGGCCGCTGACAACTGCTCGTCGCCGGTGAACGCGAGCCGTTCTCGCAGATCAAGGCTCGACGTCTGGTGGTTGCAGTAGATCACCTGCAGGTTCATCGGTGACCCCCCGTCGCCACCAGGCCACGCTCAGGGAGCTGGACCGACCAGGATGCGTGCCGCGACGATACCCTGCCGCTGCTGGTCAAAACGCTCAGACCCACCACCGTCACCAGCAACAGGCCGCAGGCCAACAGGGTCCGCCAGGCCACCTGTTTGCCGGTGGCACGAGGCCTCAGCAGCATCCAGCCAAACAGCCCGGCCAGGCCCAGCCACGAGAGGCCGTTGATGATCACCACCGGATCGGCCAGTGTCAGATCGTCCGGCGCGGCAGACCCCGAAAGCAACAGCACCAACCCCGTGCCCATCCCCACCGTCAGCAGGGGCACCGAGACCACCACGCTCCACCAGTTCATTCTCGAGAGCCGTTCCAGGCTCGGCAGCCGCAGACCCGGCGACGTGCCGCTCTTGTGACGCAGCCGACGGTGCTGCAGCAGGTACATCAGGCTCAGCACGATCCCCGACAGCACCCCCGCTGAACCCAGCGCCAGTGAACTCACGTGCAGCATCGCCCACCCGGTCCGCGCACGGACGTCAGGATCGAGTAACTGGCTGGGACGGTCCTCCAGCAGGTACGACGAGCCGACCAGTACCAGCACCAGCGGCAACAGGAAGACCCCGATCGTGAGTCGTCGGTCGCAGCAGACCAGGAACAGGTACAGCCCCGTAACCAGCCACGCCAGGACCAGGATCCAGTCCTGGCTCGAGCTCAACAACGGAGGCAACTCGGCTGAACGACCCTTGTTCCACAGGAACAGGGTGTGCGCCAGGAACCCGGCCACCAGAAACACGATGCCGGCCAGCACACCCAGCCGCCCCGGCTTCTTCAGCCGCAGCAGCTCCAGCGCAAAGGCCACCGTGTAACTGGCCAGAAAACAGAAGATCGCAACATCGGCCATACCCGCCTCCAACGGCCCCGCATTCATCGTAGTGGCTGGCGAAACAACCGGCCAGAGACGGCCGCCCGGGCAGAGAAAGTCTGCCATCACCGTAGCCCACGCGGTCCGGTCGTAGCGGTTCCTCTCAATGTTCCACCGCCTTCACGCCGATTCTGAACGGTAGCGAGCGTTCCGGGGCCACGGGAGGAAAGGACATGCGATGGGCGAGATGGCTGATCCCGGTCGTCCTGTGCAGCCTCTCGGGATCGACACCTCCCTCGCAATACGACGTCCCCCTGCCAACACACCTGGCCGCCGCACCCATCGGGGTCCGCGACGGAGTTGCCCGGTTCCGGGTCCCACCAGTCTCCCAGGGCCGACTCGTCGTCGTCGTCTCCGCACTCGGCGACTCGCAACACGCCTACCCGGTCTCGATCCGTCTGATCGATCCGCCACACGAGCTGGCCCGTGCCGTGTCACCGCCACGCTTGGCGATCAGGCCCTACCGGCCGTCGCGACAGGGACCCGCACCGCAACTGTCCCTCGTCATTCCCGCCGCGGCCTCGCAACCCCTCCCCGGACCTCCGCGTGTCTTCGACGTGCCCCTGCTCAACAACAGGCCGCTCGACAGAGGCGGCAGCATGCGGGTCCGCGCCCGCCCGGTCGCCGCCGGGACTCGCAGCGTGGTCTATCTCGATCAGGCCGCCGCGGATGACCCCGGACAGGTCCACTTGGCCGAGGCGATCGTGGGACTGCTCGAATTCACGATCATCCCCGCCGGAGATCGACTGGTGGGGCCGGCCGCGGATGTCGACGGCGATGGCCGGCTCGCCATCCTGCTCACGCCTCTGCTGCAACACCTGCAGAACGGCCGCACCAGCGTTGGCGGGTTCGTTCGAGCCGACGACTTCCGGCACCACCTGCAGCCGCCCCGATCCAATCGCCGCGACATGATCTATCTCAACACCAGCCTCGCCCCCGACCAGGGCCTCGTCGATGTCTTGTGGCACGAATACCGCCACGTGCTGGCCTTCAGCCACCGAGATGCACTCGGACACGCCTCCGAAGAAGATTGGCTCAACGAGGCCATCGCACACCTGGCCGAACCCGGACCCACCAACATCAGCCACCGCGTCCAGGCCTACCTCGCCCAACCGTCACGATTTCCGCTGGTCGTGCCCGACTACTACCGGGCCGGGCTCTGGCGATGCGACGGGGTCCGAGGCTCCACGTTTCTGTTCCTGGACTGGTGCCGACAGCAGCACGGCGAGAGATTCGTCAGAGGGATGCTCACTTCGCGTAAGACCGGAATCTCCAACCTCGTCGCAGTCACCGGCACCCCGTTCCCGCAGTTGTTCCGAAGCTGGAGCCTGGCGATGATCTCGGGTCAGCGACCCGCCCGGGAATCGCGGCCCGCCATCCTGAGTTGGGACGTCGGCGAGACTCTGGAGATCCGGGTGGCCGGGACGGCGACCTGCTATGTCGCCCCGCAACACCTGCCCGCGGGGGCGATGGTCCGGATCGAGGCACCCGTGGCGGCCCGGCTGCAGGTGACCGCAGCCATCTCCGGACCTACGGAGTCATCTCCTCGCCCGAGTACTTCAGACGCTCCTTGAACAGCTGCGTCAGGCGTCGGATCGGGTACATCTGCACGACCTTGCCCTTGTAGGTCACACGCCCCTGGCTGTCCTTGTCGATGTGCTCCTGGATCTCAGTCGCGGCCAGGCCGGCATACAGGGCGGCAAACGTCTCGGGGTCCACGCCGCGTCCCTTTTCGAGATCACCCTTCACGTCCAGGCCGCCCACGCTGACGGCAAACATGTTCAGGCCTCGAGTGGCCGGCTCATAACGACCCTCACGCTTCAACGACGCAGCGGCCGTCTTGATCGTGTCGAAACTGCTGGTGATCTTGTCGACGGAGTCCTCCGAGGGACCCTGCGGAGCGGCAGCGCCCTGGGCCGAAAGCCCCGCGGGAGTCAGCAGGTCGACACTGCCGGCAAAGTAGCCAATGCCCAACAGCGTCAGTACCACGAGGCTCGTTCCCAATCTCTGCATCTGGCTCTCTCCCAGTCGGTTTCCGGTCCGCCTCAACCCGAAGCGGACTGTGCAATCGTCTCACCCGCTCCGTAACTCTGCAAGAGCGGTTCGCCACTCAGGCTGCTTCCTGGTCCCTTGTCTTTGATTCCACCGGCCGGGACACCTGGCCCCGCACGCGACCCGGCACTCCGACTCGCCCGCGTGCCGACCCGGAACGACCGAACACCGATCCTGAAATCAGCATCAGGCCCAGCGACCCAACCATCGCTGCCAGGCAGCCGATCATCGCGATCTCGTTGTCGCTGGCGCCGTTCAAATAGTCCATCACGGCCTCGTCTCCATCGGGGTCCCGGGGTCGATCTTGAGTTTCAGTGTCGAGCGGCTCGGCCTGCCGCAGCGAGCCGCACAATTGGCTCCATCTGTTCGGACTTCGGACAGATGGCCTGCCACTCTCTAGCAACCCTCCCCGTAACCGGCTTCTAGCGAATGATCCGGTTGTGAGGTGGGTGCCAAGCACTGCGACCGATCCACCTTGACCCCCACAGGCTCCTTGCCGTATAGCCCTCGGCTACAGGACGCTCTGCTGACACACCGGAATCTGCCGCCCAGCCACCGTGCCCCTGCTCCAACGCCACATCCTCGGCCAACTGCTTCACGTCTTCCTGGGCGTGCTGGGGGTGCTGACGGTGCTGATGATCGTGGGCGGAGCCTTCCAGCAGGTCAGTGAGCACGGCCTGGGAGTCTTCCAGACACTGCAGATCCTGCCCTACATCATCCCCAGCCTGCTGCCGTTCTCGATCCCGATCGCGGTGCTGATGACCGTCTGCATTGTCTATGGCCGGATGGCCGCCGACCAGGAAGTCACCGCGGCCAAGGCGGCCGGGATCCCCGTGCTGTCGCTGCTGTGGCCTGCCCTGTTCCTGGGCGGAGTGCTCAGCGCCGGCTCGCTGATGCTCACCGACCAGGCCATCCCGTGGTCGGTCGGCAACATCCGCCGAGTCGTGGCACTGGCGACCGAGGACATCGTCCTCGACATGCTGAAAACTCACAACGAACTCGCCCTGCCGCAGGCCGGAATGTCGATCTCGGTCCGCGGCGTCTCGGGCCACACCCTGCAACGCCCGATCGTTCGCTTCAACTCCGCCGGCGGAACGCCCGTGACCGCCCAGGCCCGCGAAGCCAGCCTCCAGGTCGACGCCGCCCAGGGACGGATCCTGCTGAAACTCACCGATTGCCACCTCGATATCCCCGGACGAGGCTCGATCTGGCTGGCCGAGGAGACTCGGGCACTTCCGCTGCCCGGAGGACTGAACCGGGCCAAACCGCGGCATATGAGCATCCAGACGCTCAAGCAGAAACTCCACGATGAAGAACTCAAACAACGGGATCTCGAGGACCACAGGGCCATCAAGGCCTGCTTCCACATGACCACCGGAGACTTCGCGGGCTGGGATGCCGACGAATCCACCTCCAAACGCTCACGAATCTCAGTGGCCACTCACGCCAAGCTGCGGACCGAAATGCACAGCCGGATTGCCTTCTCCTGCAGCTGCTTCTTCTTCGTTCTCGTCGGTGCACCCCTGGCCATCTCGCAGGCCCAACGACAGGTCCTGACCAACTTCCTGGTCTGCTTCCTGCCCATCATCATCCTCTACTACCCCATCGTGATCCTGTGCATGAGCCAGAGTCGAGCGGGGTCGGTCGACCCGGCCTGGGCCATGTGGAGCGGCAACCTGTTGCTGCTGCTGGCCGGAGCGGTGCTGCTCCGCCGCTGCGGACGACACTGAAAAAAGGCCCCGCATCGTCTCGATGACGACGCGGGGCCTTGGAGTGTTGAGGGCTGTGATTCTCGAGACTCAGACCAGGCTCGGAATCGGCTCGCCCTCCTCGATCATGTAGACCGGACGACCACCCTGGTCGACGAACTGGATCCGGTGGTCGATCCCCAGTACGTGGAAGACCGTGGCCATCAGGTCCTGGGGAGTCACCGGGTCGGTCTTGGGCCGGTAGACCTTGGCGTCGGATTCGCCGACCGTCTGGCCCATCCGCAATCCGCCGCCGGCCAGTGCCAGCGTCGAGAGCGGCGCCCAGTGGTCGCGGCCCTTGTTGCGATTGATCTTCGGCGTACGACCGAATTCGCCGGTGATCACCAGCAGGATCCGCTCCGAGAGACCTCGCTGAGCGACGTCGTCGACAAACGCCGAGACCGCGCGGTCGACAACCGGGCCGCGACCATTCATCGCGCCCTGGATGTTGCCGTGCATGTCCCAGCCGCCGTAGGACATCGTGACGAAACCGCAGCCGGCCTCGCACAAGCGTCGAGCCATCAACAGGCTGCTGCCCAGTCCACCGCCGTACTTGGCCACGGTGCGAGGATCTTCCCGCTTCAGGTCAAACGCCTGAGGCGCCTTGCCCAGGACCAGGTTGAAGGCCTGCTGCTCGAAGGCGTTGAGACCCTCGACCACGCCGCTGCGGTCCGCCGTGCGACGCAGCTTGTCCAGACCGGTCAACAGGCCGCGACGGTCCTCGAGACGACCAATCTGAGTCTGCAGGGTCATGTTGCTGCGGGCCGGCCCGCTGGTGCTGAACGGGGCGTAAGGTGTGCCCAGGAACGCCGGGCCGTCAGAGCCGATGCCGCCGACGCGGATGTAGGTGGGCATGCCCGTCTGCAGGTGGTTCGGGCCGCGATGCTTGGCCGCGATCGAACCCATCGAAGGCCGAGAGGGCAGGCCGCCGTTGTCGATGCCTCGGTTGTTGTAACCGGTCATCACCCAGTGCGTGCCGCCACCGTGACCACTGTTGCCGTGATGGAACGAACGGACAAACGCCATCTTGTCGGCGACCTGGGCCATTTTCTCGAAGTTGCCGCCCAGGGCGACGCCCGGGATACGTGTCTTCACGTCACCGGTCACGCTGCGGTACTCGACCGGAGCACTCATCTTCGGATCGAAAGTCTCGACGTGAGTCGGTCCACCGCCCAGCCAGAGCCAGACCACGGAGGTGTGCTCGGGAGACTGGCCGGTCTTGGCCGCGACCGCAGAGCGGGCCTGCATCAGGCCACCCAGGCCCATCGCACCCAATCCGCCCACTCGAAGGAAATCTCTACGCGTCGTCCCGTCGCAGTCACGATAGCGTCGGTCGGTCTTCACTGTCAGCATGGCGTACCTCCGTCAAGTGTCCCGGCCGATGCGCTTCGCAGGATCCCTCCCGCCTACCCCGACTTCGGTCGCCCGAACTCGAGAAATCGCATCAGCCCGTCGTGGCAGCCGCAACCGGCTGAATCCACCACTGATCTGTCGCGGAAATTCTATCCGGCAGCCCTTTTTGAGTCAACAACTTCCATCAATGTTCCTCGATATGTCCCCTGATACTTATCGGACACCTGCGCCCGCAAGGGTGACCTGTTTTGCCCAACCCGACCCCCTCATGACCCCGATCAACAGGACTCCCAGCCGTTAATCGACGCCGAAAAGAGCGGTCATATGCGTGGGGGATCGCTGAGTGCCCCGCGATGCCCGGACATCGCGGCTGACGACGATCCTCCCCGAGACTTCAGCCACCTACCGGGAGTCCGTATAATGTCGCTTCCTGTTGCTTCCCACACCGTTTTCAATCCCGAGTCACCTGGTCGCATGAGCGAGACGGGGTCCATCGATCCGAATCGCATCCGAATCGGCGCGGTGAATTATCTGAATTCCAAGCCGCTGATCGAGGGGCTCGGCGAAGAACTGGCCCGGGTGGCCCCCTCGGCCGAGTTGCTGCTCGACTACCCCAGCCGCCTGGCCGACGATCTCGAGGCGGGTCGCCTGGATGTGGCCCTGGTCCCCTCGATCGAATGCCTCCGCGATTCCGACTACGAAGTGGTCACCGACGCCTGCGTGGCCACTCATGGCGCGGTCCTCTCCGTCAAGCTCTACAGCCGTGTCCCCGTCGCCGAGATCACCTCGCTGGCCCTCGACGAGGGTTCTCGCACCAGTGCCACTCTGGCACAGGTGCTGTTGGCCGAACGGTACGGCCTGCAGCCGGAACTCGAGCCTCTGCCGCTGGGCCGATCCGTCGACGCCAGTTCCGCCGACGCGGTGCTGCTGATCGGCGACCGCGCGATGCATCTCCTGGATGAGCCGTTTGTCGAGACCTGGGACCTGGGCGAGGTCTGGAGCGACTGGACCGGCTTGCCGTTTGTATTTGCCCTGTGGGCCACCCGTCGAGGCACGGACCTGGGCCGGGTCGAAGAGGCACTGGCCACCTCGCGAGACCGCGGGCTGCAAAGCCTCGACCAGATCGCCCTGCGAGAAGCCGCCGAGTTGGGCATCCCCACATCGGCCGCCGCCGACTACCTGCACCACAACCTCCATTTCCATCTCGGGCCCGCCGAACGGCACGGGCTGGAGCTGTTCCAGAGACTGGCGGTGGTCCAGGGGCTGGCCAGCGAGACTGTGGAACTGGTCTTTCGAGACGCCCACTCCGCCAGCCAACCCCTGCTGCATCCCAGCTAGCCCCGACCCCAACATGGTTCCCGAGCATGACAAACTGCCACGACCTGCTCGAACAGGCCGTCCACGGCGACCGACTGACTCCCTCGGAGGGTCTGGCGCTGCTGGAATCTCACGACCTGGCCGCGCTGGGGTCTGCTGCCGATCGAATCACTCGACGGATGCACCCCGAACCGTTCCGCACCTACAACATCGACCGCAACATCAATTACAGCAACGCCTGCACCGCGGTCTGTGACTTCTGTGCCTTCTATCGACCGGCCGATCACCCCGAGATGTACGTGCTGAAGCCCGAGGAGCTTCACGCGAAGATCCAGGAAACACTCGAACTGGGCGGCGACCAGATCCTGATGCAGGGAGGCTTGCATCCGACGTTGAGCCTGGAATGGTACGAGGAGATGCTGCGAGAGATCCGCCAGCGGTTCCCGACCATCAACATCCACGCCTTCAGCCCTCCGGAAATCCACCACTTCAGCAAGATCAGCAAGCTGCCGTTGGAGACGGTCCTGGGGCGACTCAAACAGGCCGGCCTCGGCAGCCTGCCCGGCGGCGGGGGCGAGATCCTGGTCGACCGAGTCAGGAAACTGATCACTCGAGGCAAGTGCCTGACCGACGAATGGCTCGAGGTCCACCGCGTGTGGCACTCGCTCGGTGGTCGCTCTACGGCCACCATGATGTTCGGACACATCGAGACGCTCGAGGAGCGAATCGAACACCTCGAACGGATCCGCTCGCTGCAGGACGAAACCGGCGGATTCACCGCCTTCATCTGCTGGACCATGCAGCCGCCGAAAACGCCCCCGTGGTTCGGCAACCGCAAGGACGGCGTCGACATGTCAGAGATCCCCTCGGCCGGTGGCTTCGAATACCTCAAGACCCAGGCCGTGGCCAGGCTCTACCTCGACAACGTGCCCAACATCCAGTCGTCGTGGGTGACCCAGGGCGAAAAGATTGGGCAACTGGCACTCTCGTTCGGCGCCAACGACATGGGGAGCCTGATGATCGAGGAGAACGTGGTGGCCGAGGCGGGCACCGTCTACCATCTTTCGCTGCAGACGATCCGCCGTTGCATCGAGGAATCCGGGTTCATTCCTCGCCAGCGGAACGTGTTCTACGACTACATCGACGATCCGCCGCTGGTCGAAGCCGCCCTATGATCGAAGTCCACGACCTCTCCAAGCGGTTCCCCGACCTGCACCAGGGCGAAGTGGTCGCCTTGGACGGGGTCAGCTTCGAGGTCCGTCCCGGCGAAGTCTTCGGATTGCTGGGACCCAACGGGGCCGGCAAGACCACCTGCCTCAGGCTGCTCTCCACCATCCTCAAACCCACCTCCGGTACCGCCTCGATCGATGGCAAGGACATCGTCGAGGAACCCGACGAAGTCCGAGCCCGTATCGGGTTCCTCTCGGGAACCACCGGACTCTACGACCGCATGACCGCCCGGGAAACGGTCGAGTACTTCGGACGTCTCTATGGGCTCTCGGAGGACCAACTCCAGGAGAAGATCCAGCAGATCTTCACCACGCTCTCGATGCACGACTTCGCCGATGTGCTCACCATCCGGCTCTCGACCGGCATGAGACAAAAGGTCTCGATCGCCCGCACGCTGGTGCACGACCCCCCGGTGCTGATCTTCGACGAACCCACCAACGGCCTCGATGTGCTCGTGGCCCGAGCCGTACTCGACACCGT
>Ga0310120_10001685_pt1 | contig 16573 bp, 16 predicted proteins | sample CB27_AW_983_MG_FD_203506 | JGI IMG/M metagenome (GOLD analysis project Ga0310120, IMG submission 203506) | Marine microbial communities from Western Arctic Ocean, Canada - CB27_AW_983 | ecosystem: Environmental > Aquatic > Marine > Oceanic | place: Canada: Western Arctic Ocean | collected...
GGCTGCTTTGAGCGGAACCCAGCAGGAAGTCGGCAAGATCGTATCCGGTTCCTACGACAGGAAGGCCGTCGGCGTAGAGACTGGTAGCCACCCCCGCGAAGGTCTGAGATCCTGCGCCGAGGGGGTTGTCGAGACGATTCCAACGGTTCCAGCTGATCTCTCCCCCGACTCGAAAGAAGTGTCCTGCCTTGGTCCATCGGATTGAGTCGGAGATCTGGTTGGATTCCCGGGCGCTGAATGAGGAGCTTCCGTCGTCCAAAGAGCTGTAGTTGGTGAAGGCTATGGTTGGCAGCCCGTAGTCAATGGGAGCTCCGGATGTGTTCTGGATTCCCAGTTCAGCACTGATGTCACGCTGGTTGGCAAAAGGATTGAGGGTTTCGTTCCGGTTTCGATTCCAGACCACGCGCGGATTGTGTAGCAGTCCGGGACGGAAGGTCTGATTAAGGCTCAGGGAGACGTTCTGGCCCCGGCCACTCCGGCTCCCTCCCAGGTTAGGAAAAATATTAAAGCTATCCGCTTTGGTTCGATTCAGGTTGTAACCGCCGCTCAGCCGCAGGGACTCCGAGAGAGAGTACATCAGTCGTGTGTTGACGATTGTCCTAGAATTATCTAGTGACTGCTGGTTGAGAAAGTTGAGAAAAGGATCTGTCCTGTTGGGAAGCGGAACGAACTCTAGCATTGACAGCGCTGTGGGATGGATCTGACCAGAGGAGAGCCGGGCGTTGGCGTAGGGCTCCCCTGAACTGGGGTCGAAGATCTGGGCCGATGTCCCTGAAAGAGGGCCCGATCGGTATGCTGTCTCGGAAAAATCTCCCCGGCGCTCCAAAGCGGTAGGTACGGATGCGTATTGACTCTGGAGCTGTTGACCCCAGCTGGTGTCAATGTTGACGAAGAAGAACGATCTTCGGCGACGGGAGAACGAGATGCCCGGGTTCGAGTCAGAGCCCGGCAGAGGTCCCCCGAGCGACAGTCCGCTATTCCAGGAGACGTAGTCGGGATCAGGGGTTTCACCCCCGTCGAGAGAGTAGGGTTTGGCGTCCAGGGCTGAGGACGAGAATCCGGCGCTGGCGCTCCCCTGGATGCGGTTGGCTCGGGAAAAACCGATGCGGGCTCCACGGACGCCTCCACGGCCGAAGCCCCCACGGCCGCCCAGGAGGTGGCCCATGATCTGGCCCTCGCTCATACCCGGGCCCATTCCCCCCCTATTGGAAGCACCCAGTATCATCACTTCGTCCGACTGTCCCATCTCCGAACTCAGGGCATTGGTAGGTGCCCCAGGCGTCTGAATCCGGATTTCTTGAAATGGGTCCTCATCGCGTTGGGGTCCTCGATTTCCAGCTCGTCTTTCCCGAGTTCGGGGTAATGGGTCTTCTACCTTGAAGAAGTCCCCTTTAAATTCAAAATCCCATTGATAGTCTCTCCAGGTCGTCGAAGTCTCCATTCGGAAGCTACGGCCGCCACCGCTACCTGGAAATCCTCCACCCCCACCGGGAAATCCACCGCCGCCACGGCCTTGCTGTCCGTCTCCAAAGCCTCCCCCGCGGCCTCTCCCGAAACCGTCCCTGTTCATCTTGACCTCTTGATACAGGGGCAGAGTGATCGGCCGTTGGGGGTCCCATTCCAGCTCCAACGTGAGCTCGACGCCAGTGATGAAGGATCCCATGCCGAAGCGCATCTCTACCCTCAGCGGCATCCCCGACTCCGGGTCCACCCAAAGTCGCCCTCGCTCTACGTGGATCCCCGGTATCTTGGGCTTGACCTTGATCTCGATGGCCTCTCCGGAATCCAGATTCGCAGGGCCGATGACTTCCGCCTTCCTCAGGAAGTCCCCCAGCGTGAGAAGGTCGGTCTGCAGCTCAGGGGCGAAATTACCAAAACGTCTGCCCCGTCCTCTCCCGCCTTCGGAGGGGTCCACTGGCACCCCATTGCGGGTCGAACTTAGGATGTCTCTGCGCAACTGTTCCAGGTCTCCGTGATAGTGAACTTCGTAGCTTTCCAGATCTTGTTTTCCGAAGGGTGCGTCGACAAGAGTCTGATTCTCAACCTGTACCGAGTACTGGGTCAGCAGCTCCTTTCTCAGCGCCAACGCCTTGCGGGTTCGCTCCACGATGTTCTCGCTGTTGGAGTTGGCAGCCAGTAGGCCCAGAGACAGTAGCGCCACCTGGCAGCCCAACAGGGCATGCCGCTTTCTAGATCCCACCTGCCCGGATCGCACCTGTCTAACGATATGGAGGAGGTTCGCAGCCATGGTTTTCTGGACGAGGTAGCGTCTCATTTCCTGTCGAATGTTGAGCTCAAGGCACCACTTCCCCTACGCTTAAACTGCTGCTTTGTTTCACTACAGCCCTCGTGCCTCAAGAAGGTTCATTCTGTGGACCCAAGGCTCCCAGGAGCTCCGCGCATCACGGCGAGGTGGGTACGGTACTTTTGGACCAGAGAAAGAACGGCGGCAAGAAATAAAGAAGGAAAGCAGAAGAGTAGCCACAGCCACGAGTCTGGGTATGATGTTCCCGCTCAGCTTCTTTTTATTCTGTGTGGGCCGCTGCTCGGGCCGTCATCCTACCGGTTTCGAGCTGTGGTACGATACCTGCTAAAGTTCCATATAGTATCTTTCAGAGACGTTTACGCCCACTTGAAACCCGAGGACCAGCTGTAAAATAGCTGGACTCTGGGAGCCCAGGATCGAAATTCTGGGAAACGATCTAGTTCATCTAACTGCTGGTTTTCGGCTTTCCCGCTTGTACGACGGGTTTATTCGATTTACGTTGTGTGAGCCGTTGACGGGTTGCTCTGCTCGGAGCGAGATGACCGATGAACTTTGAACAGTTCCATGTCTTGGGCGAGACGATACGAAGCGAGCTTTTCCTAGCAAACAACGACGAGCAGAAACTCCCTCAAATAGCTGCTTGTGCGCTCTCGCGTGCGGATTTGGAAACAGATCTCGACCTCAATGCAATCGGCGAGTTTCTCCGAACGACGCCGGTAAGGCAACAGCCCCAGACAGACTTCAGTGACCTACCTCTGGTTTTCTATCGTTGCGATACCTTCCACGTCGAAATGCTAATTTGGACTGGGTCAAGCACAACGATCTATCAACATTCCTTCTCCGGAGCATTTCGCGTGTTTGCGGGGTCAAGCCTTCATTCCGAGTATGAGTTCGAGGAGAGGCAACGTATCAGCTCACGGCTATTGCTGGGTAGAACCCGTTTCAAGAACATCGAGCTGCTTCGTCAGGGTGACGTGAGACAGATCGTGTCGGGGCGCGGTGGTCTCTTGCACGGCCTGTTTCATCTAGACAGTCCGTCGGTAACACTCGTTGTACGCAATTCCATCGAGCCCTGGGCTAAACCCCAGTACTCGATCCTCAGGCCGAGTATCGCCTACGCCCATCAAGAGCTGGAGACGGATCCTCGGGTTGTGCTGATCAGTCGGCTCCTCAAGATAGTAGGTAAGCTGGATCGTTCCCAAGCTGTAAACATCCTCATCGAACAGGTCCCAGTGCTCGACTTTGCTCGCCTATTCATGCTGCTGATGCGCAATTATGAGCTCCTAAACAGGCGTGAAGATTGGAAGAAATTTCTGGGAAGAGCTTGTGAGCGCCACGGGGAACTCGCTGACAACCTGATCGAGGTGCTACACACTGCTAAACGCGAGTCGTCGGTTGCCTCGGCGCGAGGTGTTGTGGTGGACTCGGACCTGAGGTTCTTTCTGGCCCTACTCCTCAACGGGCTCTCCAGGGCTCAGATCCAGAGACTCCTGAGCGACCGGTTTCCTGAACAAGATCCAGACTCGCTCTGTGTTCGCTGGCTAGCTCAGCTTTCCAAATTTGGCAACGAGAGCAAGCAGAACGCCATCTTCAACCTTCAGGAACGGGCAGGCTTGGCGAGGTACTGGTTCCCCAGTCGACTAGCAGCCGCTCTCCCCTTCGATCCAGAAGACTTCAGGACGGAGGCGCTGTTGATGACCTTGCTCGATGGGCTAGACGAGGAGCAAATGATGGCTCGACTCATGGGCAAGTTTTCGAGCCAGGAGATCGAAGCCAGTCGCACCCAACTCTTGGAGTCACACGCGAAGCTCAAAGAACTCTCCGAATTGCAACCATTGCTTTCCAGATCCGTGTGCCGGTTTGGATTTACCAATCGGAGTGCTTATATCTTCTGGCCCAGTTGACGCCCTGCCAGCTGGTTTGTTTGAGGGGACGGATGAATAGAAGCCATCTGGGCTCCGACAGCGTGGGTTGCAGATAATCGGGACCGTGCTCCCCTAGATAGCGAACCGACATCCGCCGCGCGATTTCTACCCAGGCACCGCCCGTATTGGGTTCCTCGATGACCGTAGCTTCGCCTTTGACCAGGACACGGCGATTGTATCTTGCAGTGTCGTCGATACAAAGACAGACTCGCGACCGCAGTTCGATGTAGCGGGCCCAAACAGAACGCGCCCGAGGGATGACGTAGAAGCCGCCGCCACGGTGCTCGAACCAACATGGGACGACATAGGGCCAGCCCTCGTCGTCCACACAGCCCAATCGACAAACGGGGTTACCTGATAGGAACTCGTCAATCTCGGCTGGAGTCAGCTTTCCAACTTTTCCCCTCCAGCTGCTGTCTGAAGTCATAGGTGAATTGTGAAGCAGTTGGTTGCAGGAAGCGACCTCTCGACCAAATCTTTCGAACGAACCTAACCTATAATCTAACCCGACCCGAAACTTCAACGATCCGTCGGGACGTCGCAGAGGAACCTGAACTGGGTGTCAACGATCTGAAGCCAAGTCCGACAGAACCGCGAACGACTTGAGCCGTCAGCAAAATGAGCCCAGGTTCCGAGGAGGGAGCCGGACAACAGCACAAATCCCCAGTAGCCGGAAGTTTCGTTCTCGAATGGGGCAGCATCGCTGGAGGGCTAAGCTGAAACTTCATCGGCTAGAAGATCATGCAAGAGCCGCCATCTGACAGAGCGGTGATCTTCGTAGGATGGGCACTCTTGCCCGTCACTTTCATCGACGGGCAGGAGTGCCCATCCTACAACGGACAGAGTGCTATCGATGTTCGTGGTTCGAGACAACCCAAAGTTTCTTTCTCGAATGGGCAGCACAGCTGGGGCGGGACTGACCTGAAACTTCATTCTCGGGCTTGAATAGAAAAGGCCCCGTCGGTACCAGTTCGCTTTTCGCGCACCGGCACCGACGAGGCCGCATTCAGGTAGCGCGGCAGTTCAATTCCCTACAACGCAAGGGCGTGATCCGGAGAGGACCAGACAGCGCTAGCGGTCTCGATCTCCTGCTCCTGGTCACCGCACTGCGGTGTTCGGCGGAGGGTTGGGCGGTCCTTCGGCTCCGGGAACTCCGCGCTAATTCCCTTCAGGGTCGCCTTGACCTGCTGGAATTCCTCAGTGTCTACCAGTACCTCCTTCTTGATCGGAAGGCAGGTAATCTCACCATACGTATTGACGATCCGCTCGTAGAAGGCCGGATGAGTGCGGAAGAAGCTGGCCGACTTGACGTACCCCTTCTCGCTGGCCATCTTGTCGAAGAACGTGATGAATCCAGAGGGATCGTATCCCGCGTTCCAGGCGTACTGAGCACCCAGCTGATCGGCCTCTTGTTCGAAATCACGACTCACTCCGAGGAGTGTCAGATTCAAAACCATTCCGAGTCCCATGAAGCCATACTGCAGCGCGTAGTAGGTCCCGATCCCTGGCACCTCCGGTGAGAATGACCGACGCCATCTGGGCTGCCTGGTAAAGAATACTGGTGAACTTAGCCTTCTTTTGCAGTCGAGCTCCATGTCGAGCCGTGACGTGGGCAAGCTCATGAGCCAATACCCCCGCCAGCTCCGATTCCGTCTCAGCTTTCTCGATCAGTCCGGAGTTCACGAAGAGGAAGCCTCCGGGCAGGGCAAAGGCATTGATCTCATCGCTAGCCAGGACGGTCACTTCGAGGGGAACCGTCAAGTCTGAATGGTCGGCGATCCGCTCTGCAACCTGCTGCACGTACTCGGTCACTTCGGGGTCATCGACCTCTGGAGGCATCGCGCCCATGGTTCTCATTTCCAGAACCGCCTGCTGACCTATCTAGACGTCTTCTTCCTGCCCTTCCTTTATGACCTGAATTCCAATGTCTCGGCGTCTCCGTAGCGGCGTTCCCGGACCCGAGCCGACTCAAGGTCGTTTTCAATCTGAAGCTTCTTCGCGGGCCATTCCTTGATGAGTTCGAGTTTGGCCAGCTTGTTGTCGTAGCCGACCGGAAGCAGCTGGTTACGCTCCAGCTCCTTCTTCTTCAGCTGCTCTTCCAGGTCTAGAACCTGACAGTGCAGATCACTCCTTTTCTGGCCCATGTCGACGTTGTCTCGAGACTTGGATAGGTTCAGCTCGGCAAGCTGTTCTCGAGTAGCCTGGATTTCTTGTTTTAGGGACTTTTCCTCGCTCTTCAGTTTTTCCTTCTCTGCCTTCCTCTCCGCTTTCAGCTGCTTCTTGTACGAATCCAGCTCCTTCTTGGAGAAGTTGAATTCATCCGCACTTTCGAGCAGATCGAGGTAGGATTCTTCCACCAGCACAGATAGCGGCGTTACCGGATCGGGGTCGAGCCAGGCAGCCCACACATTGCTCCAAACCAGCAGGGCGCAGAGGCCAGTAGCTAAGAACTTGGCGGTGATATTTCTTGTGGCCATGATTATTCTCCTCCCCAAAACTGGGGTTTCCTGGGTTGGTCCAGCAGATCGGTGGGGACCTGTCTGGACATTTTTCAACTGTGGCGACTCGAACGGGCGAGTCTACGATTGTCGCGTCCTAAGACTCCTGGGGAACCCGGGAGTGTAGCGATTTGGCTGACCGATCCAACCTGAGTCCCAGGGAAGGGAGAGCCCGGCTTCAATCGTCAGCTGGGGAGTGAGGTGCACGATTTTGTGTTTGCCACTCATTCCTCTAAGCTCCTCCAGGTCTATCATTTACCCTTTTCTGATCTGGCATCTCCGGCTGATGCCCTGGTTCTGCTATATAGAGGAGGCAGAGAGGGAAAAGGTTCGCCAAGGATTGTAAAGGCTGGCTGGTCCAAGCTGACACTTCTTGACGAAAGGGGAAATCAGAAGGGTGTTGTCAAACAGGGCAGCAGCCGTGAGCTAGCCCGCATAATTCAGAAGTTTCCTACTGCGGCGGAGCCATCATCCGCCCTGACTGCGTTTCGCTCGGTCGACCTCCTCGACGTACTGCACGAGTACGAACGCGGAGGTCTCGGTCGCAAGCCTTGCCAGGACGGCGTTGTCACCGCCTTGCTACGAAAACTTCTGAATTATGCGGGCTGCGCCCCGGCGGACTCAGCTTCGTCTGCGGATATCTTCCGGGACGACTCAGACAAATAGTGTCTCGCCCGGCATGGACACCGGGCTGGCAGGCGGTTTCGCGTCCCAGGCATAGGTTTCCGGTGAGAGGCTTTCTTGAGAATTGAGTGCCTCCTCCCAGGTGAGCGTTTTTCCGGTATAGGCTGACATGCGCGCCATAATGCCCAACAAGGTGCTCTTGGCCATATACTCGCCGTTGTTGATCACTTCACCCTTCCGGAGTGCTTTGTACATGGCGTTGTGCTCGAGCTGGTGCATGTCTGTTCGTTCGTGTGGCCATTGCCAGGGAGCCTGTCCGTTGATGCTGTACTCCATCAAGTTGGCCCGCCCCTGGGTGCCGAAGACCAGGTCGATAAACTCACTACTGCAGCGGGGCTGTTGACGAGTCGCAGCAAAGTGCTTCACGCCATTTTCATACTCGAATACCGCACTGAAGTGGTCATAGATATTTCCGTTTGCTTCACCGATTCGGGTCTGACGGCCCCCGGTAGCGACACACCGAATGGGGTTCTGATCTTTCATCAGCCACGCAATCTTGTCGAGTTCATGGACGAACTGCTCTACAATGAAGTCCCCGGATAACCAGGTGAAGTTGTACCAGTTCCGCATCTGCCAATACATGTCGGTATCGCCTGGACTCCGCGGAGCTGTCCGGGAGTATCCATTGAAACGGGTGCTCTCGATTGTGACCAGATCGCCCAACGCACCTTGGTGTATTTGCCTGATGGTTTTCTGCATACCCGTTTCGTAGCGCCAACAGAGACCAGAGAGGAGAGAGAGATTCTTCTGTTTGGCCAGCTGGGCCGATTCGAGAATCGATCGGATACCGGGAGCGTCTACGGCCACCGGCTTTTCGGCGAAGACATGCTTTCCGGCCTCGAGACAAGCTCGCACGTGAATTGGCCGAAAATGAGTGGGCGTAGCCAGCAGGACCACGTCCACGTCTGAGGACAATAGTTGCTGATACGCGTTGAAACCCACGAAACAGTGGTCCTTGGCGACTCTCACCCGGCTGGATACGTCTTCTGACCGTCCCAGGTTTACGAGGCTCTTGTCCAGTTGATCTGCGAAGGCATCGGCCATTGCAACGAGTCGGGTATTGGGGTCAGCTCGCAGTGCCTGGACAGCGGCACCGGTCCCCCGGCCACCACAGCCTACCAACCCAATCCGCAGAGTGTCGCTTCCATCGACGTAGCCGGCTCTCACGCTGGAAGCGACTCCGGCACCAACAACCGCCGCCGCCGACCGCCTCAGAAAGGCACGTCGCGAGGCTGGAGCATTTTCCTCGATCACAGGTTTCTTTTCTTCCATCTTGTTCCTTCCTGTATCCACTAAGCTGGGTAAGATGTGCCTATTCTATAGAAGAATTCCTGGATCATCAAAGCGCGAGTTGTGGGTGCCTCGTGCGGTGCAGGATGGGCAGATGAGCGGTATTCCGACTCGGCACATCCGGGATTGGCGAACGGAAGGCGCGCCAACGTACCCTGAAGGCGCTTGGAGGTGGACCACTCGCTGCCGAAATCGAGCACTGTATGCTAACCTTTAGGCGGCTACGGTGCGATGAGTTCCAGGTCAGTGGCCCCCCAGGAAGCCCTGGCCCCATTCGAGAAAGAAACCTCAGTGTCCTACCGTGGCACGGGCATCCCTGCCCATGATGACCGATCCGTCGAGCTAAAGGCTCGACAATCACGGCCTGGAAGGCCGTGCCACGGTTGGGAATCCTGAACCTGGAACCAAATGAAGTTTCAGCTTAGACTATCGGGAGAAGAAGAGAGTCTATGATCTCCCCAAGTATTGATTGTTCGGCTGGTTTTGTCCGAGTGAGAAATCCGCAGCGGTGGGGACGCGGGGCCTGGCGAGGCACCTTTGGCCTTCTGCTGATGGTGGCGATTGCGGGCTGCTCGCAGGACCCGAAACAAACCTTGATTACCGAAGAGAACCAGGCAGAGCTCTATCAGACCATTAGCAATGGCACCGCGTTGACGCATGAGGAAGGCAAGCTGCTGGAGGCCTACCTGGGACGACACCGAGATGCACTCGGGGACCGCAAGCTGCCACCAGGAAGAACTATCGAAGAGCTAATCGAAGAGCAGCGTTTGCTAGCCATTCTCGATCAGTCCAGCTCGGAGGACGGTTCGCCGCCTTCGCAGGATGCCAACGTGTTCCAGAGCGGAGGAAAAGGATCTCAGCCCAAGGCCGGAAAAAGAGACGCCCAACCGGGCTCTCCTCCCTCCAATGATAAGAGTGGGGGAGACAAGCTCGCGGACGCCGATAGCAAGGACAAGTCTGTTCCGACCGAACCCGAGGTGGTTGAGCCTCCTGCACCCACAACGGCCGTCATCCCTTCGGGGTCGATACTGCGGGTCCGTTTGAACGAATCCCTGAGTAGCAAGAAGAACCAGACCGGGCAGTCATTCGAAACAGTGTTGGAGGAGGATCTGGTCGTCGACGGGCATCTTTTGGCCCCAGAGGGAAGCCGCGTCACCGGTTACATCAAGGATGCCCAGAAGTCCGGAAAGGTCAAAGGGCGGGCAGCGATGTCTCTGACCCTTACGGATATCGCAGTCGGAGACGAAACCTATGACATCGACTCCAACACCTTGAACTTTGAAGCAGACAGTACGGCCAAGCGAGATGCCCAGCGGACCGGTATCGCCACGGGTGTTGGGGCTCTAATCGGTGTCCTGACCGGAGGCAAGAAGGGGGCGGGGATAGGAGCTGTGATCGGAGCCGGCTTGGGTGGCGGATCCACCGTGATGACTGCCGGAGACGAGGTCGAGTTTGCAGTCGAACAGCTCTTCGAGTTCAAGCTGGACGATGAGCTCGAGATGAGAATTGTGTCGCGCTGAAGTGGCCTTCCAGCCCAATAATCTCCTTTGGGTTGATTGTTCACTCGACGCGCCGGATTCGAGGTGAACCCCAAGCTAATGCGTATTGATACTATCGAGATTTTTCATGTTGCCATGCCCTTGATCTATCCTTGGCGGACCGCCTATGGCGAGGACGCTGCGATAGATTCTGTGCTGGTCAGGATGCGGAGTGGCGATCTGGAAGCCTGGAGTGAGACGACACCCTTTGCGGCACCCCAGTACAGCCCAGAGTGGGCGCGAGGTGTATTTCACTGCGTCCGTGAGTGGCTGGCGCCTTCGCTGATTGGTCGCAACATAGAAAGCGGCGAGGAGCTGCAGCAGATCCTGTCGTTCGTCAAAGGTAATCCATTCGCCAAGAGTTCTCTGGATATCGGCTGGTGGATCCTCAAGGCCCTGGAGGAGGGGCAGCCTCTCTATCGTCTTCTGGGTGGGAATCGGCCTGAAATCGACGTGGGTGCAGATTTCGGAATCATGGATTCGATCGACGACCTCCTGCGGGGTTTGGAGGGAGCAGTGGATGCCGGTTTCAAGCGCGTCAAGTTGAAGTTCCGTCCCGGCTGGGACCTCGAGATGCTGCGGCAAGTCAGGGGGCGCTTCCCCTCAGAGACTTTTCATATCGACTGCAATAGTGGCTACCAACTGAGCGACGTCGACATGTTTCGGCGGATCGATGAGTTCGGCCTGGCCATGATCGAACAGCCGCTGGCGCACGATGATCTGTTGGATCATGCCAAGCTGCAGAAGGAGATTCAGACTCCAGTCTGCCTTGACGAGAGCATTACGACACTCGAGAAGGCGAGAAAGGCTATTGAACTGGGGAGTTGCCGCTACGTCAATGTGAAGCCTGCTCGAGTAGGAGGACTGACGATCGCCAAACAGATCCACGATTTGTGCAAGGAAAAGGGCATTCCCTGTTGGATCGGGTCCATGTTGGAGAGTGCCATCGGTACTAGAGCCAACGCTGCCATGGCTACTTTGGGAAACTTCACGTATCCCGCTGATCTGTTCCCCACAAGCCGCTTCTACCACCAAGACCTGGGCTCTCCCCATGTGGAGCTGTTTCAAGAGGACGATGGGCCAAAGATTGTCCTTCTGGACCGGCCCGGAACGGGCACAGAGCCGGATCGGGAGATGCTGGAACGCTGCAGTCTATCCCGTGCTCTGGTGAATTGTCCCCTGCAGTCTTGAGATTTTCTTAAGTCGTTACCTCAGCAGCCGAGTCGGGTTCCCGGAACACGGCCCAGAAGATCACTGCACAGAGAGTCGTGACCAGAGCGGGAACGGCAAAGACGATGCCGTAATCGGTGATCTCTCCCGCGGTACAGATCTCTTTCAGCCAACCCGCGAAAATACTTCCGCCAAAGAGGCCGATCCCCAGCACAGCCACGTTAATAAGGGACTGGGCAGAGGTCCGAATATCCTTCGGTGCCACCATGTCCGTGTAAATGAATGCCACTACAAAAAAGAAGACGTAGCAGAAACCGTGTAGGGCGAGGGAGCCAACCGCTACCCAGATTACCCCGGGAGTCGACTCGTGCATCATCCAAACCAGTGCGAATATGACATATCGGATGGGCCAGGCCAGAATTCCCAGGAGCATCGACTTGCGCACTCCCCAACGTGCGAGGGCGTAGGGAAGCAGCGCTGCCATGGTGAGTATCTCCGCGATCTGTCCAATCGTCATCCAAGCAGGGAGATTCTCTGAATTGATGCCTACGGCAGGTCCGATCGTCTGGAGATAGGGAAACGTCAAGACGTAGTACAGTTGTAGTTCGGTCGCGACCACGAAGGCAATCAGAAAGAAGTAGAGGTAGTTTCGATCGCGGAGCAGTGCCAGAGCGCGACGAAACGCCAGCGGATCAGCCGCCTCCCTGGAGGGCGGAGTATGAGGCAGCCTCAGCGAGAAGAGTGCCATTGTCAGGGAGAAGACTCCCGCCAGTACGAAGGCGTCTATATAGTCGGCACCCTCGGTATTGTAGTTGACCCGCAGCAAGGTTAGAATCCAGTTGGCCATGATCCAACCGATGGTTCCCCAGACACGAACCGGACCAAAATCTCTCTGCCCATCCTCCAGATGCTGGAACGCAAGGGCGTTGGTTAGTGCCAATGTGGGAGCAAAGACGAGGCAGTAGAGGAACATCAGGGCGAGCATGGGGGTAAGCGTGGAGGTGAAGGCCATCGCGACCAGCAGTGCTCCTCCCAGGAGTTGGAATAGAGCCAGCGCCTTTTGGGTTGGCAGCCAGCGGTCAGCGACCTGGCCGGCAGTGAAGGGGGATAACAGGTTGGCCAGGGGAAAGGCCGCATAAATAAGGCCTAGTCCCCACCCCGTAAATCCAAGCCGAGCCTCCAGGTAACCAGCCAGAGCCGGAGCCCAAGCTCCCCAGATCGCATACTGCAGAAACATCATCAAACTCAGTTTGGGATGTCGGAACATGTTTCGCATCGGTTACGGCCTTTCCGGGGTCGTCGGTTACGGGTTGCAGGTCGCAAGTCGGAAGGACGGCGCTCCAGGCCCCTGGGAGGCGTCTGCCTGTGCCGCGTTGGCCTGGCACCCCGCCATATTGGATCTGGGGAAACCTGCAAACTTGTGATCTGTGATCTGAGACGCTCGATCGCTTTTCACGCTCTATTCTGATTCCGCCACAGTTCCAGGCGGTCCGGTAATTGCTCAGGTCTTGCCGTCCCGGTCATTGCCAGTTGCTGAATCGTTAGGGAGGCCACCAGATTGGCTATCAGGGCCGCCTCGGGAAGGGATGCGCCACTGGCCAGGGCGAGAATGGCGCCGGCGCAGGTCGAATCTCCGGCCCCGGTAGAATCGGTGGGGCCCTCGATTCTTACTGCGGGTATCAACGTCATCTGCGGATCGGTCACAAGCGCGCCTCGCTCACCCAACGTGGCGCAGACCGGTCCCCCGGTCTCGGCTCGCAAGTCAGGCAGTGCCCTTTTTACCGATTCCAGGTCAATTCTTTCTTCCGGCAGCGGATTGGGATGATCTACGACCTCGAACTGGTTGGGTTTGATGATGAGGTTTCGGAAGAGCCGAATATGCGTCCGGCTGTCCGCCAGGAAGACTACATCAGGATGTCGCTTGGCCTGTTCGGCAAGCCTGCCGCGCACTCTGGATGTGATGATCCCGCAGTCGTCTTCCTCCACCTGGTCAGCTATGACAACGCCATCGACGTCCCCGAGCAGCTGATCAAGGATCTCGATCACAGCTTCGATAACCTGGTCGGGCGTGGGTTTTCGGTTCTTTGTGTCGTAGCGCTCGTGCTCGCCTGCCAAACTGGTATCTGTCATGTTCCTGGGTTTGAGGTAGGTTGGGGTCATCAGTAAGGGATCCTGCAGGAGGCCCGAGGTGTTGCAGCCAAGGCGTCCCAGGGCCGTCAAGAGGTCGTGAGCCTCACCGTCTTTACCGATCGCTCCCACCGTATGAACCGTGGCGGTTCCGAGGGATACCAGGTTGTTGACGATTGTTCCGGCCGCTCCTGGAGTGCGACGAATTCCAACGACCTGGTGCGCCGGCTGGCCGCTTTCAACACTACGCTCCAGGATCCTCGGGTCAGTGTCGAGGTACTTGTCCAGGAAGAAGTCCCCGATGACCGCAATCCGGCGAGAGTCGAATCTAGCGATCAATTCTTGGAGGCGCTCTGGTGTCATCTCTACGTAGTTCGCTGATGCTATAGCCTAGAGATGATCTCGTCATAGAGTGCCGGTACGGTTTCGCGATGGCGACCTCGGACGTAGTAGCTTTCTCCACCGTCTGCTATGGTTCGGACCAGAATCGTTTTATAGGGCCGAAAATAGTAGCGAGGATCTTCTTTGGGCGCTTCCTGGGAGAGATCTTCTCCCAACTCTAGAAGGTCAAATACTCCCGTAGTAAACCGACTTATGGTGCGATTCTGTTGGGTTGCCACGTTTCGGGCCATCGCTAGGGCTTTAAGATAGATTTCGGGGCCCATGACCGCCGAACCAATGTTCAGGAATACACCTCCTTCCAACTCCGTGACCGACTGAGTGAAGATCAAGAAGTCGATAAACGAAGTGGCTCCGGTGGCGGCTCCATCACAATTTGGATGTTCGTGAACGATGTCCTGACCGATGGATACGTGGACGGTGACTGGTACTCCAAGGCGATATCCCGAGGCGAGAAGACTTTCGTTGCGGAAGGCGAAGTTGCTGTCTTCGATCATGCGGCCAACGGCCTCGCCCAGGCCGATTCCGTCTTGATGTCCCTCCACAGCAGCCTCATTGATCTTCCCGGTTTCGCGCCATAACCCAAACTGGCCCTGCTTGATGTAGCGGGCCACGCTCTCGCAAGTTTCTCCGATCAAAGCCATCTCGAAATCATGGATGGCGCCGGCACCGTTGACGGCGACGTGCCGGAGCAATCCACGCCTCATCAGGTCGATCAGGAGCAGGGAATTTCCCTCCCTTAAAACGTGCGCCCCGCACGCGAAGATCACCGCGCGATTCGAGCTGGCGGCCTTGACGATTCTCTCTGCCAGGATCGGAAGGGCCGGATGTTCGAAGGGAAGGCGAGGCCCCTCGGGTCGCTTCAAGACCTCTTGGCTGCGCAGGTCGTGGTCGCGTTCTCGCAGGGGCAGGAGCGTCAACCTAGTCCGATCGAAGGTGGGGAAGGGCATGCTCTCAGCTTTCCCTCCAGAGATGCCGGAATAATACCTCGCAATCTCGAAAGTCAGGAATGACAAAATCGGCACCGGCCTGGATCAGACGTTCTCGTTTCCATGGGTCCGGACGGCCACTGCGGCCAGTTTCATCAGTTGCAACGGCCACAGCGGTGCCTCCCACTAACTTGACGTTTTCTATCTCCACATAGCCGTCACCGAAGCCAATCAGGACGGAACCATCGACATCGTTCTCGCGCAGAATCCTCTCAATGACCAGTTGCTTCGAAAAGTTCTTGTAATCGGCCACAGCACCGTAGATCTGATTACCGAAGAACGCCCCGAGACCGAGCAGTTCGACTTCTTCCCGGACGTATTCCTCATCTGTTCCGCTCGCCAAGTACAGATCGACGCCCCGGGTTTGCAAGGCCTCCAAGGCCTCCCGTGTAAAAGGAACCAGCATTTCCCGAGGTTCCTGGGCGCCACTGCGTAGCTTCTCTCTGCGACCGTGGATCTTCTTCATCATACGCTCCAGGTACTCCTTCTTGTAGGTCTGAGCGTCCTCAGGCTGCGCGCCGCGAGCGGCAACCTCGCCCGCCAGCCGGATCATCTGGTAGATCGTCTGTCGTCCGGTTAGATCCTTCACGAACTGCATAGTCAGGCGGGTGAGGTCCTCTTCCGATTCCTCGGTGCCGGTCTGTCGGAGAACCTCAACCATCATTGCGATCATCACCTCGAGCCAGCCTTCGCGGATGAGGCTCAAGGTTCCATCGAAGTCGAACAGCGCACGGCTGGGCGGACGCTCCAGAGTGGTCTGACGGATCAGTTCGATCGTTGAGGACTCTGGGAGGTATTCAGACTCCGGCGAGGGAGGTGGATTCTCTATGTTCTGCTCTGATTCCATTAACGTCTCCTGTTTCCGAAACAGAGTGGGATTCTACTGTATAGGAAGCAGGAGATCGACCGGAAGAGTGAGCTGAACAGGCCTAAATCATGGCGATTGAGCGTTCATTTCGAACGTCAAAGGACCGAAGATGGGCGGCGCAGCCGGGAGCCGCAATCAGATTCAGGCGTTTATCGATGACCCGGGTGTTGAAGAGGGATGGCCAGAGTGCGTGACCTTCATGGAGTGGGTAACAGGCATTAGGGTCACGCCTCTGACTCTCTTGCCGGAGCCTTTCCGTACTGGCGGATTTGCCAGCTCCGCCAGGAGAACAGCCCCGGAAATTGGCTGGGTTTTACAGCTACAGGCTGCGGCTGTCGGATTTGCAGACAACCGTGGCCTGAGCACCAGACAGTCGAATTCTAGAAGGGCCCGCCACCTCCCCAGAAAAAATCAAACCAGTCAGACCAAATGATTGCCCAAAAAAAGACAGTTCCAACTAACTTCCTCATCTCGTGTTCCTCCCAAATAGCGATACTACTCACGGTTCTAAAACTCTTTTCCCCTCCACCGTGAGAGCGGGTTCGCAGGATAGCTAGCAGGTCGTGGGTTAAACTTTTACGTAGACCGTCAGAAAAATTATAACGCTTTTAGAATGAGTATCTTGAGGTAGTGAATTTGGTTAAGGACGTCCAACCTGTCCAAATTGAGTTGTCGAGGAAGCGTCAACAAACCGACACCCCGGTGACAGAAATATGTCGCTTGCGGGTCTGACTTCTTTGGGAGCCTTGGTTTCCGGTATCGGGTCGAAGTATGCCTGCCGAGCCTAGCGGGGCCACCAGCTGGCGCTGGTCCATTCAG
>Ga0310120_10001687_pt1 | contig 16567 bp, 15 predicted proteins | sample CB27_AW_983_MG_FD_203506 | JGI IMG/M metagenome (GOLD analysis project Ga0310120, IMG submission 203506) | Marine microbial communities from Western Arctic Ocean, Canada - CB27_AW_983 | ecosystem: Environmental > Aquatic > Marine > Oceanic | place: Canada: Western Arctic Ocean | collected...
GGACACCCATGTGGGCGGCGGATCCGTGCGCGAGGAGACCTTCTTCTCGAAGACCGGCCTGCTCGATGGCACGCCCGAGCGGCGCGGATCGGTGCCCGCCGCTTGGTTTTTCGGCCCGGTCTTGGGCACCCTCGCGCCCGGCCTCGTGAGCGAAGTCGACGACAAGACCTATTTGGAGTTCAGTTCTTTCGAGTTCTGGGGCGCTTCGGGGTTGGCGGCGGTCTGGGCCGAGGAAAACACGCGTGAGGCGATCTACGGGGCGCTCCGTCGCAAGGAGACGTTCGCGACCTCGGGCCCGCGAATGGCGCTGCGTTTCTTCGCGGGGTACGACTTCGAGCCCGCTTTGCTCGAAGCGCCGGGCGGCGTGGCCCACGCCTACGCCGAGGGCGTCACGATGGGAGCCGATCTCCCGGCGGACGGCGATCGCGCGCCGAGTTTCTGGGTGTGGGCGCTGGCCGACCCGATCGCCGCGCCGCTGCAACGTGTGCAGGTGATCAAGGGTTGGGAGGAGGGCGGCGAGACCCACGAGAAGGTCTTCGACGTGGCTTGCTCCGATGGCGGGGTGGTGGATCCCGCGACCCATCGTTGTCCCGAAAACGGTGCCCAGGTAAACCTTGCCGACTGCTCCTTCGACCCGGGCGTCGGTGCCATGCAGTTGCGGACACTCTGGCAGGATCCCGAGTTTCAGGCCGGGCAGGAAGCGTTCTACTACGTCCGCGCGCTCGAGAACCCGACCTGCCGCTGGTCCACCTGGGATGCGCTTCGCGCCGGTGTCCCACCCCGCAGTGACTTCCCGACCACGATCGTCGAGCGCGCATGGTCCTCGCCCATCTGGTACCGCCCGGACGAAGTGTGAGTGGTGACGCCGCTTGGAGGGAGCAAAGATCGTGTTGAAGAAAGTCCTACTCGGGTTCGCGGTTCTGTTGGTGCTCGGTGCCGCCACCCTGTGGTTCACGATCGGCGAAAACTATCGAAACGCCAACGAGGCGTTTGGACGCGATAGCGCGCCCGCCGATTACGCGCTTCAGGACGATTCGAGGGTCGATGCCCCGGTGCCCGAGCCGCTGGTCGCCCAGACGATGAACCCCCTCAAGAACGTCTACTGGGGGGATACCCATGTGCATACCCACGAGAGCTTCGACGCGAAGCTCTTCGGGACGACTCTCACCATCGAGGATGCCTATCGCTTTGCGAAGGGGGAGGCGATTCCCAGCGATGGCGGGGAGAGGATGCAGCTCTCGCGCCCTCTCGACTTCGTCGCCATCACGGACCATGCCGAGGGATTCGGGAGCCGAACGCGTTGCGGCGACGCGAACCTCACGTGGTTCGAATCCCTGAACTGCACTGTGATGGAAACGCCCAATATCGCCACCTTCCAATTAATCCGCGGGCTCGCGAGTGAGCGCGCTCAGGAAGAGCAACCCGACCCCAGCGTGCCGGCAGGCGTATACCGCGCGAAAAAACGCCAACACACCGTTCGCGCCAGCGTGCCCATCTGCTCCCGGGGCGAAGGCGGCGTCGAGCGCTGCGAGCGAGACGCGCGCAGTGATTGGGCCCGCTATATCGCCCTGGCCGATGCCCACAACGAACCGGGAGTGCTCACGACGTTTGCCGCCTACGAATACTCCCCCGTTCTCCCGGGCGCCGGAAAACACCACCGCAACGTCCTCTTCAAGGGCAACGACCTGCCAGGCCACGCGATCTCGTCCATGGACGTGGGCAGTGCCATCGACCTCTGGCGCGGGCTGGAGGCCACCTGCACCGATGACTGCGACTTCCTCACGATCCCGCACAACCCGAACAAGAGCTGGGGGCTCCTCTATAGCCGGTACACCTGGGACGGCGGGAGCTACGACCAGGAGGGGTGGCGCCTGCGCAAACGTCGCGAGCCCCTGGCGGAGATCTACCAGATCAAGGGGGCTTCCGAGTGTGCACTGGGCGTCGGTGCCACCGACGAGGAGTGCGCGTTCAGCCAGGTGCTTTCGCCGTGCGAGCCAGGCGAGGAGACCGGCTGCGCGTTCGAAACGGGTTTCGCGAGGCAAGGCCTCAAGGTCGGTCTCGAGCTCGACCGGGAGCTCGGCTTCAACCCTCTGGCCTTCGGCGTGATCGGCTCGACGGACACACACAACGGGAATCCCGGCGACGTCGAAGAATGGGATTTCGTGGGCGCGGTTGGTTTGGCGGCTTCGCCCGCGATCCGACGGTTGCGGGAGCCCTCGCGCTCCCAGCCCGACCGGAAGCCCTACCGATCCATGCTGCAGTTCCACACGCCGGGAGGCTTGGCTGCAGTCTGGGCCGAGGAAAATACGCGTGACGCGATCTTCGCGGCGATGAAGCGCCGGGAGGTGTACGCCACGTCGGGGCCGCGCATCGCATTGCGCTTCTTTGCGGGCTGGGGCTTCGATGAGAACATCGACGCCGCGCGTGATCCCATCGCAGTGGCGACCGCAGGCGGAGTTCCGATGGGGGGCGTACTGCGGCCGACCGAGGGCGACACCGCAAGCCCGACCTTCTACGTGGCGGCACAAGGCGATTGGATGAGCGCTCCGCTTCAGCGCATTCAGATCATCAAGGGTTGGATCGACGAAGAGGGCGCGACCCACGAGAAGGTCCGCGATATCGCCTGCGCAGATGGCCTCGAGGTGGACAGGGCCACCCTGCGCTGTCCCGACAATGGCGCATCCGTCGACCTGACGACCTGCAAGCCCACGGGAAGCGCGGGCGCAATGCAGCTGACGACGGCCTGGAAGGACCCTCACTTCGACCCCGCCCAGGGGGCCTTCTATTACGTTCGTGTCCTTCAGAACCCGACATGTCGCTGGTCGACCTACGACGCCCTGCGCCTTTCACGCGAGCCCGACCCGCGTGTCCCCGGGACCCTGCGCGAGCGGGTCTGGTCATCGCCGATCTGGATCGACGCCTCGTAGCCGGATCCGGGCTGCTTTCTCCAACTCGCAGAACAGCGGCTTGAGAGGATCACGCTGAAGTCGATCTATCTTCATCTCTCGCTCTCGGTGACCGTAGAAGTTCCTTCTCAAGCGCGATTCGATTTCTCTGCTGCATTTCCTAGGTACCCCTTGACCCCTGGAGTCTGCCCCGGATATGCTCTGCAACCGCTCTGGATGGACTCTCGGCGCCCGTCCGGATTTCGTCCGTTTTTGCGATGTTCTAGTGCCTGAGTCCGCGTTCTTTCGTGTCGAGAAGACCTTGCCTGTCCAATTTCTGTCCAAGTCGAAGCAGCCTCAAAATGCTCGTTTCTGCTTCGATCACTAGAAAGTAGAATCGACCGCCCCTATGGCACTCACTTGCGGAATCGTCGGCCTGCCCAACGTGGGCAAGAGCACAATTTTCAATGCCCTGACGGCGGCTGGAATCCAGGCCGAGAACTATCCGTTTTGCACCATCGAGCCCAATACCGGGGTGGTGACGGTGCCCGACGGAAGGCTCGAGCAACTCGATGCCATTGTGCACTCGGTCCAGATCATCCCCACCACCGTGGAATTCGTGGACATCGCGGGGCTCGTCAAGGGCGCCAGCCAAGGCGAGGGCCTGGGCAACCGTTTCCTCGCCAACATCCGCGAGACCAATGCCATCATTCACGTGGTGCGCTGCTTTGACGACGACAACGTCGTTCATGTAGATGGCGCTTCGGATCCCCTTCGCGATGTGGAAACCATCGAGCTCGAACTCGGTCTGGCCGATCTCGAAACCATTGAGAAGCGTCTCGATCGCGCCCAGCGCGGTGCCAAGAGCGGGGACAAAGTCGCCAAGGCCGAAGCCGATTTTTTCTCTGCTCTGCTCGAGCACGTTTCCGGAGGCAGCGCCGCCCGTCACTTCGAAGTCCCCGACGCCATGGGGGTCGCCTACCGGGACTGCCACCTTCTGAGCGCCAAGCCTGTCCTCTTCGTGGCCAATGTCGACGACGCGGCCCTGGCCGAAGGAAATGCCTACAGCGAGGCCCTCGCCACTCACGCCGAAAAAATCGGCGCAGGCGTGGTCCGCATCTGCGGGCAGGTCGAGGCGGAGCTTTCCGAACTCGAGGCAGACGAACGGAGCGAGTTCCTTCAGGATCTCGGGGTTGAAGAGCCCGGTCTCCACCGACTCGTCCGGACCGCCTACGCGCTCCTCAACCTGATCACCTTCTTCACCGCGGGCGAGAAGGAAGTGCGCGCCTGGACGGTTCGCCAGGGCGCCCTTGCCCCTGAAGCCGCAGGCGAAATCCACAGCGATTTCGAGCACAATTTCATCCGTGCGGAAGTGATTCCCTTTGCGACCTACATCGAGGTCGGCGGAGAGAACAACGCCAAGAACAAGGGCCTCATGCAGGTCGAAGGTAAGGAATACTCCGTGGCCGACGGCGACGTGATGCATTTTCGTGTGGGCGTCTAGACCGGGCGCGAAGCCCTTTCTCCTGCAAAACCCTCTGGCCCGAGTCGCCTCGGCGTGCGGGCCCTGAAAGGAAAAGTCCGTTGCCCGATCTGCTCACCACCGATCAAGTGCTCGCCCGCTATACCGCTGGACCGGATACCGGGATCTTCACAGACGGATCCTGCGACCCCAATCCCGGACCCGGGGGCTGGGGACTCGTTTGGGTCGAAGCGGGCCAGATCCGGGAGCAGCGAAGCGGGGACGCAGCGGACACCACGAACAATCGCATGGAATTGCAGGCCCTCATCGAGGCCATGGGGCTATTGGCCGAGGATGCAAAAGTAGAGGTCTTCTCGGATAGCCAACTCTGCGTCAAGACCGTCAACGAGTGGGCAGCGGGCTGGGAAAAGCGCGGCTGGAAACGCAAAACCGGCCCCATCAAGAATCTCGACTTGGTTCAGGAGTTGTGGGCGCTCGCCCAAGCGCGGCCGGGCGTGAAGTTCAAGTGGATCAAGGCCCACGACGGTTCGCGCTGGAACGAATACGCCGACGCCCTGGCCTCGACCTACATGTTCCGCTGATCCGAGAGCGCGCCTTTTAGCGCCTTGGCGAGATCGCCCCATCGGGTACGCGCTCGAAATAGAGTTTCTCGTCCACCGAGGCCCGGGGTGGGCGGCCGTGGCGACCGACGGGCCAGCCAATGGGAAGCAGCGCGCAACTCGGCGTCGACTCGGACAGGCCCAGGTAGGCGTCGATCTCCGGGCCGTCGGCCAAGTGAACCGTGGTGAGCGATGCCCCGAGTCCCACCCCCCGGCAGGCGAGCAGGATATTCTGAATCGCGGGAAACAGCGCCTGGTCCTGGGTTTCGCCCCGGCGCTTCCAGCCCGCCACGAACAGGTGAACCGGCGCCTCGTGAATATGGTCGGCCAAATGAAGGGCGGCCCGCATGTTGCGCACCTTTGCCTCGGGAAATTCGGGGTCGGCCTCCGCCCTCTCTAGGGCCGGGAGGATGTACTCCCGAAAGCGCGCTCGGTAGCGCTCGCCGATCCAGGCCCGGCGCTCGGCCTCGGTGACCGCGACAAAAATCCAGGGCTGCCGGTTGCCCCCGCTCGGCGCGAAAGTGCCCGCTTCGCAGACCTTGCGAATCAGCCCAGCCGGGACCGGGTCCGTGCGCAGGCGGCGAATCGCCCGAGCCGTGCGCATGGCCTCGAGCAGCGGAACGTCCTCACCCAGGTTCTCGATGTCGAGGTCATTCATCCTCGGCCCCGGGTATTTTTGTCAGCCGCTTTTCCCGTCCCGCCTGAGGCTCGCGGCAATTTCGTCTTCCCCATGCTGAGCACACGCTGAAACTCGAGACGCTCCACCGGTACCACCGAGAGGCGTCCCCGACGGACCAGGGCCATCTCGGCCAAGGTGGGTTCGGCCTTGATGGCCGCCAGGGTCACCGGTTCTTTCAACTCGACGACGGGCTCTACGTCCACCACCAGCCAGCGCTCGTCATCGATGGTGGGGTCCGGATAGGACTCGACACAGACCCGCGCCACGCCCACGACCTCCTTGCCTTTGTTCGAATGGTAGTAGAGGCACAAGTCGCCCAATTTCATGGCGCGCAGGTTGTTGCGCGCCTCGTAGTTACGGACCCCATCCCAAAAAGTCGAGCCATCGGCCACCAATTCCGACCAGGCATATTTATAGGGCTCCGATTTTATCAACCAGTAGCGACGCGCCATTCTTATCTCCTGGACCCGACCCGCGGGCCTTTGCCTTGTTATTCGGATTGAAGGGAAAAGCATCGCATGAGTCACCGCTCACCGGAAGACACCGAACCTCATTTTGCGCACGGTCGTGCCCGGGTTCTCTTCGGCAACCGCGGCGGCCCGATCGAGGCTGACCTTTAAAATAGATCGGGCCCTATTGGATCGCGGCCTCGGGCCAGCCCCGGGCATAATGATCGCGCAAAACGAAGAAGGCTTCTTTCTTCTCACCTTTCTCCGAGATCAGTCCTTTCCGGTTCCAATAGTCCTGAACGCCCTGATAGAGACGCAGGGGAGCGCGGAAATCCTTGAGCACCCACGGGCTGATCCCGCTGAGTTGGGGCTGGCGAGCCAGCATGGCGAGTTGCCTCTCGTAGACCTCGGCCTGGTACTCCTCGCTGTAGGCCGTCAGCGTTTCCAGTGGCGCGTGCATCCCGAACTTGGCCCCGGCCCCCAACTCGCTCACGATCAGCGGCTTGCCCGAGGGCGTGCGGATCTCGATTTCCTCCATGCCATCCAACATGACCCTCCGCATATGGTGAGACGACCAGGGCAGTATCAGGGCCAAAGCGCCCGAGTAGTACCATCCGAAATATTCATTCAGCGCCGGGACGTCGACGATTTCCGCCAGGGGATCGCGCACATCGAATACCCATTTCGACACTGGCAGACCCACCACCGCGGGCAAATAGCCGCCGAGCAGAAAACCCTGGAGCGCATCCGCGCCCGTGATTAGGGCCGCCGTCACCAAGCGGGTCGGATCCTCCTGGCGCACGAGATCCGCCAGGTTCTGTAGAAAGGCGTTCCGCGCCGGACCTTCGGGGGTTTCGTTGGCCAGACTCCAGAGTATGACGCTGGCGCGATTCCGATCGCGTTCGATCAATTCGCTCATCTGACGACGCGCCCGAGTCAGCGTGTTCTCACTCTCGAAATCCACCGCCCAGTAAACCGGGATCTCTTCCCAAACCAACAGGCCCAAGCGGTCGGCCACCTGAGGCATGAACTCGTCGTGGGGATAGTGGGCGAGACGAACGAAATTCGCGTCGAGCTCTTTCGCCCAGCCCAGAATGGTCTCGGCTTGAGCTTCGGAATGAATGCGCCCGCCACCCTCGGCGCGTTCTTCATGGATGGAGATGCCGCGCAAGAAAATCGGCTCGCCGTTGAGCAGGATCTCGTGACCTCGGACGGCGACGGTCCGAAAGCCAATGCGGTCGCTCACCGAGTCCTCGCCCGCGCGAATCTCGATGTCATACAGACGCGGGTTTTTCGGGGACCAACGCTCGGGATCGGCGGCGATCCGAATCTCCGCCCGGCCCGATTCACCCACCGCAAATGCTTGCTCGATACCGAGTTCCGGAATCGAGAGTACAACTTCGGCGCCACTCCCAAGGCCCACTGGCTCAACCCAGCCCGCGATCACCGAGGCGTCCGCTCCGAGTTCAGTTGCCATGCCAATCTGCCAACTGCGCACATACACATCCGGCACGCGTACTAGGGAAACCTCCCGAGTGAGTCCCCCGTAATTGTGCCAGTCGGTGGTTGCTGTCGGGATATCGTCGGCGGCGCGCCGGTTGTCGACCCGAACCACGAGCAGATTTTTACCGGCGTTCAGACGGTCCGTCACCGCAAAGTTGAAGGGCGTGAAGCCGCCTTCGTGCTCGCCGAGCAGCAGACCGTTCAAGTAGACCGAAGCTCGATAATTGGCCGCGCCGAAATGGAGAAAGACGTGCCCCTCGGACGTCTCGGGCCAATCAAAGGTGGTCTTGTACCAGACCGCGCCCTGATAGAAAATCAAACGCGGATCCTGGGTGTTCCAATCGCCGGGGACCGCCAAGCTAAGGCCGTTCTCAAAGGAAAACTCCGCCAGGTCACTGGGGGACTTGGGCTCCACGGCACGCGGTGCAAGCCCAGCCAGGCTACCTCGGTCGTAGGGATCGATCACCGCCGCCCAGCGGCCATTCAGGAAAACTCGCTCCCGAGCACGGGTGTTCTGAATCAGGGGCTCGGGGGGCCGAGCCGTGTTCTGCGCCACCGAGCGCAGGTGGTCAACGAGTTCTTTCTGCTCACTGGGCCAATTTCCGAACCAGAGATAAAGGGTCAGGGTGAGTGCGCCCACCCCGATCAAAAACAGGCCGACGCTCGCCACCGTCCAGAATTTCCGCAAGCGATTTCTCCTTCCGAAAAGCGGAGACCCAGCCAGCGGGGCGCGAAGCCAGCGGGCTCCAAGCCGGCCTCACTCGACAAAATTTCCGAGAACTCGCACCCCGAGCTAAAGCATTTCCTTGGGGGTTTGGCGCTCCATGATGTGGCGTGCCACGTAGGCGACCAAGGGCCGGGACCCGAACCGTGAGGCCAGGTTGGCGCGTACCCAATTCCACCACCCCGCCACCACCGAGGGCTGTTGCCCCAAGGCGTCCAGGGCCGCGCTCACCACGCTACTCGCCGTTGCGCCGTCGTGAGGGAGTTCTCCCGCCACTTGCTGAAACTCGGTCAGGGTAGGGCCGGGCTCGAGGACCAGCGCGTCGATCCCATCAGCGCGCATTTCGGCCCAGATCGCTTCACCCAGATACAGATCAAAGGCCTTGGTCGCGCTGTAGACACCGTGCAGCGGGAGGGGCTGTCGCCCGGCCACCGAGCCAGTCATGATCACCGCACCTCGGCGACGATCCCGCATGGCCGGGAGCATGCGACTCGTGAGAACCATCGGCGCCATGCAGTTGAGATTGACCATTTCGCGCAAGCGGCTCACCTCCTGCTTGTCGAAGCGCCCCGCGTAGCCGACCCCCGCGTTGTTGACCAAGATGCCCACGTCCAGATCGGCCACCGCATCGGCCACACGATCGGGACCTTCGGGACTCGCGAGGTCCACGGCCTCCACGCGCACCTCGACCTGAAATTGCTCTTTGAGCTCGGCCGCCAGGGCGTTGAGTTTCTCCCGGCGTCGGGCGACGAGTACGCAGTGAATCCCGTCCCGGGCAAAAGCCCGCGCGAACTCCAAACCGATCCCCGCCGAAGCGCCGGTCACCACCGCCCACTCCCCGTAGCGCTCACGAAGGGAACCCCGGCGGTGGACGAAGTGATCGCGCGCGTTCCAAAATGCCAGGGTGAGCAGTGCGAAGGGCACGCCGGAAATCAGCCCCAAGAAAAAGCCCGTCCAGGAGCCGTATTGAAAATTCGGCCAGAGCAGCATCCCAATGGCTACCTGGGCCACGTACGCGGGCGCGGCCACGCGCATCCAGGAGCGCCGGCGGCGAAACCCGTAGGCCAATGCCGCGTAGACAAACCAATGGGGAAGAGCCGCCCACTTCGCCGCCCATCCGGTGAACATCACACCGAACCAAACTTCCTGGTCGAGCTCGACCGGCTTCCAGAAAATATCCCATGGCATATAGACAAAGGCCATGAAGGCGCAGAAGACCATCGCGACGTTCATCCACCACGGGCGGCCACTGAAAAGATCGTGAATCCATTCACTCATTGCGTGCTCCTGGGGAGTTTGCGAATCCGGGTTGGGGGATTGAGGGGGTGGAGGGTGTGGAGCGGGTGGAGGGTGAGATCTTGGAGAGTTGAAAGGTTGGAGTCCGCTCTAATTCCGGACGGAATCATACGCCATCGAGCCGGGAAGCTTGGCCCCCGGGCCTCTCCTGTGCTCGCTGGGTCCGACGGGCCATCTTTCGCAGGGGGCGGCGGGGGTTGCGATTGGCGTAGACGATCTGCTCATCGATCATCGTCTCGAAGACCCCCATCAGGCCATCGAGCCCCGGGGTCTCGGGCTCAATGAGCTGGAGCGCCTGGACGATGGCCTCAATGGTGGACACGTACCCGCCCCGGGGTTCCTTACGGATCCGGTAACGGCTGGGGGCCGTGGGGTTCAGCCTGACCTGGGGTAGAGCCCCCAGGTCGGGATTCTCGCGCAACAGGCTCCGCGCCTGGGACCAGGTCCCGTCGAGGACCACCAGGCCGGGCAGCCGCTCTTCGGGCTCAAAATCGGCCAAGTCCCGAGCGGCGGCGCCGGGGAAGAGCAGGGCGCTCCCCGGGGCCAGCTTCACGGGGATCCGCAGGCTCCGGGGAGCCACGGCCCGGGGCAACAAAACCTCGGAATTCGCCAAGCCGAGGCGCGCGATCCGGGCAGTCCCGATCGCGTGGAAACGCTCGCGGGGGTGCTGGAGGATCGTGACTCGGGTTCGGTTCGCCACCGGCCGAACTCGCCCGCACAAGCAGAGGGGTCGGGGCTTGAAACAGCTGTAACAGGTCTCGCGACCCTCTTGCCCAGCAAGCGGTTCCGGGGCGAGGGAGGTGGGGTTTTGCTGAGGCATCGGCCCATCCTAGCGACAAGCCCAGCCCGGGGGCGACCGCAGGCTTTTGCGGGTAACCTCGGGGCCGTCATCCCAAGGGGCCAAAGTGAGCAGCAGCTTCGGAAAAGTCTTCAGGATCACTACCTTCGGCGAATCCCACGGCGGAGCGGTGGGCGTCGTGGTGGACGGATGCCCGCCCCGGCTCGCCCTCGACGTCGCCGAAATCCAGGGCGAACTCGATCGCCGTCGACCCGGCCAGAGCCGGCTCACTACCCCGCGCCAGGAAGCCGACCGGGCCGAGATCGTCTCGGGCCTCTTCGAGGGCCGCACCCTCGGCTCTCCCATTGCCCTGCTCGTCCGCAACCAGGACGCCCGGCCGGCCGCCTACACCGAGATGAAGGATCTCTACCGGCCCTCCCATGCCGACTACACCACCGAGGCCAAATACGGCATTCGCGCTTGGCAGGGCGGGGGACGCGCCAGCGCAAGGGAGACCATCGGTCGAGTGGCCGGCGGCGCCATCGCGCGAAAGCTCCTGCGCGAGGTCGCGGGCATCGAAATCGTGGCCTGGGTGCAACGTATCCAGGAGATCGACGCCAGGGTAGACCTCGAAACCGTGACTCCCGAACAAGTGGATGAAAGCCTGGCCCGCTGTCCCGACGCCGAGGCCTCCGGGCGTATGGTGGATCGCATCGACGCGGTCCGGCGCCAGGGCGATTCGGTGGGAGGCGTGGTGGAATGCGTCGCCCGGGGCGTGGGACCGGGACTCGGCGAACCCATCTTCGACAAGCTCGATGCCGACCTCGCTGCCGCCATGCTCTCTCTACCCGCGGCCAAGGGCTTCGAAGTCGGCAGCGGTTTCTCGGGCGTGGCGCTGACCGGCAGCGAGCACAACGACCCCTTCGTGCCGGGAGAAGACGGCCGGCCTCGCACCACCAGCAACCGTTCCGGAGGGATCCAGGGGGGTATCTCCAACGGCGAACCCATCGTGCTGCGCGTCGCCTTCAAGCCCACCGCAACCATTCACGCCGAACAAAACACCGTGACCCGAGAGAACAAAGCCGTCACCCTCGCCGCCAGTGGGCGCCACGACCCCTGCGTCCTGCCGCGAGCTGTGCCCATCGTAGAATCCATGGTGGCTCTGGTGCTCGCCGATCATTGGCTCAGGCAACGCGCCGTCGACGTACTGCCGCCGCTCTAACCCCGACCGGGGATCCCTTCGGCATACAGTGAGAAAAAGACCATGAAGTTCGGCGTGCTTCAATTTTTCAGCTGGCCCGGGCGACGCAATTCCCTGGACGTTGTCTACCAGCGCGCATTGGAACGCATCGATGTGATGGACCGCACGGGTTACGACGCGGTCTGGTTGGCCGAGCATCATTTTACCGATTACAGCGTCTGTCCCTCGGTGCACATGATGGGGATGCACGTAGCCGGGCGCACGAAGAACCTGCGCATCGGTACCGCGGTTTCCCTGGCCGCCCTCTACCACCCCCTGCGCCTAGCCGAAGAAGTCGCCCTGCTCGACGTGCTTTCCGGCGGCCGGGTCAACTGGGGAGCGGGGCGCGGCTTCGATCCGGTCGAGTTTAAGGCGTTCGGCATTCCTTTGGACGAAAGCGCCGAGCGCTTTCGTGAGGCCGTGGACATCGTGGTGGCCGCGTGGCGCACGGAACGCCTGAGCTGGCAGGGAAAGCACTGGTCCTTCGATGAGGTCGAGGTTCTCCCCAAACCGAAACAGGATCCGCACCCCCCGGTCTGGGTGGCCGCTTCTTCGCTACCCGCCATCGATTGGGCGGCGGAGTCCGGCTACACGATCATGATGGACCCCCACTCCACCCACAGCGACATCGCTCAAAAGCACGACCACTACCGCCAAGCCCTGGAGAAACACGGACACGGGCAGCAGAAGAGAGAAATTCCCATGGCCCGTTTCATCGCGGTGTCCGAGAGCGAATCCGAAGCCGAGGAAATCGCCCGCGCCGGCGCCGCCTGGACGGTGGGTTCCTATTTTAATCCCTCGAAGGTGGCGGGCTCCCCCAAAAAGGCAGACCAGTTCCTGGTCGATCCGTCAGCCGATCCCGTCCAGCGTTACCTCGACGGGGTGGCGATCTATGGAACCCCGGAAAAGGTGATCGACCAGTTGCAAGCCCTCGGCGAGGAAATGGGCCTGGAATACCTGCTCTGCGCTCCGCTCAGCCACGGGTCTTTCCAACTCTTCACCGAACGCGTGCTGCCCAAATTCCTCTGAATCCACGAAGCACCTGCACAGCACCACCGCTCGGCTCAGGGCAAGAGCACGAAGCCCGCAAAAGCCGCGAGTCCCACCGCCAACGCCGCCAACAGACCGAGTCGTCCGTGGAGTTCCACCGCCCGGGTCTCACCCCGGGAGAGACGCAGCCCCATGAAACCCGCCGCGAGGAGAAGCCCCGCCGCTGCCAGAGCGATCCAACCGTGGAACGTCTGTAGAGGCGTCCAGCCGCGCAACCACCAAGCCGAGACCGGGCCACTGACAAGACCCACCGCCGCGAGCACAACCGCCGGGCGGGCCAGGGCCATGTGCCGTGCGAGTCCCCCCGGCGCCTTCCCGGCCCCGCGCTGGCGACGGCGGCGCAGGGCGAGGCCCGCGCGCAAGGCCAGGAAAACCAGAGCCAGGGTCAGCACCATCAGGACCGGGTGCCCGTAGGCGAGGCCCCGAAGCACGGGGTCGGACCGGGTCGGGTCCAACAGGCTCGGGTCCAACAGGCTCGGGTCCAAGGGGATGGGGTCTACGGGAAAGGGGTCCAGGACAGCGCCCTACTCGACCCGAAAAATCACTTCGCTCGGAAGGCGGGCGCAGAGGGCTTCCGCGGCGCGCTTCAGGTAATCCGCGTCCCTGGATTCAAGGGTGAGCATGACCCTGTAATCGGGCTCGCCGATACGCGGGTACGAGCCCAGCATCAATTCGGAGAACTCGCGGAGCAACGCGTGGAGATCTTCGGCGATTTCGCTCTCGTGACGCGTTACGAAAATTCGTTTCAAGTGGATCGGGACCCCAGCAAAGCGATCGCGAATCGAATTGAACTTCTTTTCGAAAAGTTGCGGGATGCCCGGAAGAACATGAACGTTCTCCAGAACGATGACCGGGAACCAGAGGTCGCTCACATCGATGATGCTCGCTCCTTCGGGCATGAACGCCATTTTCTTCATCGCATCGTTCAACGGCTCCTGCTGGGTGCGCTCAATGCGCGCGCAGATTTGGTCGTCCAGAACAAGTCGCCGGTCGAAGGCCTGGGCGATCGCCTCCATGGTGACGTCATCGTGGGTGGGCCCGATGCCACCGGAAGTAAAGACGTGATCGTAGGCTTCGCTAAAACGGCGAGTCTCTTCGGCAATCGTATCCACAACGTCGGGAATCACGAGGATGCGCTCGAGATCGACGCCCAACTCCCGCAACTCGCCGGCCAGAAAAGGCGAATTCGTATCCACGATCTTCCCCGAAAGAATCTCGTTGCCAATCACTAACAGGCCGGCAGAAGGCATGACTCCATCCTATCGGACAGAGGCTCGGCTGGCCAAGCCTCTCCGGACCGCTCCCGGGGAGGGCGGGAAAACGGCGGCGAGGGGGTCCGGGCTCCCGTATTCTCTGGTCCATGCATCATTTGATCCGATTCCTCCCCTCGGAGCGCTCGGTCCGGGTCGCCCCGGGGACCTCGCTCCTGGAAGCCGCCCGAGAAGCGGGTTTACCCGTCGCCCAGACGTGCACGGGTGAAGGGATCTGTGCGCGCTGTGGCATGCAGATCGTCGAAGGCGGAGAGGACCTGGACCCAGAAAGCCCGCGCGAGACCGATGCCAAGGCTAGAAACCGGATCGAAGGGCGGCTTCGCCTCTCCTGCCTCCTGCTCGCGGACCGTGATCTCACGGTCACCGCTCCCTATTGGTGATGGCTGGCCCTATGTCCCCCCGACGGTCCCTCCGACGCGCACTCATTGTGATCGATCACGGCAGTCGCCAAGAAGCCGCCAACCGACTCGTCGTCGAAGTCGCCGCCCGTGTTCGAACTCGGCGCCCGGGAGAGATCGTCGAGCACGCCCATATGGAAATGGTTTCGCCCACCCTGGAAGAAGCCGTGATCGCCTGCCGCGAACAGGGGGCGGGAGAAATCTGGGTTCTTCCTTACTTCCTCGCGCCCGGGCGCCATACCCGGGAGACCATCCCGGAAGACGTCGCCCGAGTCTCCGCCCGGCACCCCGATCTCGCATTCAAGATCGCAGAGCCCTTGGGCGCAGACGAGAAAATCGTCGAGGTGCTCCTCGAGCGAGCCGAGACTCTCACCGAGCAATAATTTCCCGCGATGGGGCCCCTCTTCTCGCCTTTCCCACCCGCCCCTGTTTCCCCCAGGGCTCTCGGTCCGGCGCCTCGGCCGAAATCCACGTTGGGCGACGGGTTCGAACAGGTGCCCCGCCGGGAGTCGGCCCCCACTGGATCTGTAAATTCAAATCTCCCGGGACTAAATAATCCGGCTTTCTGTTGTTTATTCAACAATGAAGATTCCCTTTAGAATTGAATTTCTAGAAAGCGAAAGTGCTCTAGGCCCGCCCATGCCGATACCCGTCTTCATATTTTCTTAATCTAAAATCTTTCGTCACCTCGTTTTTTTTGCCTTACAAATTAGTAAATACTCCTACGCCGTCCTTACGTATATATAAGTTACGTGTACGCCACGTGATTGTTGCGAGAAAGCAACAGAATCCCTTCATAGACATGATCGTGCAGGGAAGAAAATCACGGTGTATCGAGAAGAACTACGTCGCGAGCAGAACCCAGTGAGGCACCAGAAGATGACAACTCCAAAAAATCAAAAAAACACCTCAAACTCGCTCAAGACCGATCGACTCGAGCTGAGTGTTTCAAACACAGGCTCAGAAAACGACATGCTCAGTCGGTGCTATGGCCTCATTGACTCTCCCCTCGGCGACCCCCTCCTCAGCGGTCATCACTCTGATTCGAAAGTCCGGGCTGTGGTCCGTTTTCCTTCTCGCGAGTCGTCGCCGATCGGAGGAAAATTGGGACGAGTGCTCTCGGAAGACAACTCGGATACGGGGAATCGGCAAACGGGCAAGGCGCTGAAATTGCGAGTTCCCTGTGGATTCATCGTCTTCTTGGGTAAGGAGCCTCGATACGGGGCAAGCGGGCGTTTGGGCGTCGACTCGCTGGCGAGTTTTCTCTTTCCCAGAGCCCAAGCAAAGCTGGTTTTGGCCCAGAGTTGGCCAGAACGCGTAAAGGATCTCCGCTCGGCTTATTCGGAGAACTGCGCGGCAGTCCCCGAGGCGGTCGGCGCCTTCCGCCAACCCCGCACCGACTCGATGTACACCGAGCGGAGTGCCCGAAGGTCTCAGATTGAACAGGCCCTGTTCAAAGATCGCCAGCCCCGGAAAGCATGAAGTAGAGGGAGCCGAAACCCCCGGCCCCAGCGGCCAACCGAAGCCGAACCCTCCGGCGTCCCACTCGGTTCACGACGGCTTCCACCAAGCGGGCTAAGCTGCGCCCGCCCGATCCCCGGGCCCTCACCCGCAGCCCTTTATGACTGATCCCGGCGCCGACCGTTCCCAACTTTTCCGTCGCGGCGGCCACCTATTTATGGTGGTGGCGGCGATCTTCACCGGGCTCGCGGGGGCCCTGGGGGCCGTGGTCTTCCGACTCATGATCCGCAGCGTTCAGGCGGGCGCTTGGGGAGGGATCGAGGGTCTCCAGGAGATGTTTTCGGCCGGGTTGCTGGCCGAACCCGAAGACCCCATCGAGGCAGCCCGCGAACTCGCCTGGGGATGGAAGATCGCCATTCCCGCCCTCGGTGGGCTCTTGGTCGGGCCCCTCGTCTACTTCTTCGCACGGGAGGCGCGCGGCCACGGAGTGCCCGAAGTCATGAAGGCCGTCGCCCTTCGCGGCGGTGTCATCCGCGGGCGCATCGTCGCCATCAAGGCCCTAGCCTCCTCGCTCTCCATTGGAACCGGGGGTTCGGTGGGACGCGAGGGGCCCATTGTTCAGATCGGATCGGCGTTCGGCTCTTCTCTGGGCCAGTTGATGGGACTCAATACCATGGGCATCCGCACCCTGGTGGGCTGCGGCGCTGCGGCGGGAATCTCGGCCACATTCAATGCGCCCATCGCCGGGGCG
>Ga0310120_10001688_pt1 | contig 16561 bp, 12 predicted proteins | sample CB27_AW_983_MG_FD_203506 | JGI IMG/M metagenome (GOLD analysis project Ga0310120, IMG submission 203506) | Marine microbial communities from Western Arctic Ocean, Canada - CB27_AW_983 | ecosystem: Environmental > Aquatic > Marine > Oceanic | place: Canada: Western Arctic Ocean | collected...
GCATCGCAGTGGACTGGTAGAAGGAACCAGGAGCAGAGGGTGGATCGGTGGTTGCTGAACCGCCGATGACACTCGCCTCGACATACCACTGCACCTCGGCGCCGCAACTGAAGGACGGGAACTGGCCGAGGTACACGATACTCCCGGGACCATTTTGAGCCATCATGCTCGACATCCAACCGCCACCATCATTGAACCACAGTGTCGGGCTTTGCGGATCGATGTCGAATCCGCTTCCCGGCAGGATCTGCACCGTCAACACATCTCCAAATGGATCGATCTGATCGGGAATACCGAGCGGATAGGAGAAGGTCAGCGGTGTCGCGCCCAGCGACCAGACGAACAGTCCCCGCTCCAGATCACTACCGATGACGGTACCGCTGGCAAAGTACGGGTAAACGCTCCAGAGGCCGTTGAAGTTGCTGTTGTCATCGGCGGGGTAAGTGTCGAAGTAGGCGATCTCTGACATGTTGAGTGGGTCGGTGCCGTCGAGGATACGAAGGCCACTGCGGTAGTTCGCCTCGTAGACGAGGTTACCGACGGTGTAGATGTTGTGACCGATGGCATTGTTGCCATTGGTGTATTCATCCATCAGCGTGGGACTGGTCAGATCAGAAACATCGATCACGAAGGTCTTGGTCGTTACGCCCGGTCCTTCATCGAGTTCGTCTCCCAGATAGAAGTACTGCTGATCGGGAGAGAGCCAACCCTGATGGGAATATGCACCACCTGGGTACTGCAACTGCCCCAGCAGCACGATGTTGGCCTTGTTGGTCACATCGAGGATGTCCAGGGTGACCGGATTGTTGCCCGTGCAGAGAAATGCCACCTGATTGCCTGCCCAGGGGCCTGCCTGCATCTGGACGATCTGGGCATCATGAACGTAGCGATCGGACCAGTTTCCTTCGAACACGGGAGTACCCGGGTTGTTCAGGTTGTAAAAACGCAGCCCGTTGCCGCCGCCACCACACCGATACAGGTAGCCAGAGTCAGTATCGATGGCGACATTGTGAGAGGAGAGTCCTCCGCCTGTATTGATGGTGTTGGTCAGAGGAAAATTGCCATTGTCGACATCGGAGAGATCGATCACCTGTATCCCTCCGCCTCCCTCGGATACGGCATATGCGAAGTTCTGGTACGTCTTCACATCTCGCCACAGGCTATTGGGACCAGCGATCGTTCCCAGGATGGTCGGGTTGCCCGGATTGCTGACCTCGACCACAGTGGTGCCGCTCGAATGCGCCATCAGTGCGTACTCACGACCACTGGGCGAAGTGTATCCCCAGCAGTCATTTCCATTGGCGATACCCGATCCCATCTCCGGCAAGGTGATCCAGGCCTGAAGATTGATCCCATCGGAAGGAAAACCTCCGACCGGTCCAAAAGGTTGTGGACCGGGCAAGGCACTGCGGTAGCCGGGACCCGTATAGGGTGGCTGGCGATCTCGGGCTTTCGGATCATTTTCGTGTCCGACCGCGAAGTTCATGCTGAAGACGGTCGCCAACACGACGAAGATCAGCAGCCAACTAGTCTTTGATGTCGCTTTCAAGAAAGCCTCCCAGCTTTTCGCATCGTTAACATCTGTGGCGCAACGCAACCGGCGTTGCGCAGCAGACGAGTCACGGCGGGGGTCTCGAATACCGTGGCGGGGTATTCTGCTATTATAGTCCCCCCGAGGGTTGGCTCCCACCCTCCTCCTGCTGCTCCTGGCGGCTGCCGGGCACGGACAGGGAATTCAGAAACTCGACCAGATCGTCCTCTTCTTGCCGATTCAGCCGGATGGTCGCCAGCAATGTCTCTCCCTGGTGTGAATGGCCCGCCCCCGGTGGCCTGGCCCCCTGCCTCATGCTGTAAAACCGCACCACCGATCGAAGATCCTTGACACTTCCATCGTGGAAGTAGGGCGAGGTGCCCGCGAGGTGGCGCAACGAAGGGGTGCGAAATGCTCCCCACAGAGCTGCGTCTCGGCGCAACTGATCCGTTCTTCGGGCGGCACTACCGCTTCGATCATCGGAGAACTCCCCCGAACTGCGGAACGGATTGGCCTGCAACTCCTGGATTCCGCCGTATCGACCCGCGTCCCTGGCCCTCTGGCCACTGGTGAGGATGCCCGTGTCGTGAAACTCGCCATCGGAGAGCAGGGGGCCGCTGTGGCAAACGATGCACTTCGCCTTGCCGAGGAAGAGTTGCAAACCTCTTCGAGCCGCATCTGGATAGAGACTCGCCATTTCAACATCGTCACTGGACAGAGCGTCGAGGTACGAATCAAAGGGAGTGATCGGACCACGAAGGGTTCGTTCATATGCGGCGATCGCCTTGCCGACATTGCTGAAGACGCGGTTGATTTCCCTGCGTCGATCAGCTTCGAGCGCCAGCCACGGATCGGTGGCAACCCCGGCACGAAAGGCACGATCCGGCAACGACTTGAGGCCAGGAAGGGCACCGAAGATCTGTTGATATCGTTTGGCGAGGGATTCATTCGTGGCGAGATACCTCAACACAGCCAGTCGATCTCCGCGCATCTCGTGGATCGCCTCGATCGGTCCCAGCGCCTGCATCCAGAGCGAATCCCAGCGGCCATCCCAGCCGAGCCAGCGCTGCCCAGAAATGTCGTGCAGCGTCGGCGTATCGCGGGGGATGCTGTTGACGCCCCTCGGATGCGTCTTGCCATCGACAAGATCCCTCTCCGGTACGTGGCAGGTGGCACAGGAAGTCTTGCCGTCTCCAGAGAGTCCGGTGTCCTCGAACAGCAGCGAGCCCAGTTCAATCGCCGCTGGAACATCGTTGTAGCGATTGGTCCGGTCGACCGGTGCAGCGATCCGCTGCAGCGACATCGCCTGAAGGCGTGTCACTTCATCGAGCAGCACATCGGTGTCAGGTTGTGGATCCTGAGGCGACCACATCGAACACAGCGACCAGAGCAGGATCATTTTCATCGGATCTCCACCCAGGTGCGAGCGCGCTCCAGATGGGGTCCTTCCTCGACATCCACCGTCAACAGCCAGCGCCCTCCCATGTGGAATCGTACCCCCTGCGCCTCGAAGCCGCCGTCAGGCCGGCGCGTGGTCACGACCGGTACCGCCAATCCGTGGGCATGCTGCGGCATACCGCCGTCGAAATGAACCACGGCGTCATCCGAGATGGGCTCGCCACCCTTGAGCACCCAGCCGGATGCTGTGAATTCCTGATTGAGCGGTGCCGGGTCCGGCAGGTGAAGCAGCACCTGATAGGTTCCATCGCCGCTGGCGATGGTCTTCCACCCTTGACCGGTCGGGAGCGCGGGGGTTGCGGTTCCCTGGCAGCCTGCAATGAAGAAGAGTAACACGAGGCCCAGAAGCAGCGAGATCAGCACCAGGATCAGAATCAGGCATCCGGGACCGTCCGAGTTTCCATCCTGGTCAGCATCGATGTGTTGAATCACTGAACCCGCCCTTTCCCGGAACCCGCTGCTGCTGCGGGCAGATAGGGCTTGCTGCCAAAGTGCCTCAACTCACCGGTTGGAGAGATGACGACGCCGCGGTGGTTGCCATGATCGAGTACCCAGACCGCTCCGTCCTCGTCGATTCTGACCGCTCTCGGTCGAAACAACTGACGCTCGCCTGTACCTGCTCCTGCCAGGATCACCTCAGCCTCACCGCCACCGGGTGGGATTCTGAGAAGTGAGTGGTTGGCACCGTTGGTGAACCAGATGGAGCCGTCCGGATGGCGATCGACTCCGACAGGCATCGTCGATCCAGTTTCGATCAATTCGGGAACCAACTGGCCAGGAACGAATCTCAGCAGTTGACCGCTCTGTGCATCGGCGACCAGGAAGCCATCTCCATCGGCAGATATGGCGGTCGCCTCCCTCAGCAACCCCGGCGCCTCGAACACTCCGATCGCTCTGAATCTTGCATCGAGTAGAAGGATCCTCGCGTTTGCATCATCACAGACCGCGATGGTTCCCGATTCACTACAGGCGAGCGCAGTGAGTCGTGGCGGCACCGATGCATGCCAGCTCGGATATTGGCGGGCGAGTTGCTCCAGATCGACGCTTCTCACCAGTCGTATCAGAGCCGGCTCCCGACGCATCGGTCCGGTCCATCGCCACGGCACCTCGAACATCTGCAATCTGCGGTTACCACGATCGGCAACGACGATGCGAGGAACTGCGGTACCGGGCACAAAGTCGATCCCTGTCGGTGTCCTGAAGCGAGTCGGCAACGAACCGTGGCCGCCGATGTCATCGACCTCGAAGGGATTTTCAAGATCCCGGACGAGCACGGAGATTCGCTCCGAATCGGGTTCAGATACCGCCAGCAATCTGCCACCGCGCTGCAGTGCCCAGTAGGCTCCATAGTGGGAAACCAGATCGACCCGCTGCCACTGCTCTGCTGCCGGCACGGGCGATTCTGGATCCCTCACTCCGAAGCGTTGCAGCCGTCGTTCACTCGGTTCGATGACGCCACACACGCCGGTTGTGTGATCGAAGGCCACAGCCGTTGGATAGTGCAGGCGGCCCAGCGCAATTCGAGGCAACATCGAGTGGATACCAAAGCTGTGCATCGAGATGCCATGGCGACCGAACACCTGCACCCTGTGATTGTCCCGATCGGAAACCAGCAGCCAGCGATCGGCAACGCTACAGAGCCCCATCGGCGCGGCGAGCAAGCCGGGAGCGGCACCATGATCTCCGATCGCCGTGGTGGCATCGGGCTGCTCGGTTCGTGGATCGAATCGAATCAGACGATGATGGCCACGATCACTGACCCAGATCTGCTCGCCGATGGCGCAGATTCCTGTCGGCTCGATGAAACCGGACCAGCTGTTCTGAACCAGACCATCGGCATCGAGGTGGTGAACCTGGCCACGCAACAGGTCGGTGACGAGCCAACCCTTGCCTCCAGGGCCTCTGGCCAGCGCCGCGGGCTGCCAGGGAGCCGCAGGTCCAGGCAGAGTTCGTACCCACCGCCCCTTCCGATCGATCTCGCCGAGCACACCGGATCGATCGACGACCATGAAATGACCACGGCTCAACGGCATGATCCCGCGCGGCCTCGAGATGGCACCGGGCAATACCACCGGCTCAGCATCTCTTTCGCCGCTGGAGTCGATGATCCACAGTTGAGCCGGGCGTTCAGTGAGCACTGCAAAGCCGCCCCGCTCCAGCGAGCAGATCGCAACAGGTACCGCTGGTGCGAAGGAAACCGTTCCGAGGGAGTGCCCGAGCGAGAGCACCCCGTCTTCGGCTTCCGTCGAGTTCTGCGCCCAGTTGGACAGCACCGGGCCAGAGCAGAGCAATAGCAGCAATAAAACGGTCATCGGTCTCCCTTTGCCCCCAGCATCGCTTTCTTATCCTCCAGCGGCAAGCGTCCACTCGCTCACTGCTGCTGTCGAGATTACCCTGAGATCAGGGCAAGGAGGAAGCAACGATGGAATCTCCTGATGGAACCAGAGGACTGAACTGGCGCGATGGGCGGTGGATCCCCTGGAGCGAGATCGAGATCACCCAGCAAACCAGGGGCGGACCTGGCGGCCAGCATGCCAATCGCTCTGCCACCGCCATTGACCTGCGCTGGAAGCCTGACAGTTCCTGTGCATTTTCCCCCGAAGAGATGCAGGAACTGGTCGCTCACCTCTCGTCCAGACTCGACGGCCACGGCAAGCTTCGCATCCTTGCCAGCGATGAACGATCGGCAGCACGGAACCGGGGACTGGCACTCGAACGCCTGGCCCAGATGATCGAGGAAGGCCTGCGCCCGCGGCGGACCAGGAAACCGACGCGACCGACCCGATCCAGTGAAGAGAAACGACTGGTGCAAAAAAAGCAAAGAGCAAGACTGAAGAAAGATCGGAGCCGGAGATTCCCGGACGACGGCTGAGCAGACGATGGCACCCTGACCCACATCGCAGCGGCTGCATCTCTTCAGTGCCTGGTGACCATAAAAAAGAGCCCCGGGCGAACCCGGAGCTCCATGAATTCAATGGGGTGGGAGGAGGGGCTCGAACCCTCGACCTCCAATACCACAAACTGGCGCTCTAACCAACTGAGCTACACCCACCACTGATCTGATCCGACGATGCGGCCCGAAGGGACCGACACGCCCGGCCGATGGTGGCGAAGGTGAAGGTGGGTGTCAAGGAGACCGGGTTTTCCCCTCGAAGCAGATCCGAAAAAGAAACCCCGAGTCGCCGCCTCTTTCGAGATTTGCCGTCCACTGGAAGCGGATGCACTGACCCGTATCTGGCCAGATACTATCAATCCCGTAACTTGCTCGGATCCCGCCGATCCTCGGCATCGTGGCGAGCCCCCCCGAGTCCCATTCTGGCCACGGGAAGATCTCGTAGTGCTGCCTGTAGATCGGTTCCGAGCCCCGATACTGCTGGTCGAGGTGTCTCGGGTATCGTGAAGGACCCAGCAGCGGTGTATCGAGCAGAGGATCGATGCGGCCCAGATCCAGTGCTGCGAAACCACTGGGAATCACTCGCCAATGCTGCTGTTCGGCAGACCACGTGTTGCCGCTGATTCGTGCCATCTCGTTGCCATATCCCTCGGTTGTGTACTCCGTATCGTTCTCCAGATGCTCGCGCAGGACACCTCGCACCGTCTCGGCGATGAACCCATCGCCAACGGCTGACTGCCACTGCATCGACAATTCAGCGGATCCGAGCCCGAACAAGCTGGGATGGATATCACCTCTGAACTCATCCACCGATTCCGGGTCGAGGAACCTGTGGTCCCTCCACCGCAATTCCTCTGCGATCTCCGGCATCGAGGTGGGGAGTACACGCTCCTTCAATTCCCCCGGATCCGGATGCAGCAGCATCACCAGCAGCAGCATCGCCGTGGCTGAATTCATCGAGGTCCTCTTCCCATGGGGTCCGGAAACTCCTGAGCAGCCTCACCGACGAAGTCCTGGCTCCCCCAGGGGTCTTCATCGGCATGTTGCGTGGCTCGCTCCATGGAAATTACCGGAAGCCATTTTCTGGATTATGTTTACGACTACCAGAAGAGTCGGCGTGAGGGGTTTGTGGATGAGGTCCGGGCAGTATCGAGGTCCGGGCAGTATCGAGGTCCGGGCAGTATCGGGGTCCGGGCAGTATCGGGGTCCGGGCAGCATCTGGGTCCGGGCAGCATCTGGATGGGGTATCCAGGGTCGCTATCTGTCGATGATATCGCTACCGCGAGAAAGCGGAAGGGTGCTATCGACCCCGGCTCGCGAAACGCACCAGTTCCTCGGCACTTTTTGGGCTCGCTTCGTCGCTGAGCGCCTTGCGAACGCGGTCCTGAGCATCGGTCAGGTGGAAGCCCAGTACCTGCAGTGCGCGGACCGCATCGGCGGGCGCCCCCTCCGGGACTCCGATGGAGGCGACCGATCCCACCGTCGAGATCAACTGCTCCTTCTCCAGAGCACCTCGGAGATCGAGCACGATCCGCTGAGCCGTCTTCTTTCCGATCCCCTTGACCTTCTCGAGCACGGCCGTGTTTCCATCGAGCACGGAAGACCGAAGATCATCCGGGTCCACATGGGAAAGCAGAGCCAGCGCGCTGGCAGGTCCCACTCCGGAAACCTTGCAGATTCTTTCGAAGAAATCTCGTTCCTCCGGCTGGGAAAACCCGAAGTAGACAATTTGCTCATCACGAATGCGGTGAGAGATGAACAGCCTTGCCGAGGCGCCCTCTCGTAATTTCCGGAGGGTACGTGCAGGGGCACGTAGACGGAATCCGACTCCCTGCGTCTCGAGAACCGCATGATCCGCACCGACACGGATCACCTCGCCCGTGAGGTATTCGTACACCCGTTCCCCTCTAACCGTTCGCCAGGTTCAACCCGCGATCGGAGAGTTTTCGCTTCACCTCATTGAGGGAGGTGACACCGAAGTTCTTCTGACTGACCAGTTCGAGTTCATTTCTTTGCATCAGATCAGAGATGGTCTCGATTCCCAGTCGGTCCATGCAACGTTGGCTCCTGCTGGAGAGTTCAAGAAGGCTGACCGGTTCTCCCAGAAGTGACGCTGCCTCACCCTCGACCGAAAGCAGGAAGTTATCGTCACTGCGCACCCCTTCGCCGAGGCGCAGTTTCTTCTGGTTCAGGATCTTGCGGATCTCTTGCAGGCTGGTCTCGCCAAAGTTCTTGTAGGAGAGGAGTTCCGCTTCACTCTTGTTGACGAGATCTCCGAGGGTGTGGATCCCCATCTTCTGCAAGCAGTTGCGGCTACGAACAGAGAGTTCGAATTCGGTGACAGGAATTTGCAGCACCTGATGCTTGCGAACATTTTCCTTCTCCCTGTCCCGATCGTAGTACATCGATTGGGAAGCCTCGGCATCGCGCAGATAGAGACGTGCACGGCCGTGGTTTGGGTTGGAGTGGAGCACCAACCGGTAACAGGTGATCGCCTCCTCGAACCGTTCCGCATCCTCGTAGAGAACACCGAGGTTGATCATCGCATGGGCGTAGAGGGGAGTACTCCGCTGGCACATCCGATAGGCCTCGATGGCCCGATCCTCTTGACCATACAGCGAATGCATGTAGCCGAGACGGAACTGAAAGCGCGTTTCATCCGGATTGCCTTCAGCTGCGGTGGTGTAGTATTCGAGAGCCTGATGATATTCGCCCTCATGCTGGGCCAGCAACCCTTCGAGATAGCAGATCCTCGGATGGTCCTCTTCTAACGGCAACTTGCGCAGCAGATCCTGTGCAGCCTCTACCTGGTCCTCTAGGATCAATGCCTCACACAGCAGCATTCCAACGCGAGGCTCGCCCACTCCGCAGGTGGCCCAACCTTCCTCCAGCACGCCCAGCGCCGTGCGAGAATCTCCCTCTTCGAGCAACAACTTGCCGAGCAGATGCATGCACAGGACATTGTCCTTGCAACTATAGAGCATTTTGCGGGCTTCCTCACGTCGACCGAGCAGGTCGAGCACGACACCACGACGGAATGGATCTTCGATTTCGTCGATGATCACCTCGAGTTCATCGATCGCCTCCCGTCGGGAGGTCACCCCCTGGCGAACCTCGTGGTAGAAATCGACCGAGGTCTCCCTCGACAGGATCAGATCACGCAGCGGAATTTCGCTCATCGAATCCACGAAAGCCTCCTCGACGGAACTCAGGCATTGGTGTCCTCTCCCGGAAGACTCCCCGGCGACGCCGGATCGAGTACCCAGGAGTTCAGAAGTGAGTCCAGGATCATAAGTAACGGGGCCGATCTCGTCAATGCGAACAGGAATCTAAGGAGATCGTTGCTGACCTTGCGGTTTGCCCCCAGCGGGGACAACATGGCCTCTGGCAGCGAACGGTTCGAGGGACCGCTTGCTGCGAGTGCCGGTCTGAGCCGCTTCCACCGGAATCACAAACCCATGCCTCGAAAGGCCTCCAGCAAGGTGAATGAGCGATGAGCGAGGCATTGAATCCTGGCCAGAAGCAGGCCGTCACCAGCCACAGGGGGCCGATGGCGGTGATCGCAGGCCCGGGCAGCGGCAAGACCCGGGTGATGACCCATCGCATCGCCGACCTCGTCTCGGCCGGGGTATCGCCCGGATCGATCCTTGCCATCACCTTCACCAACAAGGCCGCCGATGAGATGCTCCGTAGAACCATCGCCCTGCTGGGCCCAGGTCGTGGGGAGCTGTTTCCGACCTCTGGATTCCTCGGTCCATCGTCTCTCGATCTCGATGAAGGTACGCCAGTACTGCGTACCTTTCACTCCTTCTGTGCCCGGCTGCTTCGTCGCCACCTGCACAGGATCGAACCCTATAGCGGCCGCTTCTCCATCTACGACACCGCGGATCAGCGACAACTGATCGGTACGATCTTGAAGGATTTGAAACTCGACCGTACGTCCTTCCCGCCTCGCGCGACGCTGGCCCGAATCAGCCACTGGAAAAACCACATGACCTCGCCTGAACAGGCCAACGAGGAATCCTCGACCTTCAGAGAAAAAGAACTCGCGCGCATCTTTTTCCGCTATCAAGAATTGCTCGAGGAGCGAGATGCTGCCGACTTCGATGATCTGCTGATCCTCGTCGTCCGGCTCTTGCGCGAACACCCTGATGTGCTGGAACGGCTCAGAACTCGTTTCGAGTACGTGATGATAGACGAGTTCCAGGACACCAATCGGCCGCAATACCTGATGGCAAAACTACTCGCCGAAAAACACAGAAACTTGTGCGTGACCGGTGATCCTGATCAGTCGATCTACTCCTGGCGGGGAGCCAGTCCCGACAACTTTCTGCGCTTCCGGGAGGACTTCCCGGAACACACCGTCATCACGCTCGATCAGAACTACCGTTCCACTCCACAGATCCTGGAGGTTGCTGGACGACTGGCAGGCAGTGAGTTCGGAGAACGAAAACTATTCACCGACAACCCCGACGGAGCCGAGGTGAGGGTTCAGCAGTTGCGGGACGAGCGCGCCGAAGCGGCGCAGATCGCGGACCATATCGAGTCCTGGCAGGAAGAGGGCTGCGCTGCCTCGGAGATAGCCATCCTCTACCGCGTCAACTCACTCTCGAGGGTATTCGAGGAGGAATTCGTGCGCCGCAGGATCCTCTACAGCGTCGTCGGAGGCATGTCGTTCTACGAGCGCAAGGAGGTCAAGGACATCCTTGCGTACCTGCGAGTTGCACGTTCGCCTCGCGATGATGTTGCCCTTCAACGCATCATCAATGTTCCTGCTCGTGGCATCGGCAAGGTCAGCATCGAACGCTTCGAGGACGCTGCTCGAGATGCTGGTCGCAGCCTCGGCGAACATCTGCGCTGCCTGGATGGCCACGATGAGATCCGCGGAAAGGCAAAAAAAGGACTCGCACAGCTGCGAGACGTGATCGAAACACTCTCCGAGAATGTCGGCGCTCCACTCTCCGCTCAGGTGGCCGTTGCCATCGAAGCCAGCGGATATCTATCGCATCTTGAGAGATCCGAACCGGAATCCTGGCAGGAGCGCGAACGCAATCTCGAGGAACTGGTCGCCGCCGCAACAGAAACGCAGGAGATCCTCTCCAGCGTTGCCGCACGTGCTCAGAACGACCCCGAATTCGAGGAGATCGATCCGATGTCATTATTCCTCGAAAGGATCGCACTCGTCACCGATGCCGAGATGCGAACCGAGGAGCAGGGGCAGGTCTCGCTGATGACACTCCATGCTGCCAAGGGTCTCGAATTCGATCGGGTCATCATCGCAGGAGTCGAGGAATCCCTGATCCCCCACTCGCGCCACGGTGAAGCAGCAGGGGTGGAAGAGGAGCGAAGGTTGCTCTATGTCGGAGTCACCCGAGCTCGAGAGCAATTACTGATGACTCATGCCTCCTGGCGTCGGCGCTTTCAGGAGCGAGAACCCAGGATTCCCTCCTCATTCCTGATCGAACTGGAGGGAACCTCGATCGTATTCGAGCGAGAACAAACTCTCGTGAAATCGAGTTCAAATTGGGGTCAACCCCGCTGGGATGCTTCAGACGCAGGCGATGATGAAGATGATGGCCTTCACCCGGGATGCTGGATTCGCCACGAGATTCTCGGCCGCGGCGTCATCGTACGGGCGCAGGGACATGGAGCCTCGAAGCGAATCTCGGTACGATTCGAGGAGTGTGGCGAGAAACAACTGGTGGTCGGATACGCTCCCGTGACACCGATCTCGCCCCCGGATGAAGAATGGGAACCATGTTGAGCCACCGATCGATCGCCAGGCTGCTCGCTGGAGTCATCATGGCGCTGGTGATCTGCTGCTGCGCAACGAGTACCGGCTTCGCTCATGAACTGGCTGCAGGTGTCGGTACCCAGACCACATTCACCGTCCGAGATGGCCAGGTGACGATCCTGTTCAATCTGGGCTGGAGTGTGCCTGCGGGGTTTCCTGTACTGGCAAATCTGGATGCCGATGGGGACGAGCGAGTCGAGGAAGATGAGTGGAGACCCTATCTCGAGGCAAAAATTCACGCGCTCTTGCCGCTCCTCGACCTGCGCGTCAATGGCCAACCGATCACACTGGAACTGCTGCTGATCGAGCAAGCTGGGCTGCAGGGATCGGTGCGCGCGCGCCCCTTCGATGCCTACTTCACCCTGAGGGGAAGACTCCCCGAGATGCTGTCACCAGAGAGTCCCATCGGCGGTGGCTGGTGGCTTCACTGGCGAGATGGCACCTTTCTCGATCAAACTTCGAGTCAGTTCAGCTGGATCCCGGTAGAGGATCACGATCCCGACCTCTCCTTCTTCATCCTCGATCCCCGACCAGAAACCTTCGAGGACCAGGGAGCCTTCATCCGAACTCCCGGCAGAACATCGATCCTCTACTTTTTTCAAGGCTCCACCAGTTTCGATCCCTTCAACGATTCGGCTCCTTCCGCCGAGCAACTGAGCGCATTGTCTGTCCCTGTTCCCCCCTTGAACTCCCAACCCCCCGCTGCTCAGGAGCCGGTGCGGCCGCGGCCACTTCCTGCCACCGTGGATCCGGGCAGCGACGAGAAGGGCGAAGAGGAACAGATCGGAGGCATCGTCGAGACGATCGTGCTCGGCGAAGCAGCGCCGTGGGAAGTTCTGATGGCGCTGTTGCTCGCCGTCATCTACGGCGCAGGGCACGCTCTCGGTCCCGGTCATGGCAAGACGATGGTGGCCGCCTACCTGGTCGGTACCCGCGGCAGGATCCGCGATGCCGTGACACTGGGGATGGTCGTCACCTTTGCCCACACCGCCAGTATCTTCCTGCTCGGTCTGTTGCTGCTGAGTCTGATCGAGGCCAGTACTGACAAGAGTTCCTCGGCCACCTACCAGAACTGGCTCACCACCATCTTCAGTTTTGGCTCGGGGGCGCTGCTGACGATGTTAGGTGTATTTCTCGCGCGCCGCCGCTGGCGTGCGGTCAAAGCAGATGGCCAAACAGATGGTCACTCCCACGACCATTCGCACGGGCACTCCCACGACCACTCTCATGTTCCTGCAGACTGGAGTGGAAAGGACGAGGTGCGCTTTCGGGACCTCGTGACGCTCGGGTTCAGCGGCGGCATCGTTCCCTGTCCGGCGGGATTCACCATCGTGCTGGTGGCGGCCCACTTTCAGGCGTTGCTGCTGGGCCTTGTCGTGCTCAGTTTCTTCAGCTTTGGACTCGGATTGATGCTGATCGGCATCGGCTGTGTTCTGGTGGTCGGCAAGGAGCGGTGGCTCGATCGCGTCGGGGGATCGCTGAGATCCAGATTCCTTCGCCTGGCCCCCGTCGCCTCCGCCATCCTTGTCAGCATGATCGGTGTCTGGTTCTGCTTCGACAGCATCGCTCGCGGCCAGCAGCCGATCGCCCAGATGTTGAGGGCGTTGGCACGGCAACTCGAGGGTTAGTCTGCCAGATCTCGAGTTTCGCCCATCTCGACCGCGTCGATGCCGAGCGCAGCCAGCAATGTGCGCGCCTTGTGAGCCAGTTCATCGCGTTCTGCATCCGGATCAGAATCCCAGGTCACGGCACCGCCGAAGGGGACCAGAGCCCGCTGGCCTCGGATCAATGCGGTACGGATCGCGATGTTCAGTTCCATATCTCCGGAGGGAGCCAGCCAGCCGATCGAGCCTGTGTAGACCGAACGGGGCCACGGCTCCAGTTGCCGGATCTGCTCCATCGCTGCCAGTTTCGGTGCTCCGGTGATGGAACCCCCTGGAAAGGTCGCTCGCAGGATCTCACCCGGGCCGGGATTTCCCCGCAGGGTCCCCTTCACCGTCGCCACCGTGTGCATCACCGATGCGTATTCCTCTACCTCGGCAGCGGCAACCACCTCGACACTGCCCGGCACACAGATTCGACCGAGATCGTTTCTCTCCAGGTCGACGATCATCGCCAACTCCGCACGCTCCTTCGGATCTTCCAGCAGACGCTGCGCAGCCATCTGATCCTGTGCAGGATCACCGCATCGAGGCACCGTTCCCTTGATGGGCCGGGTCCCGATCTGATCTCCCCGTCGCGTCAGGAACTGCTCGGGAGATGCAGACACCAGCGAGAAGGGATCGCCCTGGATCATCGCTGCATACGGTACCGGCTGCACCTGGCGCCAGATGGCATGAAGATCCCTCGCAGACGGAACCGCATCGAGAATCATGCCCAGGGCAAGATTCACCTCGTAGACATCCCCCCGCCCGATACTTCCCCGGATCTGCGACACTGCATCCAGGTACTGTCCGTCGTCAAGCGACGCATCGATGATCCGAGAGCCCGCCGCCGATCGAACAGCCGAGAGGGGCGCGGATCGTTCAGGATCGAGCCACCACCGGCGCTGCTGCCAACCATCTCTGCCGTGATGAATGAACCAGGCTCTCCCCTCGAGTGCATCGATCACGACCACCTCGTCGTACAACCTCCAGCACAGATCGGGGATCCCATCGAGAAAGCGAGAAACGGGACCATCGGGCAGGGATCGCCGTGGTAGGCCGTGGAAACGATCGGCCGCCTCGTAACCGATCCAGCCAATCGCACCGCCGACGAAGGGGCCAGCATGCGATGGCGTCGCAACTGGCATCGCCCAACTGCGCCACCAGTCATCGAGTGCGGCAAGGGGATCGCCTCGGCCCTCTCGCGCTGGAAGGCCCGTCTGCCGGCTGTACCAGCGATCATCCGTCGCCTCGAAGGATCCGATCGGATCCACCCCGCAGATATGCCAGCGTCCAGTGCCGCGGACATCGAAGCCACTCTCGAGCAGGAACCCTTGCTGGGTCGGTGCCATCGAGGCCAGGAAATCTGCCGGGTCCGATGCATCGATCGTCTCGAAGGAGGGTGGCCCGTGGAAGGGACTCTCGGATCGGTCTCGACTCATCGTGGTTTTCCGGTGCAGAAAGGGGCCGAGAAAGCCGAAGATGGGTACAGGCCGCGCCCAGGGAACAATAACCCCCTGGACGAGAGCGTGGGTAACGAGGCCCGATCCGAATCGCTCGCTGGCGAACCTGTCACCGTTGCTGAACAGATCCTGTACAGTTGAAAGAGACCTCGATGATGCACGATTCTCCACTCACCCACCCCGACGAACGATCGCTGATGGTGGTCAGCAAGGATGTGGAATACTGCGTCCTCTACGATGGGACCGATATGCCATCACTGCTAGAACAACTGCTGACGATGGGCAGTTCCTCCCCCACCACCCTCGACGAAGCAGCCCACCTCGATGAAGAGGAACTCACTCAGGAACACTTCCGCGCCATCGTGAAGGAGTTACTGAGTCGCAGCCACGGCGCTCTGTGCTGATTTGCCGCTGCAACAGATCCTGAGAGGGGCCACATCCGGCCCCGGGCAGGAACATTCGGCCCAGGTTATCCACATCCAGGCTCTCGCCATCCGACTTATCCACGATTTCAAGGCGACAGTTTTTTCTTTACGCAGCGATCCCCTTCACATTTTTTTTCGGCCTTCGTAGGATTCACCCAGGGGAAACGTCGCCCCGCTGGATGGGAAGTTGGTGTAGCGACATGGATTCGTTCCTGCAGCACCTCGAGTCCGAGCGGAATCTGAGCCCGGAAACGCTCCGGGCCTACCGCAAGGATCTCGAACAACTGCGCGATTTCTTCGAGGTCTCTGACCTCGCCGAGATCGCTAATATAGATAACACCGAGGTGCGCCGCTGGTTGGCTCACTTCGCAGAGGTCGGGTATTCACGCAGCACGGTGGCGAGGAAACTCGCATCGATCCGCGGCTTCTTCCGGTTCCTCACCAGCCAGGGTCGCCTCGAGGGACGCTGTGCTTTTCTCGAACTGAGTACACCCCGAGTTCCGAGAGCCTTGCCTCACTTTCTGAGTGTCCAGGAAGTGTTACGACTTCTCGACCAGCCCGAAACCAATACTTATCGCGGACTCAGGGATCGAGCGATCCTCGAGATCCTCTACAGCACTGGACTGCGCGTCAGCGAACTGGTCGCCCTTGACTGGGAACACATCGATGGGGATGCGCGGCTCGTCAGAGCATTTGGAAAGGGCCGAAAGGAACGCATCGTGCCCATCGGAGAGCACGCATTGATAGCCTTGTTTGCCTATCAGGATGCGATTCCCGCTCGCTGGCAACCAGACGACGGATTCTGGAAGCCACTGCCTGTGCTGTTGAATCGATTTGGTGATCGCATCTCGGATCGGTCGATCCGCAAGATCCTCGACCGCTACATCGGCAAGGCGGGTCTCGATAGCCGCACCAGTCCTCACACCTTGCGGCACTCGTATGCGACACACCTGCTCGACAGGGGGGCCAATCTGAGACAGGTGCAGGAGCTGCTCGGACACAAGCACCTCGCCACGACCCAGGTCTACAACCACCTCAGCAGTGAGAAGATCTCGGAGCGGCACAGAGCAGACCACCCTCACAGCGAATTGCCCGAGGTGGAGCAGAATCGCTAGCGAGTGCCCTTGAGCGTGCCACACACCTCCTCCCCCCTGAAAAGGGAGGGGAGATTGCCGCCCGGTGACGATGTCGCTATCCTTCTTCCTCCGGCCCCATCGACACGATATCGGGCTGGCGTAGCTCAGTTGGTAGAGCACAGCTTTCGTAAAGCTGAGGTCATGGGTTCGACTCCCGTCGCCAGCTCCAATGAAACGCAAGACCTCGTGGACCAGCGGGTCCACGAGGTCCTTTTTTT
>Ga0310120_10001689_pt1 | contig 16553 bp, 14 predicted proteins | sample CB27_AW_983_MG_FD_203506 | JGI IMG/M metagenome (GOLD analysis project Ga0310120, IMG submission 203506) | Marine microbial communities from Western Arctic Ocean, Canada - CB27_AW_983 | ecosystem: Environmental > Aquatic > Marine > Oceanic | place: Canada: Western Arctic Ocean | collected...
GTCGACCTGACCAAGTTCGCCGACATCCGGACTCCGCTGATGGAGTGGTTGCGTCGCAAGGACAACCGGTTGTTTGCCCGGGCATTTGTCAATCGCGTCTGGGCCAACTACTTCAACGTTGGCATCGTCGAACCGCCCGATGACCACAGCCTGGCCAATCCGCCGAGCAACAAGCCATTGCTGGACTACCTGGCCGTCTCGTTTATCGAGAACAACTACGACATGAAGTGGCTGCACCGGGAGATCATCTCGAGTCGCACCTACCAGGCCAGTTGGCAACCCAACGAGACCAATCGACTTGACGAACGGAACTTCAGCCATTCGATTCCGCGGCGGATGCCGGCCGAGGTTGTCTACGATGCGATCCAGCAGGCCACTGCTTCGGACCAGCGTGGCGTCGAGATGAAGACGGAACTGGAGGGGCGGGCGATCGCGCTTGCCGGGTCCGGTCGTCGGCTCAACTCGCGAAACGGCCCTGGCTATGCCCTGACCGTCTTCGGCCGGTCGACCCGGGAAAGCAACTGCGACTGCGATCGCTCGAACGAGCCGAGCCTGTTGCAGACGGTGTTTCTGCAGAACGACAGTGACACGCTGAAGCTGATTGCCTCGAATCGTGACGGCTGGATCAACCAGCTCACCGGCGAACTGGACATCAAGCCCGCGCGTCGTCCCACCAGGAAGGCGACTCCCGAGATGCTGAAGCTCTCCAAACAATTGAAGGAGGTCCGTCGCAAGATGGCCGCCGCCCGCAAGGCCAAGGACACCCCGTTGGTGAAGAAACTGAACATCCAGGTCCGCAACCTGCAGGCTGACCTGGCCAAGGCTGCTCGCAACCGCGCGGTTCCCAAGTCGTCCGGCGAGAAGGTGGCCGACTTGGATTCCACGGCGATCGTCAACCAGGCCTACCTGAGGACCCTGAGTCGATTGCCCAGCGAGGCGGAACTGAGTCGTTCGCGGAGTTATGTCGAGGGATCCGAGGACACCATGCAAGGTCTTCGCGACCTGCTGTGGGCGTTGCTCAACACCAAGGAATTCATCGTCAACCACTAGGCTCGACACACTCAAACTACCACAACGGTAATTCATCCCAAGACGGGGACCGAAAGGAAACGGATTGATGGCATTGCATACGACTTGCGACGGCGTGAAGCGGCGGGATTTCCTGAAGGTTGGCGCGTTGGGCGCGACCGGCCTGAGTCTGGCCAACTACCTCCAGTTGTCCGCCCGCGGTGCAGTCCAGACCGGCAAAGCGACCTCGGCGATCTTCATCAACCTGCCCGGTGGTCCCTCGCACATGGACACGTTCGATCTGAAGCCGAACGCACCGGAGGAGTATCGCGGTCTGTTCAACCCGATCCAGACCAACGTCGAGGGGATGGAGATCAGTGAGCACCTGCCGAAGCTCGCCACCTGTGCCGACAAGTACACGATTCTCCGCGGCGTCAGCCACACGCTGGGGGCTCATCGCCTGGGCCAGGAGTACATCAACACGGGCACGCGTCCGCTGGCGTCCCTGGAGTATCCCGGATACGGGTCGGTGATCACCAAGGAGCAACCCGGAACGATCGATCTGCCCGGCTTCGTGGCGATTCCCAACACGCGCCAGAAGCCGGGATTCTTGGGAGTGAAGTACGCTCCGCTGAACACCGGTTCGACTCCGCAGAAGGGACGTCCCTTCTCGGTTCGCGGGATTGCCCTGGCCAACGGCCTGACGATTTCCGACGTCGAGAAGCGACAGAGCCTGCTGAAGGACCTGGACACGACGTTTGCGGGGATCGAGAAGGACAACCAGTTGCTGGATGGTCTCGACAAGTTCAGCCGCCAGGCCTACTCGATGATCACGTCGAAGAAGGCCCGTGAGGCGTTCGACATTAGCAAGGAGCCGGCGGCTCGCGCCGAGCCTTACGGCGATTCTTCCTTCGGGCAGAGTTGCCTGCTGGCGACACGGCTGATCGAAAACGGCGTACGATTCGTCACCGTCTCGACCGGCGGCTGGGACACTCACCGTGACAATTTCCCCAAGTTGAAGGACAGGCTGTTGCCGCCATTCGACCAGGCCCTGGCTGCGATGCTGGTCGACCTGGACGGGCGGGGGTTGCTCGAGCGGACCGCGGTCTTCGTGACCGGCGAGTTTGGCCGGACGCCGAAGATCAACAGTAAAAGCACGCCCGGCGGCCGTGACCACTACCCGCGTTGCATGACGATGCTGATGGCCGGTGGTGGCGTGAAGGGCGGCCAGGTGATCGGCGAGAGTGACGAGAAGGCGACCGGGCCCGCCGGCGAGGGATTTTCGCCCTCCGATGCGGCCGCGTCGTTCTATCACAACCTGGGTATCGACCACACCAAGGAGTATCACACCAAGACCGGGCGGCCGGTCATGATCGTCCGTGACGGTTCGGTGATCGACGAGTTGTTTGCCTAGTCGGCAAAGGGCCGCTGGGGACGGCTGAGTTTTATTACACGAGGGCCATCAGGCTCAATCCACAACGAGAGGAACTGATCATGAAGCGGACACTGCAGGGACTACTGGTCCTGACGCTCGCTGTCGTGCTGGCGATGCCGGCAATGGCGGCCGAGGAAAAGAAGAAGAAGAAGAAGAAGGGTCGCAAGGCTCCGGTAGCGGTCAAAGTGCCCAAGAGCATCGTGCTGACCGCCGACCAGAAGAAGCAGGTTGCCGCGATCAACAAGGAATTCGGTCCGAAGTTGGCCGAGATCCAGAAGGCGGTCAACGGAGTGATCTCCAAGGAGCAGCGGCAAGCTCGTAATGCTGCGAACAAGAAGGCGAAGGCCGACGGCGTGAAAGGCAAGGCGAGAAATGTAGCGATCCAGGCTGCTCTGAACCTTACCGACGAGCAGAAGGTGAAGATGAAGGAACTGACCAAGCAGCGTCAGGATCTTCAGAAAGCTGCGAGGGGCAAGTTCGTCGCGATCTTGACCGCCGAGCAGAAGGCCAAGCTGCCCAAGAAGAAGGGCAAGAAGAAAAAGAAGAAGAAGAAGGCCGACGCCTAGGTGGCCTTTTGACTGAGCAAAGGGGCCGGTTCCACCGACGGTGGGACCGGCCCTTTTTTGCATGGCTTTGGGTCTGGCACCGGTCCATGGACAAAAGCGGTCAGGCCCCGTCCGCCAAAGGCGGAGCGGTGTCTGACCCCGGGCGAAGGTGCTCGAGCAGCTCCTCGGGGCTCTCATCGCCGCTGAGCTTCAGCTCGTGGCACTCCTGCAGATTCCGGAACCAGGTGGTCTGCTTGCGGGCGAAGCGGCGGGTATGCCGCTTGATCGTGTCGACGGCCTCCTCCAGCGAGATGCGTCCTTCGAGGTGGTCGATGATCTCCTTGTAACCCAGGGCCTGCCGCGCGGTGCGGCCGGGTGGGGGATCACACTCCAGCAACCCTCGGACCTCCTCGATCAGACCGCTCTCGACCATCTCATCAACGCGCCGGTTGATTCTCGGGTAGAGCCAGTCTCGCGGCGGTGATAACCAGGCGACCTGTCGGGGGCGAACTCCGTCGGCGGCCGGGCCCTGGTCCTGTTGTTCGGAGAGCGTCCGCCCGGTCAATTCCTGAACTTCCAGCGCCCGCACCAATCGCCGGTTGTCGTGAGGGTGCAATCGCTGAGCGGTTTCCGGGTCGGTTTTCTGCAACTGCGACCAGAGCCAACCCTCTGGTTGTTCGGCGGCTTGGGATTCGAGCCGTTCGCGGATGTCCCAATCGGCGGACGGCCCGTCGAAGACTCCACGCAACAGTCCTCTGAGGTACAACCCCGTGCCTCCGACAAACAGCGGGACCCCGCCGGCGGCGACGATTGTCTCACACGCTGTGGCCGCCGCTTCGACGTAGTCGGCGACGCTGAAGTCCTGGTGGGGTTCGAGGATGTCGAGCAGGTGGTGAGGGACCCGGGCCTGCTCCTTTGGCGTCGCCTTGGCGGTGCCGATCGTCATGCCGCGGTACAGCGACATCGAGTCCATCGCCACGATCTCGGCTCCGGTTGCCTCGGCCCACACCAGGGCCAGCCCGGTCTTGCCGCTGGCTGTTGGCCCGGCAAGCACCAGGCACTGGCCAAGCAGATCGGCGGGGATGCGGATGGTCATGGTCGGCTCGGACGTCGAGGGCGACGTTGACCGGGCGCCTTTCACCCGGCTCAGGATCCTCTTACCATGTTCGCAACCCGGCCGCCGATTGACCATCGGCGGCGGGCCGTGTCCATCACATCCCGACGGTTGCCCGTTTGATGCCCACGTTTGAAGCTCAAGTCGGCTTGGCCACGACGGCCGAGGCCTTGTTCGATTTCCTCGTCCATCCCGCGAACCTCACGAAGATCATGCCCTCATCGACACCGATTGAGGTGATCGAGGGTCCGGATCGGCTGGAATCGGGAAGTACGCTGGTGGTCGATCTCGACGGGTTCGGACCCACGCAGAGGCTGACGTATGAAGTCACCGCATTCGATGAGCCCGAGTCGTTCACCGAGACGATGGTCAAGGGTCCGCTGGGGGCGTGGGTCCATCGGCGGACGATCACCTCAGCGGGTGCGATGGTCGAGTTGCACGAGGAGGTGACGTTTGAGCCTCCCGAGGGCCTGGCCGGTCTGCTGCTGACCGCCTCACGCATCGAAGCCTCGTTGAGCACCAGTTTTGCTCACCGACATCGTCGGCTTCGCGAACTGCTGGAAGCCGAGTGATGTCCGACGACGAACTGTCTCAGCCGCTGACTCCCGACGACCTGCTGGGTGATCCACTCGATTCTGGTCCCATGGGTCCCGAGGAGCAGCGGGCTCGCGACATGGCGACGATGGCCGCGTTGATGGGCCTGGTGCTGGTTGCCGGTGGCCTGATGGCGATCCTCGCACTGGTGCTCAACCAGCTGCTCGTCTTCGCCATCTTGGCGATGATCGTGTTGGGCGGGTTCTACCTGGGGGTGCACTATTTCGTCTGGGGCCGAAGACTCGATCGGCAAATCGCCTCAGAGTCCAAGGCAGCTCCGACGCTGCCCGAGTCCGCCTCGCAATCGCCGCCGCCGCCAGTCGACCCGGCGGTCGATGCCCGTGGCGAGTCACACCCGGGCGGCTGAGCCGGCCGCGCTCGGCCGGCCGGCAAGCGGCCTCGAGAATTCTCTCCTTTTTTCGGCCGACGGGGTGTAAAGGGCTTGTGCCCCCTCCCCCGCGGATTCTAGTGTCATCGTCATTGAGATCGAGACGGACTCGATCCGAGAGTGCGGGCCGCGACCGAGTCAGGGAGTCTCTTGGGCCGTACAGCGCAATCGGGTGTTGCTACCCGGTTGCAGTCGATTGAGCCGTCTCGAGAGTCCTTGGCCCGTGCGTGGCCCGACATCACCAGGCCCTGATCAGGAAGAGGGAGATGACAATGGGACGCAGCAAACGCGACTACTCGGCACTGACGGCCACCGCCAGGTGGCTGACCTCACCGTTCTTCAAGCGGTCACCGCAGCGGCGACGTCGCCTCCGTTGGTCCTCGGGCCGCGGCGAGACACTCGAAGGCCGCACTCTGCTCTCGGCGATGGCCGCCGTGGCCGAATTCGGTTCTCCGGCTCAGCCGCCTGAGCAGTCCCAGGGGGCCGAACCGGACAACTGGATCGCCCTCTCGGGTCCGACCGGCAATCCGCACGCTCGGCCGACCGCTCCCTCGGCCCCAGCGGCCTCATCACCCGCGGCCGGTAACGCGGCGACGCAGCAGCAGAGGTACGTCGAGGTCTTGGTCTTCATCGATTCGGGGCCATTGAAGATTGGTCATTCTGACATCGCCTTGACCGATGCTGGCGGTACGACGGTTTACGGCCAGCATGGTCGCGGGACCGGCAATGCAGGGTTCGCGGATTCGGCCTTCAAGCGTCGTACTCTGGCCGCCTACCTCCGGCAGGAAGCGCCCTCGGGGTTCCGCGTGTACGTTGCCAGGATCGAGGTGACCGAGCAGCAGTTCCGCGAGATCCGGCAGTACCTGGATCACATGTGGCAGAACGATGATGACTTCGACCTCACCGACGACAACTGCTCACAGAACGTCGGCTACGTCCTGAAGGAATGGGACCTGCTGAGCAAGTGGGGTGGTGGCAAGAACGTGATCGATGACGACGATTTCCAGTTCCCCGAGGGTGATCTCTACAACGACTTCATCAAGAACGACCCGACCTGGACCCGTCGCAGCCCCGGTTTCCTGAGCACCACACCCGGTGGCGCGTCGCTGTACGATTCGGTGCAGAACAAGCCACCCACCGGAGTCAAAGCGGCTGGAGGCTCATCGGGCAGCAGCAGCAGCGGCGGCGGGACCAGTACCTCGCCGAGCAGCGGGAGAGGTGGCGGCGGCGGTGGTCGAAGTTCGAGCGGGTTGATGTCGGGGACGGCCGATGACGCCGGCGGCGAGGGTCGGGACGGGGACGGCGGGTTTGCCGACTCCGAACCGTTTGAGAGCGTCGAGTCGATCTTCGATCGGCTGCTGGCATGAGCGGCACGCGTGAGGTTCGGCGATGGGGCCGAGCGTGTCGGGTGTCATGGTTCGCGGGCCGGGACAAGGAGTGGAGACCGATGATGAGATTACAGCGAGTGGTGTCGACTCGATGGCTGACGACGGCCCTCGTGTTGTCTTCGTGCTGGATGTTGGGTGAGTGTGCCAGCGAGACGCAGACTGAGGCGGCGGGGGCCAGGAAGTTACCTCGGGAAGTGTTGGCCGTTCAGCAGGCGGTACGGAAGCAACTGATGCAGAAGACCGACAACCCCTTGCTGCAGCGGATGCAGCGGGAGCACAAGGGGACCGACGTGCTGGCGTTTCAGTTGCCGACTCGGTCTCGACCGAACGAAGTGCATCGATCGGGAGGCCCGATGTGGCGTCTGTCGGCCCTGACTGCCGAGCGGGTTGGCCAGGTCCCGGTGGTGCTTCTGCTGGGCAGGGCGACCGTGAAGCGTAAGCCGACACTTGGGGGACAGCTGTTCGTGGTGGCGTTGTGTGATCCGAAGCGTCCCGAGCGGACGCGGATCTGCATGATGTTCACCACGTTGGTTCCCGGTGAGAAGTCCGAGGCGAAGCGGGGCTCTTAGTTGAGTCTCGATTCGCCGCACCGGTTCGGGTGTGGCTGTCGGGACGGGGCAGGAGGATGGAGGAATCCCCCGGAGGCCGGTGGCCGGTTTCAGGACCGTCCCGGGTCACACGGCCAGTCCATCGATGGCCCCGACAGCCCACCCGACCCCTTTTTTCCAACCACGGGGTCTGATCCGCCTGCGGCGAACCACGGATGGTCCTTGCTCCATCTTCGAGGGTCCGCAGGCGGGGGCCTGACCCCTTTTCCCCAACCACGGTTTCTGGCCGAAGGGGTCAGGCCCCGCTTGTGGTCCGCCTGCGGCGAACCACAGGCGGCGTCAGACCCCGTTCTTCCAACCACACATCAAGAAAGGACACTCACCATGCCCAGGCGAATCCGACTCAACCAGGGAGGCCTCGTCTACCACGTGCTGAATCGTGCTGCGGCACGTCGACGCCTCTTTGACTCGCCGTGGGATTACCTGGCCTTCGAACGGTGCCTCGAGCAGGCTCGTCTGCGGATCAACATGAGAATTCTCACATACTGTGTCATGCCCAATCACTGGCACCTGGTGCTCTGGCCCTGGCAGGACGGGGATCTCTCGCGATTCATGAAGTGGCTCGGGACGACCCACGCCCGTCGATGGCAGGTCGCTCATCAGTCCACCGGCGGTGGGCCGGTTTACCAGGGTCGGTTCAAGTCGTTCCCGATCGAATTGAGTGATCACCTGCTGAGGGTCTGTAGGTACGTCGAACGCAATCCGCTTCGAGCGGGCCTGGTTCCTGCGGCCCAGGAGTGGCGTTGGTCGGGTTTGTGTCAGCGACTCAACGAGATCGAAACGGTTCAACTTGCTCGGTGGCCGGTATCGCCGGGGGCCAATTGGGTGGAGTACGTCAATCGTCCACAGACCGAGGCTGAGCTGGCTGCTGTACGGAAGTCGGTTCGATTGGATCAGAGTTATGGGCGAATTGGGGATTAATCGCCGCCGCCGGGGTCAGACGCCCGCCACAAGTAGTACGTGCTCCATCTCCAACGGTCCGCAGGCGGGGGCCTGACCCCTTTTTTCCAACCACGGTCTCCGGCCGAAGGCGTCAGGCCCCGCTTGTGGTCCGCCTGCGGCGAACCACAGGCGGCGTCAGACCCCAGCCACCGCCGGGGTCTGATCCGCCTTCGGCGGACCACAAAGTAGTACGTGCTCCATCTCCAGCGGTCCGCATGCGTGGGCCTGACCCCTTTGCAGACCCCAGTGGTCGGTCAATTCAACTCGATCGCCTCTTCCCAGTGTGCGGTCAGCATCTCGAGTTCGTCCTGCACGATCTCGTAGTCGGTGACGATCTGCTGCATCCGGTCGGTGTCCTTGTGGACCTCCGGGTCGCCCATCAACTCCTCGAGATCCTCCTTCCGCACTTCCGCCTCGGCGATGTCCGATTCGATCTCAGAGACCTTGCGATAGGCAAACTGCCTCTTGCTCGCGACCGCCTCCTCACCCCCGGCCGCCGAACTGCGAGTGGGTTTCGATTGAGCGGTCGACTCCGCCGTCGGCTCGGTCTCGCCGAATTCCGCCGCGATGTTCTCATGGAACCCGCAGTACTGCGAGTAGTTCCCGTCGTAGACGTGGCAGCCGTCCGCTTCGATCACCAGCACCTGAGTGGCGACCTGGTCGATGAAGTAACGGTCGTGGGTAACGAACAGCACGGTGCCATCAAAATCGCACAACGCCGCCTCGAGTCCGTCTCGCGCCCAGAGATCGAGGTGGTTGGTCGGTTCGTCGAGCACCATCAGGTTCGGATTGAGAGCGGCCAGCCGGGCCAGGGCCGTCTTGCTCTGCTCACCACCACTGCAGTTCCCAAAATGCTGCAGCACGATGTCTCCGGTAAGACCAAACCGGGCCAGCAGGCTGCGAAGCTGACCGGGTGTGACGTCGGGCTTGCCCGGCGGCCGGACGGCTTCGACAAGGTCGACGTCGTGGGGGATGGAACTGAGCCCCTGGTCGAAGTAACCCAACTCGACGTTGTGCCCCAACCTGACGCTGCCCTGATCGGGTTCGAGTTCACCGAGCAGCGTCTTGAGCAGCGTGGTCTTGCCGCTGCCATTGGGACCCAGGATCCCCAGCCGTTGCCCGCGTTCGACCCGCAACGTCAGATCCTGGAACAACGGCGTCCCGTACCCCTTGGCGAGCTCCAACGCCTCGATCACCGTCTCGCCGCTGCGGGCCGGGTCCCCGAACGACATCGGCGGAGCCTGGAAGTTGTCGAGTTGCTCGATGTCTTCGAGCCGCTCGAGTTTGCGGACCCGGTCGGCCGCCTGCTTGTGCTTTTGTCCGTACTGGTTCCGCCGGATGAAGTCCTCGGTCCGGGAGACCAGTTCCTGCTGTCGCCGTGCCTGCCTGCCGAGACGTTCCTGTCTCTGGGTCCGTTGCTTGCGGTAGGCGGTGAAGTTGCCGGTGTAGGAGTCGAGTCGATCGGGTCGGAGTTCGAGGATGCGGGTGACGACCCTGTCGAGGAAGAAGCGGTCGTGGCTGACCAGGACCATCGTCGGCCGCGCCCGGACCAGGAACCCTTCGAGCCACTCGGTGGCGGCGATGTCGAGGTGGTTGGTCGGTTCATCGAGCAGCATCACGTCGGGGTCGGCCAGCAGCAGCTTCGCCAGCGACGCCGTCGCCTGCTGGCCTCCGCTGAAAGTCGTCATCGGTCTCGTAAACTCCTCGGCCTCGAACCCGAGTCCCTGCAGCACTTCGGCGACGCGGTGGTCGATCTGGAATCCGGCGTGCTGTTCGAGCTTGGCGTGCACCGTGTCGTAGCGTTTCAGTGTTGATGCCGAGGCTCCCGCGGCAATCTCCTCGGCCAGCCGCTGGGCCTCACGCTGCAACTCGTACAGCCACTCCAGTCCCCCTGCGGCTTCGTCCCACAGCGAGCGGCCCTCTTCGAGATCGGCTTGTTGTTCCAGCAGCCCGATGCGGACCGACCTGGGTGTTTCCAGCACACCGGTATCGGCGTCGTCGAGTCCGGCGAGGATCTTCAGCAGCGTGGTCTTGCCGCAGCCGTTGGGTCCGACCAGACCGATCCGATCGCCGGAACGGATCTCGAGGCTCAAGCCGGAAAAGACCGGTTCGGCGTCGAACTGGCGAGTCAGGTCTCGGGCGCTGAGCAGGATCATGGGGGTAGAGGTGTTATGAGGGAGGGGTGTTATGAGGGAGGGGTGTTATGCGGAAGAGGTGTTGGGGGCAGGGTTCAGGCGGCGTCTGACCCCGAAGCTGGCCAATGTTACTGCATTGGCCTACCATGGCAAACGGCGTGTCAGAACCGCAGATGACCGTGCAATCAGCAGTCCAGGTGCAGGAAGCGGCGAGACGATGAGCGACGCGACGATCGAAATCCAGGTCGGGCACAGCCCCGATCCCGACGACGCCTTCATGTTCCACGCCCTGGCCAACGACTGCATCGATACCGGACGCTACCGGTTCAGCCACGAACTGGTCGACATCGAAACACTCAACCACCGTGCCTTCAAGGGCGAATTGGAGCTGACCGCGGTCAGCCTGCACGGGTACGCGTACCTGACCGAGATCTATGCCATCTGCAGTTGCGGGGCGAGCATGGGTGACAACTACGGTCCGATGGTGGTGGCGCGGGAGCCGTGGTCGATCGACGACCTGCGGGGCAAGACGATCGCGGTGCCCGGGACCCTGACCACGGCCTTCCTGACGCTGAAACTGCTGCTCGGGGACGACTTCGAGCACGAGGTGCACCCGTTTGACAAGTTGCTCGACATTGTCGAATCGGGAACCGCCGACGCGGCGCTGATCATTCACGAGGGCCAGTTGACCTATGCCGAGCAGGGCCTGCACCTGGTCGTCGACATGGGCAAGTGGTGGATGGAGGAGACCGGGTTGCCGCTGCCCCTGGGGGCCAACGCGATCCGCAAGGACCTGGGTGCACAGACGATGCGTGAGGTGACCGGTTACCTGAAGCAGAGCATCGAGTACGGTCTCGAGCATCGCGACGAGGCGCTGGCGTACGCGTTGCAGTACGGCCGCGACCTGGACCACCAGCAGGCCGACACCTTCGTGGGCATGTACGTCAACGACTGGACACTCGATTTCGGACCTCGAGGCCGTGAGGCGGTGCGGACGCTGTTGGCTCGCGGATACGAGGCGGGGGTGATCCCCGAGCGGATCGAGCCGGAATTCATCGACGGCTAGCAGGCCCGCGCGAGCACCTCGGCCTCACTCACGGAAACCTCCTCGGGAGCAGTCACACCGATGTCGACCTCTTCGGCGGACTACCTGCACGACCTGTTCGGCCTGGACGGCCTGACCGCGGTGGTGATCGGTGGGACCGGCGTTTTGGGTAGTGCCTTCTGCGATGCGCTGGGTGCCGCTGGTGCTCACGTGGTGGTCGCCGGTCGCAGTGCCGAGCGAGGCGGTGCTCGGGCCGAATCGATCACCGCGGCTGGAGGATCGGCCGAGTTCCAGGCCGCCGACACTACCTCCCGCGAGGATCTCGAGGCGATCGTCACGAGACTGGCCGAATCGGGCCGACGCCCCGACATCGTGATCAACGGCGCCGGCATCAACTCGGCCACGCCGTTCCTGGAGATTCCCGACCAGGAGTGGGAACAGATCCTCTCGGTCAACCTCGGCGGAGTCCGCCTGGGCTGCCAGGTCTTTGGAGCTGCGATGCTCTCCGACGGCGGTGGCGGCTCGATCATCAACATCGCCTCGCTCTCGGGCATCACGGCCCTCTCGCGGGTCTTCACCTACTCGGCGACCAAGGCGGCGGTGATCAACCTGACTCAGAACCTGGCCCGTGAATGGGCCGCCCAGGGCATCCGCGTCAACGCCCTCTCGCCGGGTTTCTTCCCCGCCGAGCAGAACCGCAAGGTGCTGACACCCGAGCGAGTGGCGAGCATCATGGGGCACACTCCGATCGATCGCTTCGGTGAGCCTGGTGAGTTGGCCGGAGCGATCCTGTTGCTCTCGAGTCCGAGGGCGGGGAGTTTTCTGACCGGCGAGAACCTGGTGGTCGATGGCGGCTTCATGGCGACGACGATCTAGCCGGCCGGCGGCCGCTGCACCCAGCCAAGGACCTTTCGCGTGAGTCCTCTCGAGTTCACCCCACGCCGTCGCCACCTGGTCCGCTTTTCTCCCAAGCGGGTCGCTCATGTCTTCACCGACGTGTTGATCATCGGCGGAGGCATTGCGGGTCTGCGTGCGGTGCTGGCCCTGGAAGCGGGGGTCTCGGCGGTCGTCGTCACCAAGGACCTGCTGAAGGTTTCCAACAGCGCCCAGGCCCAGGGTGGAATCGCCGGAGTGCTGGACCCGCTGGACGATTTTGCCAATCACACCGCCGACACGATCGCCGCGGGCAAGGGACTGTGCGATCCGGGGGTGGTCGAGACGGTGGTGCGTGAGGCTCCTAGTCGGATCCGCGAGTTGATCGGGATCGGCACGCGGTTCGACGAGATCGACGGGCGGATCGACCTGACCCGCGAAGGAGGACACTCGCACCGCCGGATCGTCCACGCCAACGGGGACGCGACCGGAGGCGAGGTGATGCGGGCGCTGCAGGAAGCGGCCCTCAATCGCGAGGGCGTCCAGGTTTGGCAGAACACGTTTACGATCGACCTGTTGACCGTCGCGGGCCGCTGCCGGGGTGCGATCGTGCATGATCCCAAGCGGCCCACGACCTGTGTTTGGGCCAAGCAGACCATCCTGGCCACCGGCGGGGCGGGGCGTCTGTTCCGCGAGACGACCAACCCGGAAATCGCCACCGCCGACGGGCACGCGATCGCGTTCCGGGCCGGAGCCCGGTTGAGGGATATGGAATTCATGCAGTTCCACCCGACGGTGCTCTACATTGCCGGCAGCTCGCGGCACCTGATCACCGAGGCGGTCCGGGGCGAGGGGGCCTGGTTGCGGGACGGCGACGGGCACCGCTTCATGCCCGACTACGACCCCGCGGCCGAGCTGGCTCCGCGTGATGTGGTCTCCCAGGCGATCACCGAACAGATGGCCGTGACCAAACACCCCTGCGTCTACCTGGATCTCTCACACCTCGATTCCGACTTTGTCCGCTCCCGGTTTCCTCACATCGGCCGCGTCTGTGCCGAGTTCGGGCTCGACATCACCTGCGACCAGATCCCGGTCCGACCGGGGGCTCACTACATGATCGGTGGTGTGATTGCCGGAGTGGATGGCGAGACGAGTCTGCCGGGTCTGTGGGCTGCCGGTGAGGTGACCTCGACCGGGTTGCACGGGGCCAATCGCCTGGCGTCCAACAGCCTGATCGAGGGTCTGGTCTACGGGGCCCGGGCAGGCGAGGTGGCTTCGCGGGCTGCCCAGGAAACTCCCGATGACTTCGCCGTGCCCGCGATCGGCTCGGACTGGGAACCGTTCGAGGGCGACGACGAGGAGCTGAACCTCACCGACCTCCGCAACGCACTCTCGAGCCTGATGTGGCGGCAGGTGGGGATCGAACGGACCGAGGAGGCGATGCAGGATGCGGCCGAGCAGGTCGAGTTCTGGGACCGGTTCGTGTCGAATCGGGAATTCGCCGAAGTGGCCGGCTGGGAACTGCAGAACCTGCTGCTGGTGGCCCAACTGATGATCGTCTCGGCGAGGGCTCGGACCGAGAGCCGTGGAGTTCACTTGAGGAGGGATTTTCCCGAGACCGATCCGCAGCAGGCGACCCCGATCACAATCGGCCGCCCTGTGATCTCGAGCGAAGCGAGAGATCTCGACGATGCGGAATCAACCAACACTTGAGAAGTCGTACGAGTCGCCTGGCGCTCAGCAAACTGCGGCCAACGATTCGCTCTCGACTCGGTTGGGCAGTTGCAGCTTGAGGTAGCGGGTGCCTCGAGTATCGTAGAAGTAGACTTGGTTGTGGTCGCTTTCCCAGATCGCTCCGAGTCGGACGCTGCGGGGTCCCTGGAGGGCAAACTGAAGGCCGCATTGGCGGCCGCGTCGTGACAGTTCGCGTTGGGTCATCGAGGTGATTTCAGCCAGCAGGTTTTCCTTGTCGCAGAGTGTGTTGTGTACAAAGTCTCGCAGGTTGTCCAAGGTGCGGATCTCAGCAAGAGTTTCACTCATCAGTACAGTCTTCCTGGTGCGTCAAGTTGCCGGGAACGGGACAGTTTGGCCTACCTGCCCAGGTTACCTATCGGTGCAGGTCGTGGCTGAGGTGTCGCATCGCCTGCTGTGGCGGTGGCATCGTTACGGTGTGTGCGACCGGACCGATCGGCCTGTTCGGTCTCGGCGATCGGGGGAATCTGCGGATTGGGCTGGAGTTGACGATTACGCCGGGTGGCCAACGCGGCGTCTTGCACCGGTTGCGGGGCGTCGTAATGGCCGGTCGGGTTGTACAGGGAGCGACAGATGAGCGGGGGACTTCCCGAGGGCCTTTCGAATCTTGATGACCTGTGGGACGATTCGCCCACGGGACCGGCCCAGGGATCTGATCCGGAACAGATCTCCGCGGACAACTCGTCGGCGGACGAAACCGGCGCTGATGGCGATGCGAAAGGTGATGCGAAAGGTGATGCGCGGCTGTATCTGCCTGGTTGGAAGGAGGGCTGGCAGGTGCGGTTGAAGACGACCTGGGAGCGTGAGTACTGTTTTGCCATGAACCCTGACGAGGAGTTCCATCATCTGCTGATGGCTGGCGAGTTGTACGTCGAGTTTGACGAGGAGAAGTTCTGCCTCGAGTGTGCTCGTCGTCGCGGAGTGATCAGCGACGACCGGCTGTACTGGAAGCGCTTCGGCGGCTAGCTGTCGCTTCGGCGGGCGCGTCTCCGCTTGGACTTCGATCCGCGGACCTGCCCGATCAACCGTTCGTAGTCCTCGAGCGTCGTTTCGATCTGCTCCCGCAGTTCCCGCATCTCGCCCTGCTGAGCCTGGCTGCTCTTGAGCAGCGGCTCCATCCAGCCTTCCATCAGCCGGAACTGCTGCCTGAGCACCTTGAGCAGGCTGGGAGGGATCTTGTTCACGACGGTGATCGTGTTGGCGGCTCCGATCCGATCGAGTTCTTCTTCGCCGTCTTCGTCATCGGGATCATCGGGTTCGACAATCTTGACCCCTACGGCGTCTGCCGCGGGTTGCTCGTCCTGGGGTTTCGCAGTCGCTGCGGCGACGGCCAGCGGCCGGGCGACGACCTCCTCGAGCGCATCGCGGATCGCATCGAGGCTCTCGCGGAGCCCTGCGACGTGGCCGGCGATGGCGGGGTCGGGTTGGGCGGGGGCGGGGGTGGGGTCGGATGCGTCGGTGGAGACGAGCCGCTCGAGGCCTTCGGACATCGCCTGGCGGATCTGGTCGAGTCCGGAGGTGACTCCATCGAGCTGCGTGGCGAGTTGTTCGACGGCATCGGGCTCCGTCTCGGGAGCCTCGCTGTCGGGCTCGTCCACAGTCCCGGTGTCGTTCCCGGCGGCGAGTTGTTCGAGTCCCTCGGCCATGGCGTCGCGGATCGACTCGAGCCCCTCGCTGAAGCTGCTCAGTTGCAGCACGACCTGTCCGACCCTGTCGTCGGAACCGACCCCTCGCAACTTGACGTTCTGCTGGAAGGTCTTCTTGATCGCGTCCCAGCGTTGTTGTTCTTCGTCGCTGAGGTTGCCGATCAGCTCCTTGAACTTCAGCAGGTTGGCTTCGGTATCGGAGGTCAGTGTCTGGGCGTCGTTTTCGTAGTTCGAGACGATCAGCGACTCCAGTTCGTCGTCGTTCATGATCGGGACCACCTTCTCGGCGATCCGGTTCATATTGCGGTAGGACCCCTGCAGCTTGAAGGCGGGTTCGGTGCGGTAGTCATCTGAGGTGGCCGCCGAGCGGATGTACTCGCGGTTGACCGCCAGGATCACGTCTCGGACCCTCATCAGTTTCTTCATGACCGCGACGGACTCGGCGAGTTCTTCGGCCGAGTAGTTTCCTTCGAGCTCGATGCCGTCGGCAGTCTCGCCCTGGGCCATGCGGATCACGGCGTAGACGTCATCCTGGCTGCGGGTGGCGAGCTGGTTGAGTGCCGAGTTGGACGTGAGGCAGTTCTCGAGGTAGCTCATCTCGAACGCCTCGGCACTCTCACCGATCATTTCACCGAGGTTGTAGATGTCGGCCCGGTTGGTGAGCATGTCGGGGATCTGGAACTTTGCGCCACTCTCGGTGTAGGGGTTGCCGGCCATCACGACGCAGACCTTGCGTCCTCTGAGGTCATAGGTCCGGGTGCGTCCCTTGTAGACTCCTTCGATTTTGCGTTGTGCGTCGCACAGCGAGATGAATTTCTGGAGGAACTCGGGGTTGGTGTGCTGGATGTCATCGACGTAGATCATCACGTTGTCGCCCATTTCCAGGGCGAGGTTCAGCTTCTCGACTTCCTCGCGGGCCGCGGCGTTGGGTGCTTCGGCGGGGTCCAGCGACGTGACATGGTGACCGATGGCCGGGCCATTGATCTTCATGAAGATGATGCCCAGCCGATTGGCGATGTACTCCATCAGCGTGGTCTTGCCGTAGCCCGGCGGCGAGACCAACAGCAACAGCCCCATCAG